>ERZ772929.6-NODE-6-length-39946-cov-3.94289_pt1 | contig 39946 bp, 59 predicted proteins | sample MGYA00512114_ERZ772929 | MGnify/ENA primary metagenome ERZ772929 (study PRJEB29015, sample SAMEA2738101) | human oral metagenome | biome: human oral; feature: human-associated habitat; material: saliva | place: China | collected 2263 ... | reverse complement strand
CCCCCGCCCGACGGCGCCCGACGCCGCGGCCCGTGACCTGGTCGCCGAACTCCTAACAGCCAGGCCGTTCTACATCAGCCACCGCCTCGGGGGCACAGAGTACCCCGAGTTCACACAGGCGGGCCTCGACGCGTCCCTACGCGTGGGCTTCAAGGCCCTCGAGGTCTCCCTACGCCGGTGCGCGTCGGGAGAATACGTCATGATTCACGACTGGACCACGGAGCGCACCGTGCCGGGCACGAAGCATCCGATCTGGTCCACGCCGTGGGACACGCTGAAAACCCTTCGACAGGCCGCCGGGCCGCTCATGAGATTCACTGACCTACTCGAGCAGCTGCCCGACGACGTCATACTCGCCGTCGACCACAAGGTGACCTCCGCGAAGCCAGACGCCAACTCCTCGGACCTGCAGTCTGAGCTGGACCTGTACGCGCTGCTCGACGACGCGTTCGACGGCCACCCCGAACGCCGCGTCCTGTGGAAGTGCTTTATCAACGCCGGGTCCGTCGAACGAGCCAAAGCACGCGGCTACCGCACAATGTGCATGTTGTACCCGAACGAGCTCGCCACCGCCGACCTCACCCGCTGGGATGTCCTCGGCCTCGAGTGGAACGCCCCCGCCACCGCGTGGCAGCAACTCACCGCGACCGGCAAGCCCACAATCGCGCACATCATCACCTCGCCGTCGCAGACGCAAACCGCGCTCGGCAAGGGCGCGAACGGCCTCATGGCCTCCACCCCGACCACCGTCCACCCGTAACACGCAGAGCGAGGCCCCCACCACCCGGAAACGGGCCGGTGGGGGCTTTGCCCCGTTTCAACGCAGGAACTTGTCGACGTTTCCGCCGAGTTCTTCAAGGACTGTGAGGGTCTCGCAGAAGTCATCATGCCCATTTGTCAGACCGACGCGCTCACACTCGGGTGCCAGTGGGAGCATGTAAAGGTCGTCGCCACTGGCAGGGCGACTGTTAACCCAGCGTTCCTCGTCGTCTTTGGTGAACTTGACGGGGATCGTGGTCACTTCAAAGCCGTTGGCTTCGAGTAGGGCGCGGTCCTCGCCGTTCAGCCGCTCGGCAGCTTCGATGAGGGCGGCTCGCAGGTCGCTAACCTCATCGTCGGGGAGTTCTTCCTCGAACCATTCGTCGAGGCCTTCACGCCACTTATTGACGATGGTGGTGTGGGCGAACGTGGGGTCAACGTTGGTGTTGGTGATGTAGGTGACGGTGGTCATTTCAAGGTCTCCTTCGCTGAGGTTCGGGGGCTGTTCCCTCCCGATGACTTAACTATACATTGCGCACAGTGTATAGTGCAAGCGGGATTGAATGTGATGCGCACTACTTACGCAGATCCGTGCGCGCGCCCTGACCGGGCCGTGAGGCCAGCCACTCATCGATTGTCTCGGGTGACCAGCCTCGCAGCGGCCCATTCGGGGTTCTGATCTGCACGTCAGCGGGCGGGGTCAGACCCTTCCGCATGTAGGAGCGGATCGTGGCGACGGCCAGGCCGGCGCGGGCGGCGAAGTCAGCGGCGCCCAGATACTCGCGGGTCATTGGTCCTCCTCAGTTGGGTCGGGTGACAATTTCGACGGGGATATCCTGGTCGGACAGGAAGGCGAAGGCCCTTCCGACGCACGCCTGGTACGTGGACAGGGGGAGCCTCGAGGCCCACTCGCAGCCCTGTTCGTACGCGGCTTGGTCAACGTACGAGATGAGCGCGGTCGGGATGACGCGCACGTCCTCTATCTCGTCGTCAGCGGTGGCCGTGAGATCGTCGACGCAGTCGAGGGCCGCGTCCTCAAGGTTGCCCAGCAGCATGTGGACGCTGATCGGATCGCGCGGCCAGGTCTTGCCGATCTCCCATGAGCGGATCACGCCCTTATTCACGTCGAGGAGGGCCGCCAGGTCGCCGCGGCTCATGCCGAGGGCTTTACGGCGACAACGCAGGCCTGCAGGGGTCAGCGGTTCGGTCAATTCTCCTCCTGGGTTAGGGCGGCCCCCGCGTCCTGTGGTGGGCGCGGGGGCCTTAGCTTTGTGGTCAGTCGAGGAACCGCTCGACGTTGCCGCCGATCTCCTCAAGGACCGTGAGGGTTGCCCAGACGTCCGCGTAGCCGTCGGTCAGGCCCCACGCCTCGCACTCGGCAGCGATCGCGTTGTAGATGCCGTCGCGACCGCCGTCGAAAACATTGTACTCGCCGAAAACGCGGTCGTCGTCGGCCTCGGTGTAGGCCAGCGGGATCGTGTCGATCCCGAAGCCGTTGGCAACGAGTAGGGCGCGGTCCTCGCCACTCATGCGAACGGCGGCGTTGATGAGGGCCTCGCGCAGCTCCTCGATCTCGTCGCCGGGGAGGCTCACCTCGAACCATTCCTCGACGGTCTCGCGGTAGCCATCGAGGATGAGGTAGCGGGCGAAGCGGTCGGTGTTGGTGTCGGTGATGTAGGTGACGGTGGACATTTGGTCTCTCCTTCTTTGAGGTTCGGGGGGCTTGTCCCTCCCGATGTAATAACTATAGCCCGCGCACGTGCTACTACGCAAGCCAAGTTAGGGAGATGTGCATCACATGCCGAGTTGAGGGGACACCCCACCCATGGCTACGCTCATAGCCTCAGCCGCGCCCGCGTACGCATCGGGCGCGAGGTGCCCGTACACATCAACCGTCATTTGAATTGACTCGTGGCCCATGCGACGCTGAACCACAGGCAGGGGGACGCCGGCAGCGATCAGCGCCGAAGCGTGCGAATGACGCAGATCATGCACGCGCGGACGCGGCGACAGACCCGCCGCATCACACGCCGGCCGCCAGATGTGATTGTGGAACGGGGCCGACGTGATCGGCCCGCCCCGACGCGCCGTGAATACCAACTCATCCGCCGCCTTACCCGCGAGCGCGACGCGCAGCTCAGGGACCAGGGGCGCGGGGATGGTGACTGTTCGCCGCCCGCGCTTGGTTTTCGGGGACCCTAGATAGCGGGAGCCATGTTCGCCAACCTTCCAGGCTTTGTTGACGCGGACGACTGGTTGTGCGACGTCGAGGTCGACGTCGGCGACCGTGAGGGCGGTTGCTTCGCCGAATCGGAGGCCGAGGCCGTACATGGCTGCGACGAAGGGCTGGTAATCGGCGGGGATCTGTGCGTGGAGGCGGGCGAACTCGTCGGGTGTTAGGAAGCGCATTTCGCGGGTGGTCGCGTCTTTGGGGAGGGGGACGGCCTTCGCAACGTTCCTAGGTATGACGTCCTCGTTGACAAGGCGTTGCAGGGCGGCGGACAGGAGGGCTTGGGCGTTTCGGATGGTCTTTGCTGACGGGGGTCGCCCGGCGGTGGCCCCGCGCGTGACGGGCGTGTGGCGAATGTCTGCGACCCACTTCGTGACCGTGTGCCGGGTGAGCATGTCAACGGGGATAGGGCCGAGGTGCGGCGCGATACGGTCGCGCAGGATCTGCCTATATCGACTGATTGTGCCAGGCGTTGCGGACGCAGCTAGGGCTTCGAGGTGGTGTTCGAGAGCCGCGGCGACGGTTGGGGTGTCACTGGCTGCGAGGTCGTCGAGGCTGCGCAGCTCGCGGGCGGCTGCCCCGCCGATGCGGTCGACGAGGTCGGCGAAGCGTTGGGCGCTCGCGGCATCGTAGAAGGTTTCCACGACAGGGTTTCGGCCTCCCGCGCGGTATCGGACCCGGTACACGACGGTGCCGTCACGGTGGGTAACAGCTTTGACAGATGCCATGTTGCGCCGCCTTGCTTGATCTTGAGGATGTCTTGCTTGGTCTTGATTGTACTCCGATTGATTAGCGTGTGTGTCACGCACGCGTGTCACGCGGCCCCCACGCCCTCAGTTTACCGCCGAATAGTGCGGTTTTTGTTGTGAGGGTGTGGGGACCATGTCTCCACACGGGGTGTTTGTGGGTTTGCGGCGCGACGGTGGGGAAAGGTGCTGATTTTCCAACGGAAACGCGGTTTTTCTGGCTGGCCTTGAATACGCCTTAAACCCCCTTGTATGACGTTGTGCGCGTGTCACGTGACACGCACCTAAAACCGTGTTCGTGGGGCGCTGCGCTCGCGGCTGGTTGTCTTGACACCTTCGCACGGTACGGGGTCGCCTGGACGCAGATGTGGGCGGCGCGAGGTAAGCTAGAGACAGCGTCCCCACACTTCCCGACCGGGTTCCGTGTGGGGACTTCTCGCATCAGTGGCGCGGCCTGGACGCAGTTGTGGGCAGGTAATGGTACGATTGGGGCAACCGATCGCGCGGCCCCTTCGGGGAGCTGCGCGGTTCTCTTTTCCCGGACGCAGATGTGTGCGCGCCGAGGTAGAATATGGGCAACAGATCCCCGGTCGGGCCTCTGTTTTCACGCACAAATGACCGGGGCCATGATTGGGTAAACCGCGCCCCGACGCGAGAGACCCGGCCACCTGCGCTGGCCTCACATGCGCAAACCCCGCCGTCTCTGCAACTGATCGGGAAAGTCAGCGCAGGGGCGGCGGCTTTTTGTCCCTAACGCGGGACGCGCGTGTTACGATGTTCGCGTGCATACATATTGACACCCGGATCGGCACCGGGGCTTGCCCGCGCGCACGGGCCCCCTAATTGCACATGCCCCCGCCGGAACAAGCGCCCCGGCGGGGGCCTTGCTATATGCGCGGCGTTTTCGCGGCGCGTCTGTCAAGCCACGGGCTCGCCGTCGAGGTCTGCGACGACCTCCTCGTAGGTGCGACCTGTTTCGGCGGCTAGGGCGAGCTTCCAGGGGACAAGGTCGAGCGCGTCGCAGATACTCTGCAGGTCGGTCGCGCTCATTGACGCGACGCCGCGCAGGATGCGGTCGATACGAGCGCGTGAGATGCCCGAGGCGGCGGCGAGTGACCTGATTGTGCCTCCGCGCGCCGCATTCGCGGATGTAATGAGCATCACTATACGTTTCTCAAAATGGCCTATTTTCAGCGGTTTTTTCACCATGGTCAGCATTTTATGTCCCAGATTAGCGACATGTCTAGCCTTATTGGCTTGCGTCTGTCTTATTTATGGGACATACTTGTAGTGTCTTATTTTTGAGACAACCAAGTATCAAGTAAGGAGGTGCCCCTCATGGAAGGACTCACGACCGCAATCCGCGAGCGCGTCGCAGAAAACGGACTCACCCAGGCCACCGCCGCACGTGCGCTCGGGATTGGTCGACAAACGTTTTCGAGGAAGCTCAACGGGCACGCCGACTTCTCAGTATCTGAACTGACTCGCCTTGCTGAGATCCTCGGGACCACGGTCGCCGACCTCATGCAGCGCGCCGATCAGATCGCCAACTCTGGCGTCGCCCCGACCGCCGACGGCTACACCATCAAGGACACCCGCGACGACGTCGTCATCCTGCAGGCCCGCCGCGTTGACTTCGGAGGCGAGGCAGCGTGACTCAGATCCTCACCCTCGCCGAGGCCGCCGAGCTGCTCAGGCTTTCCCCCGCCGCCGTGCGCCGCCGCATCCGTGACGGGCAGATCGCAGCGTGGAACGAACGAGGTCGGGCCGGGTGGCGCATCCCCGCCGACGCGCTCGCCGCATACCAGGCCCGGCATACGGCATCCCCCGGCGAAGGCAGGATCACCGCACGCAGCCAACGCAGCCAGGCCGCCCGCAAGGCAGCCGCAACCCGCGCCGCCCAACGGGCCGCGTAACCACCACAAGAAAAGAAGGGCCCCGCGAGGCTGCCACCCCACGAGACCCACGCACGACCCCCACAGAAAGGACAAAAGATCGTGCATATCAACGGTACCACCCTCACCCCAAGGCAGGCGCACCTCGTGCGCGCCGCCCTCCACCGCGAACAGGCCCGCGTCCTCGACGCAATGAGGATGCTCGACATGCCCGCCGTCAACCCCAAGGCACGCGACCACATCAGCGGCGCGTTCACCCTCACCATCGACGAGATCGGCACCCTGATCGACCTCACGCACGCCGACCAGGAAGGGGTCGCGAAGTGACCACCGAAATGCTCATCCCCGCCAAGTACAAGGGCGACATCGACCAGCTACGCAACGGACACCACGGCCTCCACGGCCTCCGCCACCGCCTCGCATGGGCCGCCGCCCCCGAATGCATCCGCGCCCTCATCATCGCCGGCCTCATGGTCGCAAACCATCCCGGCGAAGTCATGAACGCGCTCTTCGACAAGGCTCTCACCGAATACGCCGACCAGGCCGACGCCACCGACAGTGAGGAGGCCCACCGATGACATCCAGCATCATCCCCTACATCTACGACTTGTACGTCGCATGCGACAAAAGAGGCTGCAAAGAAGAAGCCACGATCCGCATCAACGCATTGACTTACAGGGAACGCAAACAGGCCGAAGCCAGAGCTTGCGCCGCACTCGCAGCCGAAGGCTGGACCTACTGGGTAGGCACCCACCCCGCCGCCCGCGACTACTGCCCCAATCACAAGCCCGACCCGCGCTCCACCATGCGACAGATCGCAAAGGAGCGCGCATGACTACCAACCTGGCAACCGTCGAATGGTTCCACTCCACAGTCTGGTGGATCAAGCACCCCGGCACCCCCTGCACCGATAAGAAGGTGCGCCGCCTCATCCAGGACGCCCGCATCCGCGCCCTCACCCTCCCCGACCACGAATAGGACCCGATTAACGATGAACACCCAGAACACCACCAAGTACACGCTCGCCGGCCTCGGCCTCACCATGGGCCTAGCCGTCACCGCCGCCGCGGCCCCCGCGCTCGCGGCCCCCACCACGCCCGAGCCGATCACCGCGCAGGTCACCAAGGCCACGTCCGCGTCACGCCAGACCTCCTCGGAGGTCACCGTCGAGGGCACCTGGCAGACCCCCCACCTGACGGTCGGCTCTACCCTGACCGTTGGCAGCGTCGACGGCGGCTTCAACTGGCGCGCCAACTTCCCGTTCACGCTCGACGACGGCACCAAGATCGGCGAGTGCGTCGCCGACCAGGCTCAGCTCATCTGCACGGTGACGGACGTTCCCGAAGCGTGGGCCGCGAAGGAAAACGTGACGGGCACGTTCCACGCCCGCGCGCAGCTCGTCGACAAGGCCGTGGGCACCGAATCGACCCAGATCACGCTCAACGGCCAGACCGTCCGCACCCTCGTGTGGGGCGACAAGGAAGGCACGGGCACCTGCAGCAACGACTGCGACGGCCCGGCGCACTACGAGTACGCCCGCCCTGAGAACGTGAAGTTCGGGTGGACCAACCGCGATGGCTCGGTCGGTTGGGGCATCCAGTGGAAGGTCGACGCGGGCGTCGAGTACACGATCACGGACGAGACGAACACGCTTCACACGGCTGTCAAGTGCAGCACCGGCCCGACCTGGGACCCGGCGACCACGTCGTGGACTGACGGCAAGCTGGACGACACCAAGCACACCCTGACCTTCACTCCCCCTACCGGCTCCCTCGTGTGCGTGACCTTCCCCGACGCAACGCAGCCCATCGACGGCGTCACGACGTACACCAACAAGGCGACCATCAACGGCGCGTCTCTCGAAGCCACCGCGACGATCAAAGCCGCCGGCGGCACAGACGGCAACGGCACCGTCAAGCCCGCGCCCACCCCGGCCCCGGCACCGTCTACGGAGCCCACGCCCGAACCGACGCCCACCACCCCGTCCACGCCTGCGACGCCCGCGCCGAAGCCCTCGGATGAACCTCAGTCCACGCCGACCCCCGACCCCACGCCGTCGCCGCGCGTCACCACCGAGCCGGTGCCCGTGCCCACGCACGCGACCCCGAAGCCCGAACCCGAGGTCGACACGCAGACCCCGGCCCCGGCGGCTCAGCTCGCCAAGACCGGCGCCACCCTCGACGGCATCACGGTTGCGCTCGGATCTTTCGCCCTGGGCGCCCTCCTCGCAGCCGCCGCCTACGCCATTAACCGCCGCTACCTGGGAGGCAACGGACGATGACCAGGCCGCACACCGAAACCCCTGTGACATTCACCCTCGACCTCTACGACCTCCACTGGCTGCACGCCTTCCTCAAGGAGGAACGCCTCGCCGCTGAGATCGACCACGAGGAAGTCGAGAGACTCCACACCGACGCGGCTATCCGCGCCGCAAAGGTGGCGCTGAACAAAGAGCTCGCGCAGATGACGAAGATCATCGAAGCCCTGGACGTCGCCGCACACTCCGACGACGCGCGCGAAGCCCTAGCAAGGCAGATCGCCGCAATGACGCCTCCCGTCGCCTAACCCCGACCGTGTGGGGGCCGCCCCGCTGGCAGCCCGGCGGCCCCCACCCCCTAATCAACCAAAGGACAAAAAATGCGATACGTACCCGCCTACACCAAGACCGCCGCCACCATCTACCACCTGGCCGCCGCCGCATCCGTAACCAACGGCATCATCGCCATGCTCCTCGCTATCTACGAGCGAAACCTTGCCGCCGGCCTCCTCGCCCTCATCCCCCTCGCCGCCGGAATCGCCCTCGGCACCGCCGTCATGGGCCGCGAAGAAACGCAGGGAGGCGAAGCAGAATGACGATCCGTAAGGCCCCGATCCCCGGCAAGACGCAGATCGGCTCCCACGCCCCCCTGTTCCTGCGCATCACCACCCCCGCCGAACGACGCCACATTCAGACCCACCCCGGCGAAACGTTCCTCCTCCCCAACGAGGACAGCGAAACCGGCGGCTGGCCGCGCCGCCGCGTGGACACCATCCGCGCCTACGCAAACAGCCTCAACAAGCACGGCACATTCTGGGTCGTGGACTCCCGCTCGGACGGGCAGGGCGGCTTCCTCGTGTGGCTCTCCTGGGACCAGCACGAGGCGAAGCGCCGGGCGGCCACCAAGCGCCGCCGGAAGGCCCAGGACTGACCCCCGCCACTCTCCTACTGAAAGGGCCTTCTCATGGCATCCACCGAAGTTGCTAAGCCGCGCGGCAAGGCCGCCGCGAAAACCACCACCCCGGCCCCCGCGCCCACCCCCGGTTTCTCCTACATCACCGCCGGCCTGAAAGAACGCGCCGACTACATTGCCCGCCTGGCCCCCTCGACGATCCTACCCACCGCGTACCGGGGCAACGCGGCTAACGCTTTCGTCGCCGCCGAAACCGGCGCAGCCCTCGGCCTCGAACCCCTCCAGGCGCTCGCGTCAATCGCGGTCATCAACGGGCGCGCGACCCTGTCCTCGGACCTCATGGCCGCCGTGATCCGCCGCGCGGGCCACACGCTCAGGATCGTCGAAAACAGCCCCGAATCAGTGACCGCAACGCTCATCCGCGCCGACGACAAGACCTTCAAGTTCGAGGTCACCTGGGACAAGGACAAGGCCACCAAGGCCGGATTGTGGGGTCAGAAAGGCCCCTGGTCGCAGTACCCGACCCAGATGCTCAGGGCCCGCGCAATCACCGAGGTCGCGCGCCAGGGCGCGTCCGAAGCCCTCATGGGCATGATCTATAGTCCCGAGGACTTCGGGGCGACGATCACCGACACGGGCGAAGTCATCGAAGCGGAGATCGTCGACGACGCACCCGCACCCGCCGCGGCGAAGCCGAAGCCCGCCGCCAAGGCCACGCCAGCGCCGTCACAGCCCGCGCCCCTCGACAAGCCGCTCACCCCCGCGCAGGCCAGCGTCGCAAAGGGCCTCGAAACCCTCAGCTTCACACAAGCCGCGTACGCGGATCTGTGCAAGCGTTGCCTCGGTCAGATCGTCGCCGTGGGCGCCCTGAACGATGAGCAGGCAGCGACCCTCCACACGGAGCTCCTGGCCATCTACAACAGCAACCAGACGCAGCCCACGCCCGAGCCGGTCGCAGACTCCGAGATCATCGACGACGGCCAGGCCCCCATCTTCGACTACGGAGACGACACCGACCCGAACGGAGGCGCAGCGTGACCGGCATCGACCTGTACGACGGCATTACCCTCCACCAGGGGGACTGCAGGGACATCATGCGCAGCCTGCCAGCCGATCATTTCGACGCCGTCATCACGGACCCGCCCTACGGGATCAGCTTCCAAGGTGAAAAGTGGGACACGGCCACACCGCACGGCTTCCAGGCGTGGGCTCAGTCATGGGGTGAGGAGGCTCTGCGCGTCCTCAAGCCCGGCGGCTATCTGCTCGCGTTCAGCGCGACGCGTACCTACCACCGGCTTACGAGCGGCCTCGAGGACGCCGGCTTCGAGATCCGCGACGCCATGGCCTGGATACGCGCCGACGGCAAACCCGCCGGAATGGACCTCTCATCAGCGTTCGACCGCGCCGCGGGCGTCCTCGACCAGCGCGAAGGCCGCGACGTGCGCGACTGGGCTGGTAACGGTAAGACTGCGACAGGCATGTCCAGTCACAAAGTATGGGCGGTCGGCACCCCCCTCACCGACGAAGCCAAAACCTGGGAAGGCTGGGGCGTCGGCCTAAAACCTGCCTGGGAACCAATCGTCGTCGCGCGAAAGCCTCTCGAGGGCCGCCTGGTCGACAACGTCCGTGAGCACGGCACAGGCGCGATGAACATCCGCGCCGGCATGGACACAGTCAACGGCCTGTATCCCCCGAACCTGCTCATGGGCGAGGAGGCCATGGCCGTCGCCGTCGAGCAGGGCGCGCCCGACCACGTATGGCCGGTGTTCCGGTACCAGCCGAAGGCCCCCAGCCGCGAGCGCCCCATCGTGGGGGGGGTACAGCACGTCACCGTGAAGCCGCTCGAGCTTATGCGGTACCTGATCCGTCTGGTCGTGCGGCCTGGTTCCCTGATCCTCGAACCCTTCGCCGGGTCGGGCACGACCCTGCAGGCGGCGGCCATGGAGAACACGCGCGCGGTCGGCTGCGAACTCGACGACCGTTATATCCCGCTCATCAAAGCCCGTTTCGCACAGGGCATCGAAGCGCCCCTCGACCTGTTCGGCATGGGAGGTGACGCGGCATGATCGCCCAATGGCCCCCAAAACCACGCTACGAGTCAGCCAAGCGGCTGCGCGAAGCCGTCGAGACGACCGCGCGCGCGGACGCGCTCGCTGACTTCGTAGCCTCCACGTACGCGAGCGCCCGCGAAGCCGTCGAGCGCCTGCAGGTCATGCAGGACGCCGTTGCAAAGGCGCTCGCGGACATTGACGCACTGCGCAGCACCCAGACCGACAACGTCAGTAACACGCACCTGACGAACATCCGCGACGACCTCGCAGCCGCAATCGACGAAAGCGCCCGATCATGACGACTATCGGGAGCCTATTCACCGGCTACGGGGGCCTCGACATGGGGGTAGCCATGGCCATAGACCCCGACGCGCGGGTCGCCTGGACAAGCGACGTGGAACCCGGCCCCTGCAAGCTCGCAGCCACGCGCTGGCCAGACACCCCCAACCTGGGCGACATCACCCAGATCAACTGGGATGACGTGGAGCCCGTCGACATCATTTGCGGCGGTAGCCCGTGCCAGGATCTCAGCCTCGCCGGCAAGCGCGCAGGCATGGCCTCGGGCACCCGCTCGGGCCTGTGGGAATCCATGGCCGCCGCCGTCGAAACCATCAGACCCCGCCTCGTTGTGTGGGAGAACGTTTTAGGAGCAAGTGCGAGGGCCTATAGCCCGGTGGAATCCGAGCCGGGAATGCTGGGAAACGAATCAACTGGACCTGCTCTCAGGGCAGCAGGCCGTGTGGCAGGAGACCTTGCCACCCTCGGGTATGACTGTCGCTGGGCAGTTGTACGAGCTTCCGACGCCGGAGCCCCCCACCAGCGCGCCCGATTCTTCCTTATTGGCCACCCCCACGGCCAACCTTGGGACATGCGGCGGCCCACAACACCCAGACAAACGCCGCGCAGGCGGCCACAGCGTGAGTCTGCAGGACCAGGTCTCGGCACTCTAATGCCGACCCCGACCGCGTCGGACCACAAAGCGGGTCGCCACCAGGAGGGCCACGGCGTCAGCCTCACCCAGGCAGTGCAGCTCCTACCCACCCCGAAAGCCGGCGACGGCGTAATGGGCCTGCCCCGCACGGCAGGGAGACCACCGGAGAAGTCAACGCACCTTGCAACGCGACTTGAGTACACAGACTTCGGAACCTACGCGCCAGCAATCGCCAGGTGGGAGAAAGTCACAGGCCGGGCAGCACCCCCACCAACCAACCCGCCCAGACGTGCTGGCGGCAAGCCCCAACTATCCGCGCGCTTCGTCGAATGGATGATGGGCCTCCCCGACGGCCACGTCACCGGCCCCGACCTCGGCCTAAGCCGAGAACTACAACTCAGGGCGCTCGGGAACGGCGTCGTGCCACAGCAAGCCGCGCTCGCGGTTCACACACTCATTCACACAGCTAAGGATGTAGAAAATGGCAACGTTTGACCCGCTCGCCGGGGTTGACGGCGTGCGCTCCTACCAGGAGCGCGTCATGGTGCGCGCGGTGCGCCTGACCCGCGACAACGCCGACGCGGTTGCGAAGATCGCCCGCAAGGTGGTCGGATGCACCGACGACGGCTTGATCTACCTGACCGGGACCGGCCCCACCGTGTGGGCCATAGAAGGCGACATGATCGTCGCCACGCCGGGCCGGATGCGCGTCTCGAACCGCACGGAAACCGACTTCCGCGCCTGGTACACGCACCCCGGCCAGGCCATCACCGAGGAGGAACTCGCGTGAATTTCTACGCCTACAGGCTCACCGGCGATGCCGAGGCCGACACGAAAGCCCTGAGAGCGTGGGGCCTCGGCGTGACTGTCCGCAATGAGGGCGGTGAGCTTGCCGTCGAAGTTAACAACCCCGGCTATTGGCTGACGGGGTGCTGCGGCTACAGATGGATCGCGCACGCTGGCAGCTTGGTTGTGTTCTCGCCAGATGAGCGCGGCCCTATGCACATCAAGGTCGCCCACGAGGTCACCGCCGACGACGCACCAAAGGACAGGGGTGAGCGATGAACACCGAGCTAACCATTGGGGCGATTAACCCCGGTTACGGGGGCCTCCCTATCGGTGTGGCAGCCGCGCTGGGTGGGGCGACGCTCGCGTGGCACGCGCATCCCTTCCAGCAGCCCGACTGCCCCGGGCGCACTGTGATGCGCTACCACCACCCCCACGCGCGCGCACACGTCGTCCTCGACGCGATTCCCCCGATGGTGGACGTGCTCACCATCAACGGGTTCTCCGACTGGCTTGTCACCGGCGGTGCGCTGATCGGCGGCGGCTACAAGCCGTCGCTCGTCATCGTCGAGGTGTCGGCCACCCGCGCAAAAGCGCGCCCGATCTGTGAGTACCTGAATTCGCGCGGATACCGCGCGGCCTGGCATGTCGTGCGAGCGTGCGACGTTGGTGCCCCGCACGTGCGATACCGCGCGTACGTGATCGCCGTCCGCGGCGACTGCCAGGCGCCGGGCGTGAACGCTGCGTATCTGGACTCCGTCCGTTGCACGGGTGCTCTCTGGCCCACCCCCGAAGTGGGCGATACGCTCCTTGTTGAAACCGCGTATCAGTGGTCGCTCGACGACCTCGCCGGCCACCCCGACAAGGGCCGCACACGCGCCCTCGAGCACTGGGCGAAAGTCACCGGCGAGCCCTACCCCTACCCCCTGTACACGACCTCGATGCCCGGCACGCAGGAGAGCGCCACGCTCGAATTCATCGAGTGGATGATGGGCCTCCCCGCAGGGTACGTGTCCACGCCGCCCCTGCCCCTCACCCGCGATAAGCGGATGCTGCTCCTACAGACCGGCACCGTGCCCCTGCAGGCCGCGCACGCCGTAGCAACCGGCATGAAGCGGGTGTACAAGCCATGACCCGCCACACGCTCACTATCCAGGTGCCCCCGAACCTATGGCTCACCGCGAATCAGCGGCTCCACTGGTCAACCCGCATGCGCCGAACCAAGATGCTTCGAGCCTACGCGGCCAGTGAGGCCCGCATCCACGGCCTGGCAGGCCGCCGCCTCGGCCCGTGCGTCGTCACAGCCGTGATCGGCTACCCCACCAAGGGGCGCGCAGACCCCACCAACGCAGCACCCACCGTGAAGGCAATCGTCGACGGGCTCGTGGACGCACGCGTGTGGGACGACGACGATCACACCCACCTGCCCCTCGTGACCTTCGCCCGCGCAACCGATAAAACACCAAAGGGAACCCATACGGTATCCCTCATAATTCGAGAACAGGAGACCGAGAAAATACCTCGTTATTCCCGCGGCCAGTTCACCGCGACATTCTCCCCTCCCAACGGCGTCCCAGCCGGCGCCGTGATCGCCCTGCTTTCGCAGCTCAGACCCGGCGGCGTCATCGATGACGCCCGCGTAGAGCACATCCACACGACCACGGGGCCGCGCCGCCTCATCATCAACTACCGCGAACCCGACGTGAAGGATGACTGACCGTGCCACGGAAAATCGCCATCAAAACCGTCACTTTCAACGCAGCGTTCGGGATTACACCCGAACACCTCGCCAAAGAAATCACCAACCTACCCCTCACGGCGCTCGTCCTGAACATTGACACCGTCCTGCGCGGCTATCAGGCAATCGCGCAGATCACCTACTACACACAGCCGAAACGGAAGGCCGAAGATGCTTAGCGCCACCCGCACCGAGCTCCTAACGATCCGTATCGAACACGGCGCACGAATCGCCCCTGGCGAGCTCATCGAAGCGATACAGACCATCCCCGCCGGGTGGGTGATCGCCGATATTAGCGGCTTTGCTCTAGCCGACTACCAGCAAATAGAGATCCGTATAGAGCCAGACGAAAGGACAAACTGATGGCGCGTTTCAATTGGCCTGGCCGCTTTGCGGCCCTCGCCGCCGCGTACTACGACGATCCCGCCATTATCGCCGTCGGCCCCGACGCCGAGCTGTGGTACGTGCGTGCCCTCGCCTGGTGCGCCGCGCACCCCGAAACCGACGGCGTGATCCCACTCGAGGTCGCCGTCAACCGCCTCGGCATCCCCAGCGCCTTGGCATGCGTAAACATTTGCGCCACTCACGGTCTTATCACCAAAAACGGCGATTCCGTGAACGTGACATCGTGGGTGAAATGGAACGGAAAATGGCGCGACATCCAGGAACGAGCCGCCGCAAGAGCCAGGGATTAGGAGGTAACAGCCGTGCGCATCCGAACCATCAAGCCCGAATTCTGGCGCAGTGAGGATATCGCTGCACTGAGCATCGAGGATCGGCTTCTGTTCATCGGTCTCTGGTCGTATGTCGAGGACAACGGCGTGGGCCGTGATGAGCCGCAACTCATCCAGTGTGACCTGTACCCTCTCGACGCATTCACTGAGGCCTCACTGAGGACTCACGGAGGCCTCATGCGCCTCTCACAGCAGGGGCTAATCACCCGTTTTGAGGGCCCCGACGGGCGTCGATACCTGCAAATCACCAACTGGGACAAGCACCAGAAAATAAACCGACCGTCAAAACCGCGTTTCCCGCAATACAACGCCGAAAACTGCACACTCACTGAGTCCTCACTGAGTCCTCACTGCACACTCACTGAGGGCTCACTCCCGGAACAGGGAACAGGGAACAGGGAACAGGGAACAGGGAAGCACACCCTTTTAGGCCCCTCTCACGAAACCGAAAACGCCGAGTCCGCGAGCGCCGAGCTCGCAACCGTGTCCGCTGACGCGGCCCCGGCAACCGCGAACACCTCGAAGCCCTCGAAGCGAACCCGAGCGGCACGTGGAACTCGCTTGCCCGACGGGTGGCAGCCCGATCAGGCCCTCGCGGACTGGACCAAGGTCAATGCGCCCGCGGCGGCGAACGCCCTCGAGGTCGAACGCTTCCGCGACTACTGGCAATCGCTTTCGGGCCAACGCGCGATTCGCGTCAACTGGTCGGCGACGTGGCGCAACTGGGCGCGCAAGTGCCAGGAGCAGCACACGCAGCCGAGCCGAGGCCCCGCCCCGCGCAGTACGACCGACGACCGGGTCAACGGGTGGCTCGCACTCGCCGACAGCCTCGGCCCCAACCACCAGCCCACCGCGCAACCTGCCCTGATCTCCATCGAAGGAGGCGCAGCATGAACCCGCAAGAGGCCGCCCAAGTCCTCGCCAAGGCCGCCGCGTACGACAACCGGCAAGCCACCCAGGCAGCCGCGCTCGCATGGGCCGAAGCCCTCGACCGGGACATGCCCCTCACGGACGCGCTTCGCATCGTCGGTGAGCACTACCGCGACGAGCGCGCCTGGGTGATGCCCGCCGACATCAACCGCCGCTGGCGCGCCCTCGGCAAAGCCCGCATCGAAACCGCCGAGCGAATGGGCCTACCCGAGCCGCCCGACGAACTCGCAGACACCCCCGGCGACTGGGCAGCCTGGAAGAAAGCCCAGATCAAGGCGGTCAAAGCCGGGTGCGACGCCACGCAGGCCGAAGCCCGCGCCTGGCACGCGATTCAGCGCACGCCCCGCGCCCACCGCGAAGTCCCATCCGCACCACCGCCCGCCGACTGGCAGGCCATGCTCGACGCAACAACCCCCCGTAAAGCCCCCAGCGCGGGCCGCTGACGGGCGAACAGCCCCCCGGCAGTACCCACACCCACCCGAGGGTGCGAACGGGCCGCAAAACGCCGCACAGCGAATCGACCAGACGGACGGTTAATGGCGCTCGCGGCCCACACCAACCACCCCACGCCCCGAAAACGGCGTGAAATCAACGAAAAGGACACACCAATCATGGCAATCGAAGCAACCATCAGCGGAAACCTGGGCACCGATCCCGTGGTGCGGTGGACGCAGGGCGGCCAGCAGGTCACTGAGTTGCGGATCTGCGCGACGCCGCGCAGGCAGCGCAGGGGCCCTGACGGCAAGCCCACGGGCGAGTGGGAGGACGCGGGAGCCCCGGTGTGGGTGCGCGCCGCCCTGTGGGGCGAGCGGTACTCGTGGGTCGCTGAGACGTGCCGGAAGGGCGACCAGGTCGCCGTCGCCGGAACCCTCGCGCTCGTCGCCTTCACCGGCAAGGACGGGCAGCGCCGCGAAGCCCACGAAGTGCTGGGCCCGCGTTTCCTGGGCAGCACCGCCGCCCGCCGCCAATACCAGGCATCGCGTGGCCCCGCGCCAGAACCTGCGAACGTGACGGGCCAGCCCGGCGGCGGCAGCCCGTGGGCTAACCAGACTATCCCCACTGACACCCCGTTTTAATCCCCACTGCCCACCCCTCTAAAATCGGAAGGGAGACCCCCGCCAATGCCCACGCCACAGGTCATGCTCGCACAGATCGCGGCCTGGCTACCCGCGCTCGATACCGCCGCACACACCGCGACAGGCCTGCACTCTCCCCGCCCCACCTCGGGCGGCCACAGCGGCGGCGGGGGCCTCCCCTACCACCTCGCCGCCGTCCTCGACACCACCGACGACGGGCCCGCCGGCATCCGAACCAGCCTCGGCGTGCTCGACATCCTGCACCCGTGGGCGGTGCAGCTCGCCGACGAGCGCAGCGAGCCCGCGCCCGCCCGCCGGTCCACGCTCCCCTACCTGATCGGCACCGTCACGTGGGCGCAGGACCACGCCGCCGACTGGGAGGCGCTCGCCGAGACCATCACCGACACGTGGCGCATCCTCGCCCGCGTCACCGGCCACACCCCGCAAGTCGTCGGCACCGGCCCCAATTGCGGCGGCGACATCACAACCGACCCCACACCTAGCGGCATCCCCGAGCACGGCTCGTGTGAACGGTGCGACCGCTGGTACCAAGACAAGGAAGATCAAGCAATGACCCGAAAAGTCGCATTGAACGACGTGCTCAGGAACACCCGCAACCCGGCAATCTTTGTGGACTGGGCGACCCTCTCCCAGGCTTTCCCCGCCCTCACCCACGACCGCCTGCGACAGTGGGCACACCGAGGCCACGTGCCAACCCAGCCCGGCCCCCTCTACCAGGTACGCGCCGTACATGACCGGCTCGACCGTGAGCAGGGTGCAGCATGAAGCGCGGACGCATCACCCGCATATGCCAGGCCGCGCCGCTTATCACGGTCGCTGCCCTCACAGCCGCGAACGGGTGCGCCAACATCGCGGGCAACGATCATGCCTTCGGCGCAGCTCAGATAGCCACAGCGGCACTCGTCGTAGCTCTCGCTATCGTCCAAGCAAGGGAGCCGCAATGACCGATGATCGCGCCCTGCGCGCCCTTGACCTGGCCACCGCCGGAATGAGCGTCGCCAAGATCGCCACCATGCTCGACGCCACCACCAAGGAAGTCAAGGCACTCATCAAAGCCGGCAAACGGCAAGACCCGCGCGACTACGACCCAGACGTTGAAGCGCGCCGCCTCGACAAGATGAGCGCCGCCCTATGGCCCCTCGCCTCCCAAGGTGACCCCGAGACCGTCGGCGTCGTCGTCAAGCTCATGGAACGCCGCGACACCATGGACGCAACCATCGACGGCGACCTAGCCGCCGCCGTCAAAGCCACCACCAAGCTACAGAAGGCTCACCGCGCGCAGGTGGCGACACGCGCAGATACCGAGTAGCGGATACCTCCTAAGTGTGGTAGTGTCACACTTGAAGCGGGTGTAGTGTGCCACGGATACCCTGCCTCCTGAATCGATATGCAAGACCCCCGACCTATCTACCAGGTCGGGGGTCTTGTGTATCACCTACAGGGTCACAGGCCGAGGCGCTCGACCTCCTTCCAGAAGTCCTCGGCGGTCACGACCTGGTAGAAGCCCTGACGGCTCACGGTGATCGTGCCCGTGCGAGCGTCGGATGCCTGGTACCACGCGAAGCAGCGGGTCATCAGCTCATCGACATCCGCGTCGACGTCGAGGCCGATCGCGTCACGCACCATACCCCGCGCCTCCTCAAGGGTGGCGAAGCGGGTGGGCTCGCCGGTCATCTCAATAACCTCGGCCAGGTCCTCGGGGGTCCAGATGGTCTCCATTGTGGTATCTCCTTCGTTGAGTTGCAGGGGGCTTGTTCCCTCCTGACACCACTAACTATAGCCCGCGCGCAACGCTAAGTCAAGACGTGGGGACGTGACACCCACCACAAGGACACAGCCTATGTCCCGCCGCCGCTGCCCACACCCAGGATGCCCCGCCCTCATCCCATACCCCGGCCCCCGCTACTGCCCCACCCACAACCGCGAGCGCGAACAGCAGCGCGGCTACTCAACCGCGCGCGGGTATGACCGGCACTACCGGGCCGCCCGGGCGCGGGCCGCCCGCCTCGTCGAGGCCGGCCAGGCCACCTGCTGGCGGTGTGGCAAGCCCATTGAGGCGGGCGAAGCGTTCGATCTTGGACATGATGACGAAGATCGTTCGATCATTCGCGGTCCTGAACATCGTTTTTGCAATCGCAGCGCCGCAGGCAAAGCGGCCCACAAATACGCCCGAACCGAAACGGACTGACACGCACACCCCCCAGGGGGGTGGCCCCGACGGGGGCCCCGTCAGACCGCCGGTGAGGGGTGTAAACAGTGCGGAGGGTTCAAAAGGGCCCGCCCGCAAAGGAAAAGCCGCCCGGCGCGACGCCGAGGTGGCCCTGCAGGCAGGCGCGACGCCGGCCAGCGAGGAGACCGACCATGCCTTCCGGTGGAGCTCGCGCCCGAAGTGGGCCGCCCGTCAATCCCAACAGTGCTCGCAGCGACGCGCGCGGTATTGCCTTCCGACAGCTCGGAGGCGTCCCCGCCACCGCGCCAGTCCCCGAGTTCGCCATGCCCCCTATGCAGCTCTGGGAAACCCTGCCCAACGGGGGACGCCGTTTCCGCAAGCTCGCCACCGAGCTGCGCTGGAAGCGCGAACTCGAGCTATGGGAGTGGGCCTGGAAGCAGCCTCAGTCCGAGGTGTGGCGCGAGCAGCCCTGGATGACGTACAACGTCGCGCAGTGGGTGCGCCTCGCCGTCACCTGTGAGGAAGAAGGCGCGAAGGCGGGCGATAAGACCGCGCTCCTGCGACTGGCCGACCAGATCGGCCTTACCGCCTCGGGCCTGGCCCTGCACCAGTGGCAGATCACCACCGGCCAGCCCGCCGACCAGGCCGAACCATCGGCGCGCCCGGCGCGCCGACGCTCCTCCCGCGCCCGGCTCGCTGGCATGACCGTCGTCGACGGCGACGCCAATGACTCATGACGAGTACGCGCCGCCCCCGCTCGCCCTAGATTTCAATCCGAATCACACGCTTGGGTTCCTGATCTCTGACTGGATTGAGGCCCACTGCCTGGTCCCCTCGGGCGTGTATTTCAACCAGCCGCTCGTGCTGAATGGCTGGCAGCTTTACTGCAACGCGAATCACTACCGCATCAAGGCTAAAGCCGTTGCGGACCCGCACCGTCTTGTGGAGCCGTTCACCTACCGTCGTAGCCTGTGGGTGGGGCCTCAGAAGTCGGGTAAGTCGCCGCTCGCTGCGGCTGTTGCGCTCGCTGAGGGTGTGGGCCCGGCGATGTTCGCGGGGTGGGCGAAGAGCGGCGACGTTTACCGTTGTTCGGACCACGGGTGCGGCTGTGGGTGGGAGTACTGGTACGAGCCGGGGGAGGCTATGGGCCGCCCTCGTGACAAGAGCCTGATTGCCCTCCTGGCTTTCGCCGAGGACCAGACTAGGAACGTTTACGAGCCCTTGCAGGCCATGATTAAGAGCGGCCCGCTCGGCGACTTCGTACGCGTCCGTGAGGGCTTTGTCCGCTTGCCGAACGAAGGCAAGATCGTGCCCGTCACGAGCGCCGCGCGTTCCAAGCTCGGTCAGCCCTTCACCTGCGCTATCGCGGACGAGTCGGGCCTCTACACGCCCCAGTCGGGCGTGCTCAATACGTGGCAGACGATCCGACGCGCGGTCGCAGGTATGCAGGGCCGAACCATTGAGCTGACAAACCCGTGGGACCCCATGGAGGACTCGGCAGCGCAACAGGCATACCAGAGCCGGGCGCGGGACATCTTCAAGTTCTACGAGAAACCGCCCCTTGACTGGGATTACACGAAGAAGGCCGACAGGTCGAAGATCCACCGTTTCGTGTACGCCTCCTCCCCGTGGGTTGACCCGAAGGCGATTGACGCCGAGGTCGACGAGCTCATGGAGACGGACCCGACGCAGGCCGAGCGATTCTTCGGGAACCGCCTCGTCCAGGGCAAGGGCTCCTATCTCACTGAAAAGGTGTGGGACAGGCAGAGCCGCGACACCCAGCCCGAACCGGGCTGCGAAATCGCGCTCGGGTTTGACGGTTCGCGGTCGGGTGACTGGACGGCGATCCGCGCCGAAACCGTCGACGGCCTGCGATTCACACCCACGTACGGCCCCGACCAGCGGCCCACCGTGTGGAACCCGGAAGAATGGCCGGAAGGCCGCATCCCACGCGGTGAGGTGGACGCGGCGGTCGCCGAACTAATGGACCGATACACGGTTCAGCGTTTCTACTGCGACCCGCGCCACTGGGAAACGCAGATCGACCACTGGGAAAACCTCTACGGCGACGATGTCGTCGTGCAGTGGCCCACGAACTCGATTACACGGATGTTCGCAGCGCTGGTGCGTTTCCGTGAGGACCTCGCCGAAGGCCTCACCACCCACACCCCGGATGAGACCGCGAAGCTATGCGCCCTCCACGCGCGGAAGGTCGCCAAGCCCGGCGACAAATTCATCCTCGGCAAGCCCGCCGAGCACATGAAGATCGACGTTCTCATGGCCGACATCCTCGCCCACGAGGCCGCCGCGGATGAGCACGCCGAAGGCTGGGAGACCGGCGGCGCTATCTCCTTCGCTTGGTAAAGGACACGACATGACTGACCAGATCACCCGTGACGAGGCGAAGCTCCTCGCCGAAGCTGAGAACGCCCTGAACATCACGGCACCCGCCGACAGGAAGCACCGCGCCTATTACGAGGGCCGCCAGACGCTTCAGCACCTTGGTCTTGCGCTCCCCCCGTCCCTGCGTACCCTCGAAACCGTCGTCAACTGGCCCCGCGTCGTGGTCGACACCATCGAGGAGCGACAGGACGTGCGCGGCATCATGGTCCCCGCACATCCCGAAGTCGCCGCGTCCCTTCGCGCCATGATCGACGCAAACGACCTCGAAGCCGAGCTCTGCAAGTGGAAGCGCGACCGGCTTATCTACGGGCGCGCCTATCTATCCGTCGGTGTCGGCGACCAGGGGGGAGACTACCCGATCATTTGCGTGGAATCCCCCCGCCAAATGACGGTGAAGTATGACTATCGGCGTAAGACGATCACGCGCGCGGTGCGCATTGTCACCGACCAGGCCGCCGACGGCACGCAAACAAGGTATGCGACGATTTACACGCCCGACACCACCACCACCTACGCCACCGTAGGCGGCGCATGGCGCGTGGTAGACCGCGACGAACACCGGCTCGGCGTCGTCCCCGTGATCCCGTCGTTCAACCGTCAGATGACCGGCGAAACGACGGGGCATAGCGAGATGGACGACATCATGGGCGTGACGGACGCCGCCGCACGCGCCATCACGCAGATGCAGGCCGCCCTAGAGACGAACGCGGTCCCGAAGCGAATCATCATGGGCGCAAAGCGCAGCGACTTCGCGGACCCGTCCGCGTGGACGAATTACCTCAACCCCTTCGTTGCCCTACAGAACGCCGGGGCGAAGGTCACCCAGCTTGCCCCCGGCGAACTGAGTAACTTCCACAACACCATCGAGCTGTACGGCAAGCTCGCCGCGTCCCTGACAGGTTTCCCCGCCCGTTATTTCGGCCTCATCACCACCAACCCGCCCGCTGAGGGCGCTATCCGTGCTGAGGAGTCCAAGTTGGTGAAGCGCGTGGAGCGCGTCAACGCCGAGTGCGGCGCGGCCCTGTCCCGCGCCCTGACAATCGCCGCCCGCATCATGGGGCACACGGTCCCCATGGGTGCCGTGAATGTGGCCTGGCACGACCCCGCCACCCCCACATTCAGCCAGAAGGCCGACGCCCTGCAAAAACTCGCAGGCGGCAAGCCCCTCATTAGCCGCGAAGGCGCGTGGGACGAGCTCGGCTGGGACGACGCCAGGAAGGAAACCGAACGCGCCTACTTGCGCGAGGAGGAAACCGACCCGGATCTGCTTCGGCTCCTGGAAAAGACCACCCCCGCCCTGACCGACGAGACAGACACGGCCCATGGCATCGATACCGCCCGCGATTGAAGCGCATTACGGGCTGGTCCGTGAGCAGGAGGCCGGCGCCCTCGCCGTAGCGACCCGCCACTGGCGCAAGCTAGGGCCTAACTGGATCACCGACGCCTGGCGCGAGCGCATCCCCACCGTCACCGCCGCAATCACCGCCGCGCAGCGCACGGCGGCGGCAAGCGCCCTCGTCAGCGGCGCACTCGCCCTCGGACAGCAAGACCAATGGGCCGAACCTGACGGCCTCGTGGACGTGGACGCGTTCGCGGGCCTCGCCGCCGACGGGCGCAGCCTCGACACCCTCCTACGCGGCCCCGCCATCACCACCCGCACACTCATAGCCGCCGGCATGGACCCCGCGCAGGCGCTCGCGGCGGGGGGCCGTCAGCTATCGATGATGGTCCTCACGGAGATCGCGGACGCGGGCAGGGGCGCGGCGGGTGTGCAGATCGCCGCCAGGCCCCGCGTCGGGTACGTGCGGATGCTGAACCCGCCGTCGTGCTCGCGGTGCGTGGTCCTCGCAGGCCGCTTCTACAGGTGGAACCAGGGTTTTCTACGGCATCCCCGGTGTGACTGCAAGCATGTGCCGACGATGGTCACGGATCAGGCCGAAGCCTTCGCGGAGGGCCTCATCGACGACCCGTACGAGGCGTTCATCCGCATGAGTGAAGCTGAGCAAAACCGCGTGTTCACGAACTCGGGCGCGCAGGCCATCCGCGACGGGGCCGACATGTATCAGGTGGTGAACGCGCGTCGCGGCATGAAGTACCGAGGCGCTTTCACCACTGAGGGCACCAGCCGCCACGGGTGGGCAGGCCAGATCCTACGGCGCGGGCAGAAGCGCATGACGCCGGAAACGATCTACCGCCTGAACCCGAACCGTGAGCAGGCCGTCGAGGCACTACGCGCGCAGGGATACATCACCGGGCGCGGGCAGGTCAGCGGCGGTGCCCTGCGCGGCCAGTACGAGGCCACCTATGAGGGCCGCCGCATGACCGCCGCCGAACGCCGCGTCATGATCGCCCCCCGCGACTGGCAGGACGTGCTGGGCGGCCTCAACCCGTGGACGCCCGCCGCGCAGGAGCGCCACGGAGGCGCTCGGATCGGCGGCGCTGACTACCCCCTCACCCCGAAGATCGCCGCCGAAGTCGAGGCCCGCTACTACGCGGCCATAGCGACGGGCGGCGAACTGACACGGATGCGCGCCCTGTTGCGCGCAGCCCACTAAGCCACCGACTCGCGCCGCGACGGCGCGGGCGGCCCCCCTCGAGTGATTCGAGAAAGGAAACCACCACTCATGCCCACCGACACCAACGCATCCGAAGCGCAGGCCACCAACACGGAGACGACGGACAACACGCCCGCCGCTGAGGAAACCCTCAACGAGGGCGGCGTCAAGGCCCTTCGCGCCGAGCGTGATGCCCGCAAGGCCGCCGACGCGCGCGTCAAGGATCTCGAAGCACAGGTCGCGGCCCTGACCGTCAACCTCGACGAAGCCAAGGCGGCCGCGACGACTGCAGCTGAGGAGGCCGCGACGCAGGTCGCCGACCTGCAAACCCAGCTGACCCGCCTGCAGGTCATTCACGAAAAGGCTGTGCCCGATGCGCTCGCCGAATTCGTGCAGGGGACTACCGCTGAGGAGCTCGCCGCGTCCGCCGACAAGCTCCTCGCAGCGATTCCCGCCCCGGCCCCGGCCTCTGACGCGTCCCCCGCGCCGCTGGCTATGCGCCCCGACCCGTCGCAGGGCGGCGCGCCCGAACCGGCGACCACAACGGACGCGCTGACGGCAATGCTCATCGAGGCCGTCGGCGGGCGCTGACATCTGAGCAGCCCACCCCACCACCACATTCTCACGCTCGAAGGGAGCACCAACCATGGCAATCACCGCCGCCAAGAAGCTGAGCGATTTTAACGGCTTTATTAAGCCCGAACTCGCCGGCCCCATTTTCGACGAGGCCGCCAAGGGCAGCGCCGCAATGTCCCTCATCCGCAAGGTTCCGCTCGGAGCCTCGGGCCAGGCGTTCCCCATCGTTACCAGCAAGCCGACCGCCAATTGGACCGCTGAGGGTGCCCAGAAGCACACCACCGAGGCCGGCCTTGGTCTGGTGAAGATGGAACCCAAGAAGCTGACGGCGATTGCCGTCGCCTCTCAGGAGGTCATTCGCGCGAACCCCGGCGGCTACAGCGAGACCCTAAAGGGTCTCCTCGCCGACGCGTTCGCCCGCGCTTTCGACCTCGCGGTGTTCCACAACAAGGGCGGCGACGGCAACGGCACGTCGCCGTTCGAGACCACCCTCGCGGCCACCACCAAGTCCGTCACCCTGGGCGCCGCCGCTGGTACCAACACGTACGACGATCTGGTGAAGGCGATGGCCCTGAATCTGCAGGGCACGCCGAAGAAGCAGGTCACCGGTTTCGCGTTCGACACCGGCTTCGAGATCGACCTCCTGAACGCCAAGGACACGGCGGGTCGCCCGCTGTTCGCGGAGGCCGCCTACACCGGCGCGGTCCCCGCCCTGCGTTCGGGCTCTGTCCTCGGTCGCACCACGTACATGCACGAGAACGTTGGTCTGGACAAGACCGTCGGCTTCGCGGGCGACTGGTCGAAGTGTGCTTGGGGCACGGTCGGCGGTATCACGATGGATATTTCGACCGAGGCGACGGTCACCATCGGCGGCCAGCTCGTCTCTCTCTACGAGAACAACCTCGTCGCCGTGCGCGCGGAGGCCGAGTACGGCTTCGCTGTCGCTGACAAGGACGCTTTCGTCAAGATCATCCGCAAGTGAACGACCTGATCGTTCACTTGCTTAGCCCGGCGGGCGACCACGTCGCCGTGCCAGCGAGCCAACTCCCCCTGTGGGAGCGCCTCGGGTACGCGCGTCGCCCGCCCGCCGGGCACCCCACACCCACCGACGAGTGAAAGGCGGCCCCCGCATGGCCTACGCGACCGTAATCGACGTGGCGACCACCCTCGGACGCCCGATCACCGACCCAGACGAACAGGCACAGATCACCAACTGGATCAGCAAAACGGAGCGCATCATCAGCGCCCGCCTCGGCAATCTCGACAACCTGGACCGGCAGATCCTCGCCGACGTCCTCAGCGAGGTCGTGGCCCGCCGCGCCCGCAACCCCGACGGCAAGCGGAATGAGCGCATCGACGACTACAGCTACACGCTGGACGCCGCCGCATCCGCTGTGGAACTCACCCTCACCGCCGACGAATGGGCCCGCCTGAGTCAGGACGGCTCCACATCTGGCGCATACATGCCGGTGCTCACCCCCGCACCCTGGTATGGGGGCCGCGACGCCAACACGACGCCGACGGGAGGCTGGGCATGAGCGCACGCACCGCCGCCATCGCAGGCCGCCGCGCCGCCGAAGCCCTCATGGTCGACCACGCCACAATCACCCGGCCGACCGTCACCACAGGCCCCGACGGACTCGACCACATCACCGAAACCCCCGTATGGACTGGCCCCTGCAAAGTCCAGACGTACGAGGCACACGAGACCGCGGCGAACGCCGCCGGGGCCCTCGTCACCATTCAGCGGTATTCGATTCACCTACCGCACCATGTGGACGCCGTGAGGGTCGGCGACCTGATCCGCGTCGCAGGCTACCTGAGCGTCTTCCGCGTGACTGGATTGTTCGACAAGACACACGTCACTTCGCGGCGCTTCCAGGTCGACGTGGAGACCAACGGGGACGATCTCCTGTGAGCGGCATCGAGATTGACACCAGCGAAGTCAGGCAGATCGCAGCCGACGCAACCCGCCTCCCCGGCGAACTGTCCCGCTGGCTTAGGCCAGCCGTGAGCCGGGGCGCACTGAATATCAAGCGCGCCATGCAGGCCGACCTTGAAGCCTCTGGAAACGCGGGCATCCGTGCCGTCGCACGGTCCATCTCCTATGACCTCACCGACACCGGCCACACTATCGAGGCGGAGATCGGCCCCGACAAGCCATCGGGTGCCCTGGCAAATATCGCCTATTTCGGCACGTCGAGGGGTGGCGGCCACACCCGCGACCCCATCGAACCCCTGAACGAAGAAGCCGAGGCCTTCCAGAAGGCCGTCGCCGACATCGTAGGAGAGCTATGGGGCTGACACTCACCATCATGACGCAGATGCGCGCACGCCTCGCCACCCTCACGTCGGCGGGCGCATCTGTCAAAGCGTTCGTCGGTGACCCGCCCAGCAACCCCGGTTTGCCGTTCGTGTTCGTGTGGGGGCCGCCCACGCTGGCCACGTCCGAAGCGCTGGCCGGTTGCGGCGGGGATGTTGACGTGCGCCTGCACGTGCAGGTCGTCGCCGCGACGACCGCGAACGTCCTGGACCTCGCCGATCAGGTCACCGCCCTCCTGGACGGAGAGATCCCCACGGTGGACGGCTGGCGGTGTTTCCCGCTCAAGCACGTGGGTGTGACGGACGTGCGCTCGGACAACTCGACCGTGGGCGCGCCCGCGAACCGCGCGCCCCGCTACTGCACCGTGACGTTCCGCGCACAAGCCACCACCGAGACGAAGGAGGTCTGAATGGTCACCGCCTACAACACGCGCACAGGCGTTTTCCAGGACATCCCCGAGCACTGGATCGGGCACCCGATCTGGGGCACTGACTGGACGCTCACCCCGCCCCCCGAGGCCCGCGAACCTCTGTGTTGCGGCCAGGAGGGCGCCAACGACGCCCCCGACAGCGGGGACGAAACCCCCGACCACCTTACCGAAGGAGACTGAAACATGGCAGGTGCAAAGACCCTCGCAGACGGTCGAATCGCCCTGTGGGCGCTCACCACGAAGCCCGCGAACATGGCCGCGATCACCGCCGAGGAGATCAAGAACGGCAAGAAGATTTCTTGCCACATCATGAAGTCCGACTACGCGCTCGGCGCCGACTCGGACACGGAGATTACCGAGCAGGAGATGTGCAAGACGGGCGAGGGCAAGTCCCCCGGCCCCACCTCGTATACCGGAAATCTCACGGTTTTCCGGTACCTCGACGAAAACGGCTATCCCGTCGCCGCCGACGACTTCGTCTGGGACCTCATCTGCAAGAAGGGCACCACCATTTGGCTGGTCGAGCGCGAGGGCCCCCTCGAGTCCATGGAAATCAAAACCGGCGATACCGTTTCGGTGTACGAGGTTGTCCTCGGCACGCCGACCAAGCCGTCTGACCGCTTCGCGGGCTACATCAAGCGCACCGCGAAGCTCAACGTCATGGATTCCGCCGAGAACGTGACCGTCGGCGGCCCTGTGCTGCCAGCCTGACACGTCACCCCTCTATCTCCCGCCCGGCAGGTCCCGTTCACGGGCTGCCAGACCTGCCGGGCGGGCCCCACCAACGGCAGCCCACACCACCACAGCTACACACATAGGAGCACAGAATGGCAGCCCACGACGAAGAACTCACCATGGCCGATATGGCCCTCACGCACGCGGCCCCCACCGAGACCGTCACGCCCGAGACGTTCGACCTCGCCGCCTGGATCGCAGGCGTCACCCCCGTCCAGCGCACGGTCACCCTGTACGCGCGGGGCGACCTGTTTGCGGACCTGTCCGCACTCGAAACCAGGTACGACGAAGCGAAGCGCGCCGCCAACGTCGACGACATGCGCACCCTCAAAGCACAGATGCGCGAAGTCGCCGACCAGATCCGCGCGTCGGCCCTCGACATCACCGTGCAAGGCCGGAGCGCCGACTGGGTACAGCAATTCCGCAAGGACTGCGAAGAACGCGGCATCGACGGCGACCAGGCCACCCTCGAGCAGCTCGCCGCGCAGATCACCGCCCCCGAAGGCCTCACCGTGGACATGCTCGCCACCCTACGCGACCGCATCGAACCCCAGGTCGTCGCCCTCGTGCAGGCCGTCGCAACCGTCAACACGCAGGCGCCGCGCATCTCGGTCCCTTCGTGACGGAGTGCCTGGACCGGCCCACCGGCTTGTGGCTGGTCCGCGCACTCCGAAGCGCGAAGAAATGGGGCCGCCGCCCGACCGAGTTCCTGGGCGTGCCCGGCGACACGTGGGGTGAAATGGACAGCACCCTCGCGGGCGCGCTCGACATGTACGAGGACACCCGCGTCGGCTCCTACGGATACCCCAAGCGCCTCACCGAGGGCGACTACGAAGGCTATTTCGAGGTCGAGGAGCGACAGGATAACGCTCAAATGGCCCTCGATCTGTGGCGCAAGAAGAACAAGAACGGGCCAGCGCCCGGCATGGTCCCGACGGTGGTGTTCACCGGCACCGAGGACTAGCCGCCGGGCGGGGCACCGTCATATAGCGGCGCGGATCGCGCGCGGAAAGGCACCAGCCCATGACTGAACGGTCAATTAAGGTCACGCTTCGCGCGAACGTCAGCGATTTCAACAGGCAGATCAAGAGCGCGGCGACGAGCCTGGACCAGCTCGCCGCGAAGGGCGACCCCACCGGCAAGACCGCCGAGACCACCATGGGGCGCCTCGCCCAGTCCGCGCAGTTGCAGCGCGCCGCCTGGGACACCGCCTCGACCGCCATGGTCGGCTACGGCGTCGCCGCGGCAGCCGCCGCCGGCTACGTCGTCAAGTCCTTCGCCGACTTCGACCAGGCCATGAGCAATGTTCAGGCCGCCACGCACGAGTCCGCTGAGAACATGGACCAGCTCAGGGAGGCCGCGATTCAGGCGGGCGCGGACACGGCGTTCAGCGCGTCCGAAGCCGCCGGGGCAATCGAGGAGCTCGCCAAGGCTGGCGTGTCTACCGCTGACATCCTGAACGGCGGTTTGAAGGGCTCTCTCGACCTGGCAGCCGCCGGTGGCCTGGGTGTCGCCGACGCCGCCGGAATCGCATCCGTGGCCTTGACGCAGTTCAAGCTCAACGGGTCGGACGTTGGCCACGTCGCCGACCTCCTCGCGGCGGGCGCGGGTAAGGCCATGGGCGACGTGTCCGACCTCGGAATGGCCTTGAAGCAGGCTGGCCTCGTCGCCTCGCAGACGGGCCTCAGCATTGAGGAAACCACGGGCGGCCTGGCAGCGTTCGCATCAGCTGGCCTCCTCGGCTCCGACGCGGGCACGTCTTTTAAGACGATGCTCCTGAACATGACGCCGCAATCCAAGCAGGCCGCGAAATACATGGAAGAACTCGGCATCAGCGCATACGATGCCGAGGGAAAGTTCGTCGGCCTCGCCGCCTACGCGGGCCAGCTCCACGACTCCCTCTCGAAGCTCACCGCCGAGGACCGCCAGGCCGCCCTCAAAAAAATGTTCGGCCAGGACGCGATCCGCGCGGCGTCGATCCTGTACGAGCAGGGCGCCGACGGCATCCAGTCGTGGATTGACAAGGTCAACGACGCCGGATACGCCGCCGAGACCGCCGAAGCGCGCATGGACAACCTGAATGGCGACCTCGAAAAGCTGGGCGGCTCGTTCGAGACCCTGTTTATTAAGAGCGGCTCGGGCGCTAACGACTTCCTCCGGTCCATCGTGCAGTTCGCAGAGCAGGCCGTCAACGCTTTCAGTGCCCTACCCGCCCCCGTGCAGCAGGGCGCGCTCGGCCTCGCCGCCTTCACGTCAGCCGCCGCCCTCACGGCGGGAACCGGCATGAAGGTGTTTACGATGATTACCGACGTGCGCACGGCCATGCAATCCCTGAACGGCTCGGTCCCCTTCCTGACCAGGATCATGGAGGGCTTCAGCGGTATGCGCGGCGGCCTCGCCGAAACACGCGCAGCTATCAGCGGCTTCGGCACCGCCTGGACGACCGCCCGCGCGAACGGCGTGTCAAACATCCGCGCCCTGTCGCAGGCCGCCACACCGGCCCTCGCGGGAATCGGCAACGCCGCGAAGGGCGCAGGCTCAGCACTCCTGGGCGCGTTCGGCGGCCCATGGGGACTCGCCGCAACCGCCGCCATTGTCGGCCTCACCACCGTCCTGGGCGACTACCAGGCGCAGCAAGCCAAGGCATCCGCCGCAGCTAAGGAATACGCGGAAAGCCTGAATAGTGTCACGGGCGCGGCAACAGATTCCACGCGCGCGATCGCGCTGCGCAACCTGTCCGAGGACGACAGCAGTTTTTGGCGTTTCTTTGACTCAAAGCGCGCGAAGTCCGCCGCCGACGCGTACAAGCAGCTCGGCGGCGACATCAACGACCTCGTTGACGCAGCCGCCGGATCATCTGACGCAATGGACCGCGTCAACCAAGCGTTGACCGCTGCGCACGACGCGGCAAAGAATAGCCCAAGTGGGACAAAAGAATACATGGAACTGTCGGGTCAGGTAAAAGACGCGCTCAACAACGAAAGCGAAGCGCTCAAGAAGGCGAAGGAGCAGAACGACCTCGCCGCCGAAGCCGGCATCAAGAACGCCTCGGCGCAAGACCAGCTCGCCGGCGCCGCGAACCAGGCCGTGAAGGCCATGGAGGACCAAGCGAAGGCCACGCAAGACCTGATCGATGCTCAAAAGACCCTTCAGGATGTCATCTTGGGCGAGCGTGGTTCGTGGCGAAACTTGTACGACGCGATTGACGCGGCGAACGCCGCTGTCGAAAAAAACGGGCAGACCCTCGACATCACCACGGCGGCGGGCCGCGCCAACCAGGCCGCCCTCGACGACCTCGCCAAGAGCGGCTGGGAACTCGTCGAAAGCATGGAGAAGAACGGCGCGACCATGGAGGACATGCAGGCCGCCATGCAGACGACCCGCGACAACTTCATCGCGGTCGCGCAGGCCATGGGCCTGTCAGCTGACGACGCCGCCAATCTCGCCGATCAGCTGAATCTCATCCCGACGAATATCGAATCGCACGTGACCGCTGAGACGCAGGCGGCGAACGCATCCGTCGACGCGTTTATCGCCTACGTGCAGGCGCAAAACGGCGGCACGATCACGATTAACGCCACGAATGACTCGGCTATCACGACGATCCTGGAAACGCTTGGCTATGCGAAGAATCAGGACGGCACGATCACCATCGATGCTAACTCTGACCCGGCTATCGCTCAGCTTGCCGCGTCGGTCGGCCAGGTCGACGCGGCGACCGGCACGGTCACCATCGACGGCAACAACGAGCAAGCGAACGCGAAGCTCGAAGTCATCAAGGCCGCCATTGACGGCTACACACCTTACGTGAACATCAACGCGAATGACTATGTCAGTAGCAAGATGGAGGGCATCAAGGCGGCGTGGAACGGCCAAACCTGGTACGTAAACATCGTCGGACAGTACTCGCAGTCTGGTGGCCCGTCAGCGCAGGCCGACGGGTCGGTCCTCTCGTTCTACGCGGGCGGCGGTTTCCACAGGGAGCGCCACGTCGCGCAGATCGCCCCGGCGGGCGCCTGGCGCGTGTGGGCAGAGCCCGAAACCGGGGGGGAGGGCTACATCCCGCTCGCCAAGTCGAAGCGTAAGCGCAGCGAGGCCATTCTCGCATCTATCGCCGACATTTTCGGCGGTACCTACATCCCCGGCGCGGCGACGCCGTACGCGACGGGCGGCGTGGGCGGGAACGCCACGGGCGCGGGCGCGGCGAACGTCCACGTCACGGCGATTGTGACCAACCCGTGGACGGGAGAGCAGACGCGGGCGTTCGCAAGGACCGAGGCCGTCAAGGTCGTGAGGAGTGTGCAGTAATGGCAGTCAAGGCCTGGATACACAAAGAAACAGGGCTGCCATGTTTCTACCTGGACGGCGCGGACGCTGCCCTCGCAGTGAGTGACGGCCACCGTGTTATCCTCCCCGCTGAGACGGGCCGCGCCGCCGTGTCCGTGTGCGACCCGTTCGCGCCGCCAGGCGTGGCGACGACCTACACAGTAGGGAGCAAGCGGTTTACGCTCACTCGCCGCGGCGAAGGCTACGCAGTCACCAGCCTTGACTCACGTCAGCGTGCCGTCGTTTCCTACATCGGGGATGATGCCCGCGAGTATGAGACGCGGGCGACCGCGACGGACATCAACGCGCGCCGCACGCCCGTCATCCGGTGGGCTGGGGTCGCAGCTGCCTACACCGGGCGGCTTGAGCTCCTTGCCTACGCTGATGAGAGCGCGCGCCTCGAGCGCATCCTCGAGGCCAGGCAGCCGGTGATCGCGGTTCACTCGCATGATGCGTGCGACCTTGCCGACTGCGATATTCCCGCCGTGCGCGTCCTGGCCATCACGCACGCTGGCAGCCAGCGGACGGGCCGCCGCGACCGGGTACGCCGCCAGTGGACGCTCGACTACAAGCAGGTCGACATGGACGAGGCCCGCGCCCTGGTCGGCACGATCCCAGTCGTCACGTGGGGCGCGTGGGACGCGGTCTCGAAGTGGCGAGGCCGCTCCTACGTGGACCTCCTGCGTGAGTTCGCGGGGATGCCATGAGGGGCGGCCCGAGCGCAGCGGCCCTAGCCGCCCCCGCAACAATCGACGTACACGTGTCGTCGGTCCTCGCCGGCCGTGTCCTCGCTGAGAATATCCCTGTCGTCAGCGCGCAGCTCGAAGCGTCGACGGACCGCACGCCACGCGAGCGCCTCACACTCGAGGCCCCTCACGGGTGGGTGCCCCGCGACCCCGGCGACCCGCTGAACAACTACGGTCAGCGGCTACGCGTGGTGCAGACGATCACCACCGGCGGTGTGACTACCCGCGTCAAGGTCGGTATCTACCAGATCGATGCGTGGGAAGAAACCAGCACCGGCGGCGTGAGTGTGACCGCGTACGATCTGCTTCAGCGGTGCGAGAAGAACCCGATGGACTGGCCCTCGTCCCCGCCCGGCGGCGCCACAGTCTCAAGCGAGTTTCAGCGCCTCGCGGGCGCGCCGGATGAGGGGGGCCTGCAGGTCATCGTGGACGACGGCGACCAGGCTATCCCTCGCACATTCGAGTGGGGCACCAGCCGTACCGAGGCCATGGGGAAGCTTGCCGATGCTTACGGGCTCGCCTGGACTGTGCGCCCTGACGGGTGCCTGCACGTGTGGAAACCCGCGACGGGGGTCGCGTCGGAGACCTACACGGGGCGCGACCTCCTCATCGAGGCCGCCCGCAAGAGCGCAGAGCGCCGCCCGAACCGCTGGTTTGTCGGCACGACCGGCGAAACCCCCGAGGGCGGCGGGGACGCGCCCCACTACGACGGGGTCGCGACCCTGTACGACGCGCCCTACCAGCCGGCCGTCTACGGCGTGGTGACCGAGCGCAGCGAAATGCAGATGACAGACCTCGAGGGCACCGTCCAGCAAGCCGCCGAAACCTACAGGGCGAAGGCCCTCGCCGCCAGGGGCACGCGCAGCCTCGCCCTCGCGTCTGACCCTCGCATCGAACTGTGGGACACGATCTCGGTGGAGACGGGCGAGGAGGTCGTGACCGGCACCGTCACAGGCTACTCGATAGATCTGGCCGATTCCGACGCGCAAATGCGCGTCGACCTGGAGGTTTACGCAAGTGTCAACGCCCGATAGCCTCTCTGATTGGCTCGACCTCACCCCCACGCGCGCCCCCGCGCCGCACACTGGCCCCGTGCAGGGCACGGTCACGGGCATTGTCGACCAGGCGGCGGGTCTCGTCGAGGTCACCCCACACGGCGCCCCGCCCGGCACCAGCGTCGTCGTGCCATCGACCGCTGGCATCACCTGGCAGGGTGCACCCGTACGCCTCGACCGCGACACCACCGGCGCAGCAACCCTCGCACACGCGCCCACCATCACCGCCCCCACCGGCGTCGTGACGGTGCCCGTGGGCGAGGCCGCCAAGGCCGCCCGCGACGCCGCCACGCAGGCGAACGCCGCCCTGCAGGGCGCGCAGGCCGCCATCGAGGAAACCCGCGACGACCTCACCCGCAAGATCGCCGAAGCCGCGAGCGCGCCCATCGACGGCTCACGCATCAAGGCGGGCACGGTCACCGCCCGCGAAATCGTCGCCAGCGAAGCTCTCTACGCCCAGCTCGCCGCGTTCGACACCCTCACGGTCGTCGACAAGATCCGAGCCGAAAACGCCGTCATCCCAGGTGAGCTGATCGCCGACAGGATCACCGGCAAGTGGATCAGCGGCGCACAGCTGCGCGGCTCTGAGTTCGTGCTCGGTGGTGTCGGTGCCGCACGTACACTCCGCGGCGACACTATGATGCGCTGGACGCCGGCCTTTACAATCGGACGCGTCAATGGGCAAACACCGGCCACGCGCGCCACCTGGCAGGGTACGCACCCAGTTTTTGAGATTGCCGAACCCGCGTGGGGGCCAGAGCACGTCGAGACGACGTCCACGCCGACCACTGGTAAGACTGTCCGCGATCTTCGTGTCACCCTCACCCTGCAGGCCCCCGCCGGCGCAACCATCACCGCCATCTACCTCATCAACCGTGACCCCGCCGTCGTCTCCACCTCCACCAGCCAATCAACCAGCCGCACGCTCACCCTGAACGTCGGCGACCTTGAAACCACTGACCAACGCCAGATTAGGGTCACCGCCACCTGGCCTCCCCACACGCCCGAAGCGGGCCGCCAATGGCCGATCCGTCTCACCCTCACCAACTGGGCCGAATCCTACTCAGAGCCTGCGCCGTCGCGCATCAGTATGACGCGCACCAGCCAGAACGTGCAGATCCAGCTCGCGGACGGCAACGGCAACGACACAGTACTCACCCCGGCGGGGCTCGCCTACTGGCAGACCATCGGCGGGCACCGAACCCTCGTCTCCGAGCTGCCCTGGGCTGCGCTCGCTGACAAGCCGGCCCTGTGCTGGGCGTCGGGAGAAGTCACGACGCCGGTATTCAACGGGGACATGTGGAATAGCCTGTGGCTAATGGGGGGCGGCCGCAAGCTCGTTGAAACGGGCGGCACATGGAGGTCGTCGGACGGCGGGAAAAGTGTCACGGTCCCGAAAGCTGGCGTATATCAGATCGAGGCGTGGGCAGCGATCAAGTCATACAGCGGGGAAGGAGCCATACTGCTCGCGGTAACAAACGCCGCAAAGGGCACTGTCTATTCCCCGACGTCGGAGTTCGGGTCGGTTTACGCGTACGGGTCCGCCGCGGTCGGCCAGTACATGACGATCCACGCGTCGGGAATGATCCGGTGCGGTGAGGGCGAGCGCATCGGCCTCGCACTGCAATCAAATCAACCTGCTTACGCGACCTTGAAAGATTATCGCTTCGCTGCCACATACATACGACAGTAAAGGGGAGACCATGACAGTCGAGAACTGGAACCGTGTCCGCACGCCCGAGGCGGGCGAGGACATCCTCGCCACCTGGCCGAAAACGGCCTCGTCGATTAGCCACATCATTCACGTGGACACCTACGACGAGGCAGTGAACGTCTGCAACGCCGCCGCACGCGCTGGGCAGCCGCCGACCGCCGCACGCCCGATCTACTTTGACATGTCAAACCACATCCACAAGTGCGAGGGGAGGAAGAACCAGCGAGGCCAGTGGGAACTCACGCAGATGACCCCCGTCAATACGTACGGCTCCAACGAAGGCACCTGGCTCATAGGTGGAACGGATCGCGTGCCTGCGAAGACAACCCGCGTCGAGCAGCACGGGCGGTGGACGGGCTTCGCGCAGTACGAGGGGCTCGCAGGCGCAAAGCGCTGCGTCACTCCTTACATCAATTTTCCAGTAGCGTTCCCCGGCGACTGTGTCCACCTCGGGGTCACGTTCGCGTACGGGCATATAACCTCCGATCTGGACGCGCACATACCTACACGCTGGGCGGTCGACTCCCTAGGGCCGGTAGGGTTTCGCCTCACATTCCCCGACCGCGACACCACCACCCCCGTCTCCTTCACCTTCCACGCCACCGGCTACTGACAGCCGCCGGATCTTTCGCGCCCTCGGACAAGCCCGTCCGGGGGCTTTCCCATACCCAAGAGGAGAAACAAATGGAACCGACCATCGAGCAGCTCATGGCGTCGATGACCCCCGCGACGGACACGCCGCCCGACGTCGTCGCCCCGATCTTCATTCCCTACGAGCAGCAGGAGGGCACCCGATGAGCATGACCGCGCAGAACGTCCTTGCCTGGGCAGCGGGCGAAATCGGGTACACGCGGTGGAACGATCCCGAGGAGGGGTCGAAGTACGGGCGTTGGTACGCGAAGAAGCATGGTGCGTATTACGGCACGTCCGGCGTGCCTTTCTGCGCTATGGGTGCGTCATGGTGTGCGACCGACAATGAGGACAAGTCTGTCCTCCCCGGCGGGGACTTCGCCTACGTCCCCTACGGCATCAACGCTGCCGCCCGCGAAGGCCGACTCGTCTCCCCCATGACGCAGGCCGCTCCCGGCGACCTGGTCTGCTTCGACTGGGACTCCGACGGTATAGCCGACCACGTCGGAATCGTGGAGGCCAATTACGGCGGCTGGATCCAGACCGTTGAGTTCAACACGTCGTCTGGTGCTGCTGGCTCGCAGAGCAACGGCGGCGGCGTGTGGCGCCGCACCCGAGACTGGGACTCCGTCTGCGCAGTCATCCGACCGCACTACGGCGACGCGACCACCTCCTCGGGCTACACAGACATTACGGGAATCCAGCGCGCGATTGGAGCGGACCCGGACAACGTCCTCGGCCCCGACACAACGCACCGCGTCTACGCGGTCGTCGCCGCCAGCTCCTGGGGCGGCCGGCAGTTCCCCTTCGGCGTCGAGTACGTCCAGTCTGTGGTCGGGACCGAGGTTGACGGCATCTGGGGTGCCGCCTCGGACGAGGCGCACGACCGCGTCGTCGGCAACCTGCAGCGCGCCGTCGGTGTGGACGACGACGAAATCTACGGCCCCATCACCAATGAGGCGATCAACGCCGCGCTCGCGGGCGCGGAGAAGGGAAACTGACGTGAACAATCTGCTCCTAGGCTTGCAGTCCGATCCGTTCCTGGTGACGGTCGTCGTCGGCCTCATCTGGCCCGTCGTGCAGGCGGCACTCGACCGCCCGTACTGGACGCCGGCGCGCCGTAAGATCCTGCTCGCGGTTGTCGCGGTCGTCGTCTCCCTGGCCGTGTGGGTCTCGGGTTCCTACCCGGCGACCTGGCGTCTGCTCCTCGCGCAGGCGTCGGTGTTCCTGGGTGTCGCGTGGAGCGTTTTCCAGGTGCTCTCCACCGTCCGTATTCACGGTGTGAGCCTGATTGACTGGGCGGGGGCCATCACCCCCGGCGGCGAAACCGTGGATGACCTGCACGTGCGCCGCCTCGTGAATCTCTCCGCTGCTGCGACTGCCGCCGCGGGTGGTGACCGTGCCCAGTGACCCATATTCTCACCGATCCAAAGGTTGTCGAGGCCATTAATGGACTGGTCGCCGTCCTGATCGCTGGCCTGGGCGGGGCCGCCGCCGTGGGCTTTGCTCGCCTGAAAGCGAGCATGGAGTCGCACCTGCAGCGTGCGACCCGCGCCGCTGAGGAGGCGAAGGCCGCCGCCCAGTCCGCGGATGCGCAGGTCAGCAATGATCACTCGTCGAATATCCGCGACGACATCGACGCGGTGCGTGACACCGTGAAGGCAGTCAGTGAGACGGTCGATAGGGTCGCCGATACGCTCGACAGCCACGGCGAAAGCCTGTCGGACATGAAAGCGCGGATTGACCGCATCGATGAGCGCGGCGGCAGGATGGCTGCCGAAATACACGACGAGCGCACCGCCCGCGAAGCGGCGACGCGCCTGATCGACGCGCACGCCCACGATACCCACCGCTCAATCTATGAGCGGATCGAGGCGCTAGAAGCCCGCGCCGACAAGTAACCCTCCCCCGCGCCGCGACGACCCGCGAGGCTCGCGGCGCGGGCGGCGGGCCACCCCTGCACCGCCCAGCTACACAGTGAGGACCACCAATGACTGCCACCATCAAGGGCCGCGTCACCGACCCCACCGGCCAGCCCGTCACCGTCACCATCACCGCCACCCCCAACCCCAACCCCACGCGCACCCCGGACGGTGACCTCATCGTCCCCGGCACCATCACCAGCGCAGGCGACGACGGGCACGTCACCGCTGAGCTCAGGCCTGGCCGGTACGTCGTGTCTGTCGCTTCCCCGACTGGCCTCCTCGCCGAACGGGACGTGCCCCTCACCGACGGGCAGACAATGACCCTCGGTGACCTCCTCACCACCCAGCCTGTCACGCCCGACGCCCAGGCCCCCGGCCCCGGCGGGACGCCCCTCGTCGACGATCAGGGTAAGCCCCTTACCCTCGCAGACATCAAGATCGTCAACACCAGGGCCGAAGCCGAAGCCCTCCCCGACGGCACCGTGTATCTCCTTACCGAGCAGGCCGACGCGCCCGGCCACGACGACCACGGCGAAACGCGCCCGAACCCGGCGGCAGGCCCGACCCTCGTCAGCTACGCGGCGGGCCAGCACATCGGCGACACAATCACGATCCGCACCGACGGCCAGGCCGGCGACCGCACAGTGATCGCCGTCAACACCAAGGCAATCAACGGCCAGACGTTCACATTCCCCGCCGGGTTTGCGACCCTCGTCGAGCCCTATTGGATCGGGACGATGCGGTTCACGGTCGCGGTCGGCCCCTGGGCGCCCGAGCTGACGGTGCGCACGTCGCAGCCTGTCGAGGCCGGCTGGGCAGCGGTCACCACCCGCGGCGGCGGCACGCCGGTTGTTGGCCAGGTGAAGAAGCGCCAGGCCGAACCCGCCGAGACAGGCACATGCACGGCGCCCGAGGTGCCCGCGACCACCGGCCTGACGCTCGGCTTCGCGTTTGAGCGCACGACGGCGCCGGAGACCGCCGACCAGGTCACTATCAACCAGGGCTGGGAGCGCCTCGAGTTCGCAGCGCAGGAAGGAAGCAACCTGCAGACCGTGCTCGTGGCGCGCCGTACCGCGCAGTCTGGCGACCTCACGGTCACCTACCCGAACACTCAGACCGCGAACGGCGCGGGCGTCCAGGTGGTGATCCCCAATGCGTGAAGCCGTCGAAAACGCGGCGCCGACGGGCCGAGTACTCAAGGTGCGGCGCCGCGACGGCGGGGATGTGACGGGCCGCCTGTACCGCCGCCGCCGAGCGGGCGGGGACATCCCCCTGCGCCCCCGCCCGACGG
>ERZ772929.5-NODE-5-length-40202-cov-4.7355_pt1 | contig 40202 bp, 50 predicted proteins | sample MGYA00512114_ERZ772929 | MGnify/ENA primary metagenome ERZ772929 (study PRJEB29015, sample SAMEA2738101) | human oral metagenome | biome: human oral; feature: human-associated habitat; material: saliva | place: China | collected 2263 ... | reverse complement strand
ACCAAAATAATGTATAGCGAAAAAATCGTTATTAATATACTAGACGCGCAGATAAAACTCTTCGTTGATTTTGTCGATGGAAGAAACGACTTTGTAGTGAAAATAGCCAACGCAGGACAAAAAACAGCCGAAGCTACATAAAACCATCTGGACGCAGTGTCCAATGTTACTTCATTGTCCGCCAGAGAAAACACTTCAAGTCCAGCCGACCACACAGCCAAACATAGACAAACCAAGAAAAACCAATACTTTGCATCATGGCGATGCTTCGATTTTTTAAGCACAAGCACGCCCAAAATTAGCGCCATCAACGCAACCAATCCTAGCACTAACGCTCGTACCATCATACTAATGCTTATTATAGCATTTTATTCTACGTTTCAATCGCAAAAACTGTGTAAACACCACTCGCGGTAACTGTAGCTTCAATAGATTCTTTTGGTATGCCAGATTTTTGGAGCAATTTAAAACCTTCTTTAATTGAACGCATCCTAACTTTTGGAACCCAACCCATTAGTCCATGCAAAAATTCTTTTTGTGGGCGATTTACATTCATATTGCCAGTGATCATTAGTCCACCGGTTCGTAAAAATTTCAATGATTCTCGTGTCAATTGTTTATAAACGCCATCTGGCAGATATTCTCGCAAGCCAGAATCTTCCGCAATATCCAGTTTACGATCACCCAGAACTCCCTCCAAACTCAAAGGCTTGCCAAGCTTGCTGAATAATCGCTCGCAATGAATTTCTATCTTATCTTCCAAATTCCATTTCTTCGCCAAACTTTGTGCTGCCGCTAGAGACAACGGATCTTGATCTAGCAAGATAACCGTTGGAGCCTCACCCGTTTCATCCTTAAGTTTTTTCAGCATCTTCAAAGTCGCCAGTCCCGTTCCGCAGCCAAAACTCATCACCAACATATCGTCAATTGAACGATTCTCTTTTTCTGCCACTTTCTTCAAATGATCAATCGATAGACCGTTCACTGTTTCCACTCGCTCACGAATACCAAGCGAATCCGCACAATGCCGAATGACGTTAGAAAACTTCTCCGTCACCGGCGCCTGGATAAACTCTCTGACTTCCCTAATTCTCTTCTCTACTTCTTCAATAGCTGTCGCTTTATCTACGCCGTTGTTGATTTTATCTTGAATCATAACTTCTGTCAGTGGCAATCCATTAATCTTCTCATCAAATACCGATTCATCCAGCGGACCACTCATAGTTGGATATTTACCTTCTGACAATATTTCGCCATTTTTACCAGAAACACTTAAATCATCAGCTTCAGAAATTGTTAAAAACGTCAGTGCGGAGCCTCGTTGATTGTGCCACGGCTTCGAATCAGTTTGATCTTTACCATACAATAACTTATCACGAGAAATCTCCAGATATGAATCTATATCATTGCCCCATTTATTTTCTCTTACAAAAGGAATCTTTTCTAGGACACTCGCAAGTGCCGCGGTGGCTAAATTTTTATGAATAATATCTTTACGAACATCCTTTAATTCCACCTCGCCTTGCTCCAGATAATTGTATATATACTGAATTTTATCTGGATTATTATATGCAGGATCGGTTTTTTCTCCAATTTTAACCCTACATTCCTCACTCCTAAGATCAGCAATTTCCCTATTTAATTTTTCATTAGCTTCATGATCAATTCCATTAAGAAAATCACCTGTTTCTGTAATATACTGTTCGCCTCTAAATTTTTCCATGCCAAAAATTATAACATAATTTATGTGATATACTTAAAGCATGATAAAAATCGCTATCATTGAAGACGACCCAACCATCAGCCAGATGTACCGAATGAAGTTCGAGTCGGACGGGTTTGACGTTCGCTTGGCCGCCAACGGACAAATTGGCATAGAAGTAGTCGAGAAGTTTCAGCCAGACATTATTTTGCTAGATTTACAAATGCCGGAAATGGACGGCGCGGAAGCCTTAAAGCGAATTAGATCTAAAGATTGGGGAAAAACTATTCCCGTTATTGTCCTCACTAATCTCGGCGAAGAAGAAGCTCCACACGATTTGAAGAAATTAGGAATTCATAGCTACATCGTAAAAGCAAACTTAACGCCTCGCCAAGTTGTCGAGCAAGTCAAAGCTGCCATAAAAGCTGCTTAGCTTTTTGATTGATTGGCGATTTTTAGACAAGCCGTAATTACATTATCAAAGAGTGCGGCAACTGTCAGCGGACCAACTCCGCCTTTCTTTGGTGTAATAATTACATCATTACGCTGACGCACCTCTTCAGATACGTCGCCAACAATTTTTCCATTTTCCGAAGCAGTTCCAGCGTCAACAACGACCGCCTTAGTCTTAATCATCTGGCTTTTAATCAACCCTGGAACTCCAGTTGCCGACACGATAATATCGTAATTTATCAATTGAGATAAATCGTCACCTTTTTCAAAAACCGTCACATCAACGCCAGACTTTAGCCACATCTTCTCAAGAGGCGCACCAACCAAACGACCTCGCCCGACAATTGCGACTTTTTTATTTTTCAAATCAACACCATATCCAGCCAGTAACCAACTAATGGCCGTTGGCGTAGCCGCCTGAAAAATCGCCTTTTTACGCAGACCGTCGACGTCTTTATCTTCTCGAATACTCTCGAGTAATTCATCAGTCTGATCAGAATTACTAATCGGCAATTGCAGAATTATTCCTTGAACGTCATCTCGATTGTTCAATTCTTGAATCACCTCCAAAGCGCCGCCCGCAGGAACTCGATGAATCTCCACGTCAATCAAAATATCAGCACCATACCTCTGCTTCAAACGCATGTACGTTTCAATAACTGGATTTTCGACATCAGTAACAATCGCCAAACGAGGATTAATATGCCAAGCCTGCCTTAAAGCTCGCACCTGTTTCGCCTGGCGCTCCTTGATAAATCCAGCTAATTCTGAGCCATTTAGTTCTCTCATTGTCATTAAGTATAGCAATTTTACCATCTTGAGTACAGATATAGTATGTGCTATAATTTGAAAAGCTTGGATCATGGCGGATGTAGCTCAGTTTGGTTAGAGCGCTGGATTGTGGCTCCGGAGGCCGTGGGTTCGAACCCCATCATTCGCCCCAAGTTTTACGACAATTTATTCACACCGATAAATTATTTTCAATAAAACGGTAGACATTTTTATTAATTGTTGTATAATGAAATCGTGGGCCAGTAGCTCAGCTGGTTAGAGCACCTGCCTCTTAAGCAGGGTGTCGAGGGTTCGAGCCCCTCCTGGCCCTCCAAAAAATAGCCTCACACGAAGTGAGGATTTTTTATTTATCCAAACGGATTATATCCACGAGAAGGCGGCTCACGAAAAGTAGTTCGATTAGCGTTAAACGATTGACGAGAATTATTCGCACCTGACGGAACACTGTTATTTTGTAGACCATTGACTCGTCGATTGCCGCCAGACAGACCAGCATCATCAGGATTGTTGTTAGCACCCCTCGACCGAGACACTACACTTATTTCCGCACCAAATCGTCTTCGATTGTCATAATTATTGGCAGATATCGAAGATCCGTATCCCTTAATATATCGGCGCTCCGAATTCACACCACGATTAGCGGTTAGCGTTCTGCCCGTATCTCCATACGCTTTAAAACCATCAATTGATCTTCTTAAGGAGCCAGATAATCTAATCATCATTTCCCGCGTCATTTGCGGTTTTTTATTCGCATCCATATATCCCCCATTAGTTATATGAAATGGCGCCCCGAGTAGGATTCGAACCTACGACCTTAGGCTTAGAAGTCCTCAGGTTGCCAATCAGATTATAACATAAGCTTATCGCTTTAGTACAAATCAGAGGGTGTAAAAGTTCTATTGAATATGCTCTTATATTAGCACACCCAAATTAAAAAGTCAATAGGCTCATGCTTAAATTGGGCGTAAAGTCATAAATTTGTCGAATTGTTCTCTGATATATTTAGGCGGAACGTGTAGATAATTTTGCGTTGTATTCACGTTTTCGTGACCTAGACTTATTTGAACTGTTTTTATATCAGCACCGTTTAAGTACATGTTTGTAGCGAACGAATAGCGTGCTATATGAGGGCTTACGTGATAACCATACTTCTCAAACACTTTTAACCAACGCGCTATTGTGTCGGTGTCGACTGGCTTCGACTGGTCGACATTTTTATGTATTTGTTTTCTTTTAATAAGATAGCCGTCGATGCTATTTTTGATAATAAACTCTCTCACTAGCTTCATAATTTCAGGGTGAACCAAAACTTCACGACATTTACCACCAGCTTTACCTTTTCCTCTTACAGATATGTAATTATCATAGATATCTTGCGTGCGTATTCTCACCAACTCAGAAACTCGAAGACCTGAGCCAAACATTAGATAGATGATTATTTTCATTTGCTCATCAACTTCACCTAGTACCCTGCAGACTATATCTTCAGGCACTACTGTTTTGTCTACTTTTTCTGGTGTTATAGTTTTAATTTTTTGCCACTTAAACCCTAGAGTGATTTCAAAATCGCTTTCTAGACATCTGAAAAAGCTCCTTAAAACTGTTATCAAGGCGGCAAGACTGTTTCTTTTTAAGTTGCTTTTTGAGGCTAAATACTCACGAATATGCTTCAACTGAATTTCTTCAATTTTCTGTACGCCTTTTATTCTCAAAAACTTATTGAAGTCATTTAGCCACACTTTTCTGTCATAGACGGTCTTATCTGATAGACGGTCTACATCACGAATAAAAGATAAATACTCATCAATCACAGAGCACTCCTCCCACAAAAAGAATTAATATTTTGTAGGATTTTGAGGTGCCCAACTAGTGTTGCTTTCAGACCACCCACACGGTCGTCAACTCGACAGTAGATATGGCTAATTTCTTATTTAATTTTGCCACGTCTAGCCGTGTCTGCATAGTGTAAAATTCACAAAGTCCTACTTTATTGAATACCTTACAGCCCGCATTTTTTCTAACTTTTCAGCCTGATATTTATTCGCTAATTGATGCCCTACAGGTATTTCTCCGCCAAAATGCATGTAAGCAACAACGTAATAATTCTTACCTGTTTCTGGTGTTGAGATGATGTAATAACCAATACCAGCGTTTGCGTGTGCTATTGATTTTTTATCTTTTTCTACTTTTGGATTAAGCGTGCGAATCACCCAATTATAACGAACATAGCTCATAGCTTTATCTCCACTTTCGACAGGTCGGGCGCTTCATCTTCCGAGGTAGTGTTAGACCACTTTTCAGCTCGCTCATAGTTCGCGACAAGCCAGTATGGGTCAGTGTCGATCTTCCAACCACGGTCATTATTGCCCCTGTGAAACTCGCTTTTCGAGATTGCAGTAAACGCTGTTTTCAAACGCTCTTCTCCCAATTCTTTTAGTCGAAGCCTAAGTTTTTCTCGACGTTGCTTACTGAGCTTGAAGCGTACAGGGTCTTTTTCGAATAGCTCACAAACCCATACATGGAAGCGGTCGAATTGATTACAATTTGACGTATTTATTATTTCTTCTTCTTTTTCTTCTTCTTGTTTAGTGGCTAAGCGTTGGCGTTGATGGTGCGTTTTGTTTGCGTCGATAGATTGAAATTTTTGCCAATTACAGATAGAAAAAGTGGTCATTTTGTTTGTGCTGGACCATACTATCATGTTGCGTTGGCGAAGTCGGTCTAACGCACCTCTGAGCGTCCCCTGTTTTAAGTTCAGTTCAGTTGCTAATTTTTTACGCCCAGTTTTGTATGTTCCAGTACTTTTATCTACCTTCATAAGCAGCCGAAAAAATACTACGAAAGCAGTATTATCATTAGACAGTAGTTCATGCTGGTCTGCATTTCGCCACAATTTAATCCAACCGTTTTCCATTTTTACCCTCTCTTTTTAGACCAAAGGAAAACTAGCACCATCGCTTCCTACGGTGTTTTTATTAATGTTGCAAAAAACTGTTAGAATTTGGTGCAAAACCCTTGACAACTTTTTCACGATTTATCGATTTTGAGTAAGAGGTTATTTTTAGACAAAGAAAACCCCAGTCAAAAACGACCGAGGTTATCAATTGGCTATCTGATGTTCTTATATTAGCAAACTCTGACGCAAAAGTCAATACTTACAAGATAGACTTTACGACAATGCCCGGGAATAAATACACGACCACTGAGCAGAATACTGGTCAAAAATGGATTGATGGTCGTCCTATTTATCGTAAGGTTGTGCGTGGTACTGTGAATATGACTGGCAACAGCACATCGAAGCTCGCTCATGGTATTCAAGGTTTGACGAATAGTTGGGAGCTTATCGGCTATTATGGCAATATGCGACTTGGCGGTACTTTATCAAACAATCCTGTAAAACAAGCACTGCCTTATGTTGAGAATACACATCAATCAGGCATAACCTCAATTGATGCCACTCATGTTACTATTTCTGGTAGCTACCCCTGGGGCAATTCGGAAATTAGTATTGTATTAGAGTATGTTAAATAACTTAACCTATGGCTATCCAATTCACATAATACGTTCCCAAAAGTGGCGCACCGTCAAATCGTCGACATCGAGCCGTAAATGAGGTATTCGTAACACCTACAGCGCTAAAAGCACAGCCGCCCCACGAAGAATTCGGGGTGTCCGTCCACCCGTCCCCAGGTTGACCATATCCGCCAAAACTACAAACTACAGTAGGAATTGTCCCTGCTGTAAACTGTTTTGGAAAAGTGATTGTAGCAGCAGCTTCGACTGCTTGAGTAGGCACATTTATCATTGCAACACCACACCGTACATTCACAGGCTTGTCGGTAGTCGTGTCATTGCGCTTTACTTTTATTTTTTCAGCAATTGGCATTGTCGTAAAGTCTATCTTGTCGGCTGTAATAGACTTATCAGGAATTACTTGAGGCTTAAGTTCAGGTATAGCAGATTCTTTTAGTGTGCCGTCTGGATTATGAGATTTTAATAGCCACTCGACTAAGTCGTTTGCCCATGCAGAAGTAGCCGTTGGCACAACTGCAGCTCCAATCGGATATAGCCTATCCAGACCACCTGTCAGAGTAAGTCCAGCAATACTCCCGTTTGAAGCAGGCACGCCTTTCCATGAAGTTGCCGACCCTGGCACTATATCATTATTAGAATCAGTTTCGAATATGACAAAATCCTGCTCCTCGCCAATTAGCCAACCGTCGACTGTACTTATGGCTAGGTTTTGGGCTCCTCTTTCTTTTTGAGAGGTAAGTTTTGCGGATGCTGGCAATTCGCCTTTTGCTGAAGCTTTTCTAAGCATCTTTTTTCTCCTTATATTTTTCCTTTAACATCTCGACCACCGCGCCGATAACTGGCATCAAACGGCTAATAGCCGCGGCAATAACTGCAATGACTGCTGAGAATACTGTGTGTCCTGTTAGACTGTCCAAGCTTGCGATGAACTTGCCGAACTCGGGGCTGCTATATAGTACTGTGAATGCTCCCATAGCCCCCAGTAGTCCTTGAAAAAATGTCCTCACGGCTCGACCGTTTTTTGTTTCTGGACTGAATAATAATTTAACCTTTTCCATATCTCCTCCTTATTTCTTAAACTTAAAAATACTCATTAGAAAATCGATAATCTTTTCTAATAAACTTTTATTCTTAGCGATATCTTGGCTTAATTTGCCGATAGACCTCATCACATCTTCATTTGTTGGCTGCGGTGCTAGCGGTTGCTCTTGAGGCTTTTCTTTGATTTGAGGCGCCTGTTGCAATTCTGGTGTCTTTGGTGCTGGTTGTGGCTGAGGTCGTTTCTCTGGTCGTGGTGTGCCTGCATCTCCATTCGCTAGTTCACGTACTCGCTCTGCTAATACCCAAATTCCGTCATCTGCCATTTTTAGCTGTAGGTAGCGTTTGTTGTTTTCAGTCGTTTCGTCTAATACCTCTGTTGAGCCGACAATTCGGAAGTAATCACCTGTATTTATTTCTCCATCCAGTAGGTAGCCGTCTTTATCCGTCTTTGCCGCTACAGAGACAGGTACGCCGTTATCTTCCCAATCGAACTCATCAATCAATCGGTTACATCTAATTTGTCGTAAGTCGAATACAGTCGCTACTTCATCTGCATAATACACCTCAGGAAGTGCTACACGTTTAGCTTCTTTTGGTTTACCTACATACCTGTAAAATGCATATGGTGGATATCCTGACGCACTCCAGAGCCAGTCGTGATTGTCTATTACAATACCTGCCTGATAGCGACAATTGATTATGTTATCTGTGTCGACAAACATTCCTGTATGTCCAAGAGCTCCTCCTGAGTTGCCACGAATACCCCAAATAAAGATATCTCCGCGTTGCGTGTCTGCCTCGCCGTTAGCGTCCTCGGGTAGTCGTACCCAGCCATTTTTCTCTAAAGCGTCGAATAAGGTGTCCGTGTTGCCAATCCAGTAACTAGCAGGTAAAAGACCTGCTTCTTTTAGGGCATAGTATACAGAGCTTGAGCAGTCGTACGAGTTTGGACCATTACGGCTTTCCATTGAATAAAAAACTCGACCTTTACGTGCATAAAACCAAGCTAGTGCTTTTTCTACCATATTATTTCCTCCTTACTTGTGTTTGTTGAACTTCTTCTTGCAATTCCGTAACGGTTTTATTTTGCTGAATTAGATTGTTAGTCGCGTAAATAGCTAATCCGACAAGTGCTATAGCGAATAATTTTGCCAGATTACTTGTTACCAGGCTCCAAAAATTCATAACGCCTTCGATTTCGCTACGCTTGACGTATTTTACTTCTGCCTCTTTTTCGTGTTTTGCTAGCTGTGCTTGAGTAACATTAGCTTGTGCGATGTTTTCAATTCGCTCTAGCATGACAGTATGTTTGTCTACGCCATCCTTAATGTATTCGACCTTAGCTTGTAGCGCGCCGAACTCTTTAGCTGATACTTCTGGCTCCATATTTCCCTCCTTTTTGTTTTTATTCATCTTCGTCCTCCTCAAAAATTACTCCTATCGGTATGTGCTGGATTATCACGTCTGATAATTCAAAATCTGCTCCTGCTTCATTCGCCGCGACTGAGTACTGAATCCAGTTCACGTCTTCGTCAATATCCTTAGTGATTGATAGCCTTACCTCACCGCTTGATGACTTATATTTTTTAGGTACAAATCCCCAGCCTAGAGGGCTGTTCCAGCCTGAAGGGGTATTCCACCCAATTGGGACGGTCTTTGGGGTAAAGTTTTTGCTGAAGTTTAAGAACGGTTGAAGTGGTTCGTCTTCGGTTTTTCCAGATACTGAGAAGTTAATGGTTCCTGTAGGTTTGAGCAAAATAAATGTAATATCCACTAGGCTTGTCCACATCGCGCCATCTTCAGAAAACTTCACGACCCCTGAGCCGATATCAGTGATAAACGGTTTCCCACTGTCGGTCATTTTCACTTCATCAGTCAGCTCGATAAGTTTGTTTCCAATAGCCAAAAGTACTCTAGTCTTTCCGTCGCTACTTCCGTAAACTTTTAAGTCGTTAATGTCGCCTATCACCCAAGGCATACACCAAACACCACCACGCTTCATATCAAGCACCCATAGTTGATTTAGTTTTTCGCTACCAACTGGCACTGCGAAATAAATCATACCGTTCACTTCTAGCCCGATTGATTTATGAATAAAATTGCTGTTTAAGCGTTCGACATCTGGTTGTATATTGTCTGTCAAATTATCTGTAGATAGGACGTTCTGCATTTGAGGTTTTGTCAATGTAGTCTTAAATCCAGTCTTAGAGATATAGATAAGAGCGTTATTGTAAACGACAACCGAATCCGGCGCGTCTGTTCCATCTCGTCCGTTATCATCAATCACGCTAATCCACTGAATATTTGTAGAATCTAATTGCATACTTGATGACTGTAGATATTTCAGGCTTCCGTTACCGTTGGTTTCTGAGCATAGAATCATCGGCACAGCGTCGCCTTTACCGTTTCTGAATGGACGCATAGCAACAGGTATTTCCTTTGACCCTGCATTTATTCTTATGTAACCACCAGCAAATGCTGAAAAATCCAACATCGTGTCAGGGTCAGCACCACCAAAGGTGATCTTCCAAGGGTCGTCTTCGTCGCCCAAAAGATATAGACGGCTAGCTACAAGTACCGATCGTGCAGCCTTAACGCCTGCCGTACTGTTTGAATTTGGGGGTATAACGTTAGGGTTTAAGACTTTTTGTCCAATGTCTTCATAGGATTGTGTTAGAGTATTGTCTTTTATATGTCCGACGATATCCATCATTCGTAAGCTCGTCGGAGAAATACCACAGTATAAAATATAATATTCAGCGTCCTTGATTTTGTTCCAAGTGATCTTTACATACTCTTCAGTCTGACCTTTTGTTTTGTCTACGTTTTTTCCACGCCATTCAGTTCGACTTTTATTTACTCGTACGCTTGCAGCATCACTTCTTGCTGTTTCTCCATTTTTAACAGCCGTTACACAGTAGTACAGAGTTTCATTTGTCCCCGCTATACCTACTGCTTCAGCTTTTACCTCTGTAACTGTAGGCAGTGCTTCTGGGCGTACATTCTTCTTTTTTTGAATATCATAGTAAGATAAATAATCTTTACTATTTGTAATCACTACCCTATCGCGGACTTGAGTAAATGTCGGGTACGATTCGTTGTTGTAGTCTGCGCCTTCAACCTTTACCCAGCCCTTGCCGTCTAGTGCTGTATACGCGTGAGCCCTTTCTCCGTCTTTTACGATAGCTATAAGTTTGTTTGTTCGCTTGTTGCCAACGACTTCAACATACTCATCAAAACCTAAGATCTCACCTGGTAAATCCTCTCCATATTGTCTAGTGCCTGGTCGTGGAGCAACAGTTCCGTTTTGTTTGAGCATAGCGTTAGTCATTTTTAATAGACCACTATTAGGCATACGCCCTGCGTCCATAGCAGAGATATAGCCCTTATTCCAAGACTTAACACTCAACCTATCAATATTTGGCTGAGGGGCGCTCTTAGGGGGCTTTATCATAGCCAGATGTCCTCTCTAATTACTTCATCGAATTTGTAACCATTGCGGTTCTTCATTCCTTCCATAGAAGATTGAGCAAGAGTAACCAAATTACCGTATTGATTGGATTTTGTGCGGCTATTTCTAACAAATTCAGCGGCTATCATATAGACCAACCAGTACGGATCATCAAGCTCTACCTTGTCTTCTGGTTCTACCAATTTTTTAGTACGACGAATAACTGGCGCAATGATTTTCGCGCCCTTCATTTCTTCAGTTAATCCATTAAAATCTAACTTCCAACCTAGCTGTAAAACTCCATAGCAACCGCTCTTAAATAGTTGTGGGGATATAAAAGGTACCGTCCAACTACTAGATTCCTTAGTCAGTGTTATAAACTTACGAAAATCTACTGTTCTAACGTCTTCTGGGAGCTTGTATGACGTTTTATCATCAATTACACCTATTTCCCTATCTTCACACAATGAGCCCCATATAACGTCTGGTTCGCTTTCCCATTGCATATTTGCCATGTTGGCAATATTGAGCATACGCTCGTATTTTGAATTACCAGGACTAAGCGTTTTTGTTTTTCCTGTTGCTGTTTGATAGGCAAGATTAATTACCTCCGATAGATTCATGAATTCCACCTTCCTGCGGTCATTCATGAAAAAGTGCCTGGGAGCGAATACACAAATAACCACTTATTATTTTATGTATCCAATCGCCAAGCACTTCGGTGGATTAGAATTATTCTTATTTTACCACAAAACTACCTAAATGTAACTACCCTACTTGTCGGTCTGCGTGATTTTAACAGACCGCTCTTCTGGATAGCCTTAACTGAGAATTGTGGCAACCCGCCCTTATTCTTTTTGAAGGCATTCATACCTAGAGCTGTAGCGTTTGATAGTTTAAGAGTGTCTGTAGAAGTCCTAGTCCCATTTGATGAGCCACTTCTTCCACCTCTTCTTCTGCCAAAACTACTCATATCTATAGCACCTGCTTGAATATGAGATTCGTTAGTTCCTTGTCCGTCTGGGTATTTCAGGGCAAATGTTCCGTCTGGGTTTTTGACCAATCCATACTTACCTACGCTCTGTATAGCTTTTAGGGCTTTAGGGCTTAATTCTTCGCCCTGCATTTCAGCCAGAGAAGCCGAATTCGTGATATTGTAGACGTTCAGATCTTGTAAGTATTTAGCAACGGCAGGATCTCGCCAATTCTTATTTGCCATTTGCATTTTTACATATTGGCTTTGTTGTGGGCGGGTTCGTAGTGGGGCATAACCTTGAGCTTCACGGACTTTATTGCTGTAGTCTTCTATCTGCTTGTAATGCTCAGATAGTTCAGGGTGAGCGTCCAGGAATGCCCATTTCTGAGGGCTACTTGGCATATCGTGGTATGTTTTTAGAGTAGCTTGTAGTTCATCGCTTACCTCTGGATAAGGTACTCGATTGCTCTTTCCAGACTTGAAGTCTTGACGCTTAAAGTATGCACTTCGCTCTTTTTGGAAGTCCTCTAGCCAAGGTGCGTCTTGTTTCAGTTTTCTCTGCTCGGCACCATTCTTTGGTGAACCTTGTAGGTGATAGAAGTACTGCTGTTTGTCGACTGGGAGTTTGTATAGAGGGTCTAACTCTTCGCCTGTTTGTGCTGAGCGCCACTTAGCCGCCTCACTTAGGGCTTTAATTATGTTTGGCTTATTTGCTAGAATTCGATTGTTCATTAAGACATCACCCTCTGTTTTGCCTTCTACGCTACCGTCTCCGTTATATTTCTTAGAGGTCAATGCTTGGTAAAGTTCTAAATCACTGCCAGACAATTTGTTGTCTTTAGCGGCTTTTTCTAATGATTGATAGAAGTATGAGCTTTGACTTGTTCCTTTTGGCGCGTAGAATCGTCCAACGACTGAATCTAGCATACTTCTACCCTTTATTTCGTCATCAGAAGCCCCTGTGGTCTTTGCTATGGCGAAATCCATACCGTGAAGTAGGTTTTGTCCACCGCCTGCTGTAGACGTTCTAAACGCGTTGTCTATTTGCTTAGGGCTAAGACCTGTAAGTTCACCGACTTTTCGGGCTGTAAGGCTCGTACTGTTGTCCCACTGGTCTTTTCCGTCAAGGTTCTTCATACCCTCAGGCACGACTTCTTGTCCTGTATATAGGTTTTTGTTTGCCCAGGTTTCCACAAATGGCTTTACGGCTTGTGGTACATACTGAGCACCTGTACGTCTTATCTCCATTGGGTTCACAGTCGTTACTTGTTCTACAGCGTCCCCGACGGCTTTACCTGTATCAAATTGTTGTCCCGTCATAGCGCTTCTCACCATATTGTGAAGTTGTCTATGAAGTGGTGAGAATTGAGGTGGTACTGGCACTAGGTAAACACCCTCCCATTTATTCTGCTCTTTATTATATTTAGCCCCTGGACCAATAACTACTACGTTATTTTCCTTGACATAATCAGGTAAGTTTTCCATTATCTTCTTATTCTCGTCATTACTATACGATAGAGCCATAGCGGCTACAGTTGGGACTACTATTCCAAGTGCGATTTTACCTGTATACCTTGCTGGGTTTTCCTTCATTCGGCGTAAGGTAATACGTTGACCTTGAATATTTGCGTTTGAGTAAGGTACGATTGCGTTTATTGCTTTACCGTATGTTCCACTTCTTAAGAAGTTTGTAGAGTTCCATCTTGCTTGGTCGGCTGCAAATTTTATAGCTTCAGACTCACTCATACCTTTTCGTTTAGCGTATTTTTTGTTTGCAACATATTGTAAGGCGCGCCCAAAGTCTTCACTGCGTCCGATGGTATTCTCTAGGGTTTTAAGAGGACTTTTCGCATTATGTAGTGAGCGGGTAAGTATGTTTTTATGGCTACGTATTTCATTAAGGTTTAGGTCAGAGGCGTTACGGGTTAATTCATAGATATTTCCTAAAACTCCTTCACGTTGCATTTCTGCATACAGATCGCCGTTATGGTGGAATGCTGCACCCAAGGCACTTACAATAGACTTAGGGTTCATTGAATTAGATCCGCCCTTTGAGTTTATGGTAGCACCTACAAAGTCCTTTACGACGTTTGCCATAGTAAATCCAGCATTGACTGTAGTTGCTCCCATTCTCAGTAAACGGGCAGGTGCTGCAAGGGCTCTTAATATAATCCCCATTTGTTCACGGTTCATATTTTTAGCAGCTCTAGCTACTTCAGGCGCAGCCAAGAATGTACGCTTTTTACCATTATCTAAGTAGCTGATAGTCGGTCGTCCGTTTGCACTTTCTCCCGCCTTTAGTTCTCTTAGTTGGAATGGATTCTTAGGGTCTTTAGCATAACTTGCCAGAAGTTCGGCTGTTTTGTTGCGTTCACCCTGCTGAATCATATCCTGGGTTTTCGTAATTAACGCATTTAACGGGCTGTCGATTGAGCGAGATGAGCCTTCAATACGCTGAATAATATCCTGCGTGCTTAAACTAGCCTCTCCAACTCCTACTCCGTGCTTCATCTGGGTGGCTAATTCTTTGTCAGAGAATATACGGTCAAATGGTACATAGTCTGGATATTTTTTCCTTAAGTAGTTAGCGGTATCTTGGCTGATAAGTCCATAATCTACTGTTTGTTGTAGGACTTTGTCTGAATACTCTCTAACCTGCTTAAACTCTTTAGCAAATCGTTTACTTGTAGCTTTTACAAGGGCTTTATCTTTTGCTATATCTCGTCCTGTTTCTATTCCGTTAGCTTCTAGCTCTAGAGCGTGCTTAGCAGTTAGGGCTTGGTCAAATGTCTGTAATTCTTTTTTATTCTTAAATCCAGTAATTAACGTATCGAAATTGTTATCTCGGATAAATGCTTCTGATATTCCATCTGCACGTAAAGTCCTATCTATGGCGTTTCGCATTTCTAATTGTTCAGACTGGTTTTTAATCCTATCTTCGATTGGTGCGAATCTGTCCACGAATTTCTCGCGCATATCCTCTTTGAAATTTTGCCAACGCTCCCTAAATGTAGGTTGCTCGCCCTTACGTGCTAGTTTTTGCTCCTTTACTAGATCGTTTACGTAGCCGTCAATATCTGCGGACGAATCGCTCTTCTTATATGCTGGCAACTGTTCGGTATTTCCGAACACCTCGTTTCTGAACTTCCCCGTCTCCATTTGAGCATAGAATTGTTTAATGGCATCTTGTTTACCGACGAGTCCCATAATAGCTTCAGTGATTCGGTCATATACCGCTAAGACTTTTTGAGGAATACCTAATCTAGTACCTAGACGTACTTTATCTTCACCATTTAGTCTTCCGTTGTAGTAATCACTGAATCCGTCGGCTAGCTGCTCTTCTGCTAGTAGGTTTAGGTCATTTCCATATTGACTGCCGTATTTGTTTATTAAATATTCATCTCCATAAGACTCACGAATAGCGTTTAATAGGTCTTGTTTGTTTTCTACTCGGGTAAGTAATTTATGTCCTAATTCGTGGTTTAGAGTGTCTTCTGTAAGTTTATTTAGATTGATCTGGTCAGTCTTTGGATCGTAGTAGCCTAATGCTCTCTTCTGCATTTCATTTTGCCACTCGTTGAATACAAGGTTCTCATCACCTGTTAGTTGTAAGTGGCGTGCTAGAAGCTTGTTTTGGCTAGCTAGCTCCTGTATTTTGGCATCTAACTTATACCTCATATCTGGGCTGTCAGTTGGGTTGAGATTGTTGGTGTATTTGGTTTGATTTGGGCTAAAGGTGATCGCCATATCATCCATAATCACACCATCTTTACCAGTGGTGTCTTTGATATCTTGAGCATATTTTTTCCATTGCCCATTGTCAGTAATATCCCACAACAAATCCATGTCGTTATCGTACATATCATAATCTTCACGATATGCTGGCTCGCCATCATTTATTCGTCGATGTAGGGCGTCATATTGTTCAAATGAGACAGTTTTTTGGTTATTGGTTATTGGGGAGGTGATGTTCGCATACATTTCTTTTAGATTGACTCCGTAGCCATTAGCCATATCTTTGTCGTATGCTAAATAGTTACCTTCACCCCACCTATTTCGTGTGCTACTTGATGAGCCGGCTAATGGACTAAATTGATCGAACTCACTATTTGTACCATGATATACGGTCTTCAGATTGCCATTTTCATCTCGAATCTTAGAGTCCTTAAAGAACGCCTCTTGTTCTGGGCTTAGTTTATACTTCAATCCGTTCTCATCTACCTCACCGATATGATCTCTGGCGTATATAGCTTGCTCTTGAGCTTTACGTAGGTTAATCATAGCTGGAGCATTTTCACTCATTCCTAGACCACGCAAGTATTCTTCACGTTGGCGTAGACGTGTTATGTGTTCGTTATACGCTCTGACTTGTGCTTCATGCTCTGGATTGAGCTTGTATTTAACGTCTTCATTGACATTTTGGGGTTCTTGTGCTATATTACGAGTAGAAGCCTCTGTGTTATAACCAGGTTCGATAAGTTCCCCTGGCGACACAGGGGCTTTTCTTATGTTGCCCTCATAGAGAGTATTGCGTCCATGATCATTACTCTTAGCTATGTCGAGTGTAGCCGTATAGTCATTGCCTCTATATTTGACAGGTAGCTCTCTATATTCAAAACCGCCGTCCGCAACACCATGTCCACTTCTATCCTGTGCACTATCGATGAGACGAGATTTTTCAATCACCTGATCAATGTATGGCGCCAATCGTTGCTTGACAGTGAAGTTTTCATTAGTGGCTCGCGCTCGTGGGTTAGTAAATTTTCTATTTCCTTGACGGCTCAACTCCACATCCATTCCATCGCTTGTTCGGTACGGATTGCCAGTTCGCGCCTTCTGTAGATCACCAAAAGCCGCTTGACTGAGGCGTTTTCTCGCATCCCCAGTTATACTGCCCACGGCTTCAGCGACGTTGTATTTCATCTGCTTTGGGTTTAATCGATTAATTACTACTCCATTGTCTCCGTTCTGATTATTAGCTGCATTTACTTCTGCCGCTTGCTTGAGTGAGGTGTCGTCTAGTGATTGACCTTTTATGTTGTTTTGCAAGTTATTTTCTATCTTCTTTAATGTATATGGATTTGCTATGAAGCTATTTACATGATCTGAAATAGAGTTGTTGATGTTTGATCTGTAAGCGTTCTTTACACCACTAACAGCACGACCAGCACCGTGCATCATACCTCCTCCGAGCGCACCAAATGCTCCAGATTGGATATAAGCATTTTTATCCATGTTTATCTTGCCGTCGTCCGCTAAGTCCTGTGCGAACGTCTGAACTACCTCTTCCGCGCCCTCTTTAAGTGAGTCTTTAACTAGGTTTTTTGTACCATTTAATACTGTACGTCCTATGCCTTGTTTGACGGCTTGTTTTGTCCCTGCCTTGGTTAGTCCAATAAGACTGCGTATAAGCGTACCTGAACCACCAACACCTGGTCCACCGACTGAAAGACCGGCGTCTAGCGCTTTACCGAATCTCTGAACACCATTTAATTGCTTTACTTTGCCATTCTCATCCGCTTCTATACCTGTAATTGCGTTTGCCACTTTATTTGGGGCTTCTGCTATCCCTTGAACTATGCCACCAGGTAGCTTTGCAAAAAATCGTGCATAATCCCACGGGTCGGTCCATTGGTGTCCTTTTTCTTTATCTGAAGAGTCAATCCAGTTATTAAACTTATTAATATTATCTGTGATAGGTTTTTCTACTGTTTTCTTAAAGGTTTGTTGTTGTTTTGCGCCGAACAGACCATGCTCGCCAAATGGATTCAAATAATCGAAATACGTAGGATTTTTAGGCGTAATCATGGGCTTGTTAGCTAGGTTTTGGTTTTGGATTTGCTTGTTTTCTTTGTTTACCCAATCTTGTTGCCCTTGAGGTGTTAGTACCTTAGGGGCGTCATTTATAGTCTTCTGAGGGATTTCTGGCTTAATCTCAGGAATAATAGGCTTAGTGAATTGATTTGCTGTTGGTACTGTATTTACTTTAGGTACTGTATCTGTTTGAGGTTTTTGTTGAAAAAGTCCTTGAGTAGGAGATGGACTGCCAAAACTAGGCGTCTTGTTTAAGTTATTTAAGACAGGATCCTGCTTAAAAGTAACTGCTGGCTTATTCTGAGGTTGCGCTTGAACTTGCTGTTCTTTACGTCGTTTTTCCTCATCACTAACCCAACCCTTACCACTGAAAAAGTTACCTATTCTTTGAAAAAAATCCATCTCCTAATACTCCCTACATTAACTGTTGCTTTTTCTTTTTTTCTTCGTCGCTTAAGATCGGTCGCAAGTTTGGTGAAATCTCATCATTTATACCGCCAATCTCTGAGTTATCCTTGACAGTAACGTCCTTAGGATCGTATGTAGCGAGGTCTGGTGCTTTCCAGTCCACTTTCTGTATAGGAATACTACGATCACGTCCTAATTCGTCAATCTCTGTACCTAATCGGTTGATTTGGTCACGTGTGCCTTGCTGACTTGCAATAGCAGCTGCCATACTTGAGCCATTTGCCGTCTGTTTGCCCACGTGAGCGCTTCTAATGCGGTCTAGCAGTTCAGCACGGGATTGGGCAATCTTTTGCTTTACGCTGTTTACGCGGTTGTCATATTCGCTCTGAATGTCGTCTTTGTTTTTGTTGTAAGCATTCTTCACTGCGAAGTAATTGACATCCATATCTCGACGGTTCTTAGCGTATGCGTCCTGAGCCTCGCCTTGTTGTTTTGAGGCAGCTTTAGCTATCTCGTAAGGTGCTAAGACGTTTGCAAATGAGCTATCTCCTGCTCCACCAGCCGCTAAAATACCCTTAGCTGAGCGAACCTTAGTTGCTGTGTCGCTTTCGATTTGGTCGCGTGTCTTTTTGATGTTGTCAATAGCGTCTTTGGTGTTCATGTTGTAGCGACCAGTTGACTCATTAAAGCTGTTTTCGTTTTCTTGCCATGCACGGTCTTTAGCTTTTCCAGCGTTAGCAATACCGACGGCTTCCTGTCCGCCTAGACGGCTGATAGCTGAGTTAGCTTGGTTAATCTCGTCATCGTATTTAGCGATAGCGTCTGCTTTGTTTCTAGCTTCCTGAGCAGCGAATGGGTTGAAACCACCGCCACCGCCAGGACCGACGACAGATTCAGGAGCGTCTCCTGCGTCGTGGTTACCTGTTTGACCGCCGCCACGGTTAGGGTCGGCTTGTTCTTTATACGCCTGATTCTTCCAGTAATTGACTGTGTTGTCGTCCCATCGCCCAGCATTGTTAACGCCATTTTTACCAGCGACGTAGACATTGCCATCTTGACCTTTCCAGAACGTACCGCGAACTACACCATTGCGTACATCTGCGTGAACACCTTTGTTGTCCCTGACACGACCAAACGGTCCGTTGTCGTCAAAGATGTCTCCTCTTGACCAATCTCCAAAGAGTGCCATAAAAAATCTCCTTATTGTTAGATAAGGAGAGAGACTTGATAGAGTATATTATTTATGGCTGGCAGAAGTGCTGAACGACGACATCTTTGTTTATTCCTATGCCCGTTTTCGTGTATTTAGGATCTTGTATAGCTTTCCTGTGTGGTTTTGAGCTTATCCACCAGTTAAAGGCGCTTCGTGTCGTGCCTATAGTATTGTCGGTTCGCCAGGCGAGGTTCTCACCAGCATGTTTACACTCACTATTTGCGTGTTTAAATACCAATTCATACCCATGTATTCCCTCGGGTGATACATGATCGCGATAGTTACGGCTGATCATATCATCAGCTTTTTCCTGTGCACTGGCGTTTATCCTTGGGTCAACTTCTAGTGGTGCCACACCAATTCTTGCTCGTTCCTGATTTACCAGCTCCAGCATTTCCTGCGCATCTGGTGGACCAACATCATACTTACTAGGTTCTGGTTGCTCCTGTTTTTGCTCCTGAGTCATTCCAGCCGCTGTCTGATCGTCCAGACGGGTCTTTAGCCATACACCACCACTAACGCCTGCTACAAGCGCTAAAATGATGGTAATAACTATGACCTTTTTCATGCTTACACACTAGCACAACAGAGGTAAAAAGTCAAGATTTAGCCCCTCGCCACCTGTATGCTCGTCTAAACCCAGCATCCTCAGCTTCCTTGACAGTCTTTGCGAAAAACTCACCTTTTTCTGGCTCAATATTCACCTTGTCATATTGCTGATCAAAAGGTAGATGATATATCTTTGAACCATCGCGTCCTATATTACATTTAATACACGGATATGATTTATCAAATTTGTGATTCTCTACCAGCTTCATTTTCATGACTTCGGCAAATTTACGTGCTGTATCAGATAGTTTCGTTGTCGTATAAAATACTGGAATAACCCGTAAGCCTTTATTCTGCATTTTATACTCAAAAGTTGTACCAAAATGCTGGAATATACGATTTTCGAACACATTTTTATACTGCGACCAATATTTACACTGAACTACCTCGATAGTCTTCCCTTTTCGGCAAACCAAATCACGTCCTAAATCTTCTAGTCCTTTGTTGATACCAGAATATTCAACCGAATATCCTTTACTCTCGTATAGATATCCGACGTATCGTTCGTACATCCTGCCCAATTCTTTAGGCGAATGGCGACGCTTCCAATATCTATCTAAGGCTAGCTGATTTCGTTGTTGTGGACTTAGTTTATCGTACTCAGACTTTGCCAGTAACCGCGTTACAGGGTCTTGACGTTCTCGCTCGGTATACTTTACGTCGTGCACCTCCTCTTCACCGCCTTCAAGCTCACTTTGCCGTATATCAGCAAGCTCTGGAAATAGCTGTTCATAATACTCAATGATTGAGCGGGCTGTTTTAGCTTCAACCTCAGCGGTGCGGCGCATTTTAGTTTCTCGCCTTACAGTGTCGGCTGCTGATAGGGCAGGTCGTCTTTTACTCTGTAAATAGTTAGACAAACCCTCGTCAACCAACTTATCCAGTTCAGCAATACTTTCGTGTAATGACTGAAAACCAGCAGCGCGCTCACCCAGTGATGTTTTAAGCGACTGCACATACCATAGAATCTCTTTTTCTCTCTGTGCGGCAGTCTTAACCTTATCCTCCATAGAAGCAATCTGTGTTTTATAGTCTGATTGCATATCTGATATCTTACGATTTAAGCTGTCTTCAATTGCCGTTATACCAGATATAACACCGCCCACACACATAGAAAATGCCCCTATGAGTGTTAACGACAACTCTTGATGCATTTTATACCATTCAGATATGCCAGTATTAAATACTGAGTCAAAAAATGGAACAGCAAAGTACAATCCCGCAAGCGTTACTGGAAAGATACATATTCCGCCGATAAAAACCGCTCCTATAAAAGCAAAGAAGTAGCTAGCTATTTTATCACCCAAGCTATAACTATCCATACTCAATAGTATACACTATCAAGTCTCTCTCCAAATTGTTAATCTTCGACCTCTCATTTATCGCGGAGAGGCAAAACGCGGAGAAGGGGCGAGTTTCCCCGCCCCAAATTGCTAGGCTTTCTTCAGAACCTGAACAGCAGGTTTCTTCTTATCAAAGACGAATGCGTCATAGACAACACGACCGTTGACGAAGTAACCGCTAGCGCTCTCCTTAAACTTACCCTGGTTGTAGTCAGCCAAGTGTTTTGGAGCGGCAGCTGCCATTTCGTGCGTCAAGATAAGCTGAACATTAGTTGGTAGGTAGCTATCTGGCACTTCAATAATCAAACAGCCGTCGATACGACCGTAGTTACCGCTTCGGCGGCTCTGAGCGGTCATTTCACTGGCTGGTGTAAAGTTTTGGTCGAGCCTCAACTTTGCGAACTCGGTTGCACTAACGAAGGCAACACGACCTGTGGTTGGTACTAGTGCGTTAGTCTGAGCAACCATCAAGTCAGTAAATGTTTCATACGCGTTTGCCTTAGTTGTAGCTTTGGTTGTTACCTTACCTGCCTCAACTAATGCATTCAAGTTGTGTTTGTCTAGAGTTGGAATAATAACCTCTTCCATCTGCACACGCATGAATTCGCTTGCGTCAAGTGAGCCGTCGCGTGAGAACTTAGCGTCTGCAAGGTCAATTGAACCCGCAAAGTATTTATCTCCTGAAGCTGTTATTATTTGCTCTGAGTTGCCTACGGCTTTGTATTCGTAGCCAAATGAACCTACACCACCACCGCTAGTGCCAGGAGCTTTGCGTGTAGTGTAATCACGCAATTCTTGTGAGTCGGTTGAGAACACCTTAAATGATTTAGTAGTACCACCAACAACTTCATATTTACCCTTAAAGGCAGGTGCTGTTAATGATTTAAGTGTATATCCCTTATCAAGGATTTTTGAATATGCTTGTGGCAAGTTAATAGCCATTTTATTTTTCTCCTATGGTTAGTTTTTTAGATTGAAGGATTTAATCGAAGAATCCATTTACAAATTGTTTTTCGTCTACTTCTTCTGATGTAGCCGCTCCGCCAGCATTCATTACTGCCGCGGATTGCTTTGCTCTAGATATCTTCTTACTACCAGCTTTCAGACCTTCTTCGTAAATGCCGTGCAAGTCTGTCATAAACTCATAGAGCTTTTTGTCTGCCGAGATTGGCGCGCCCTCTTCGTTAAATTGCAGATTTGCCGCACTTACGTACATGTCAGCTGCTTTTTTGGTGAAGTCTGCATTGTATTCAGGTGAAGTTTCATCGAATACAGGATAGTCTTTAAGCAGTTCTACTCTATCGAGCGACATATTGTACTGAAGATCAGCAATATCTGCCGATATTTCGTTTAATTCTGCCTGCTGTTGGTCAAGCTCCTGATTGTATAGAAGGGCTTGAATAGCGGCGTCTTGTGGGTCTAACCCTGCAGCTTCTAGTTGTTCTGGTGTTATTCGGCTTTCACTAATTGAGCTTTGTAACTGTTTAATACCTTCGTATTCAGCTACTTCTCGTTTTAGTTCTTCCCGACGGGACACCAACCCTCGAATATCGTCATTCAGTTGAGCTTTACGCTCCTCTGCTTTTGAATATTCCGGCTTTTCTTCGCCCTCTGACTTCTCTTCAGGCTGTTTTTCTTGGGTTTCGTCTGTTTTGGACTCATCCTCCGACTGTTCACCTGAATCCTTATCACCCCAGAAGCCGTCTGTCAGTGATTTTTCATCAATATTGTCGGTTGAGTTTTGTGATGTTGACGACACATCTGCCGCACTCTGGCTTGTATTTACGTCTGTAGTGGTATTGTCCACGGTTTTTTACTCCTTTATTTAGTTATTTACGACCTTTTACATCGGTGCGCAGATGAGAGTTCAAGGAGATGAGCTCTTACCTGCGGAGATACTACTAAGGTCTTATCTCTACAGGTAACAACCCGCCTAGAATAACTTCTCTAGTCGATACGCTCCTTTCTCTCCAACCAAATAAACACCCAGTGGTAGTACTGCTGTTAAGCTTGGATTATCTACACAGATTAAAACTCTACCCTCCTGTCTGAATTCGTGGCTAGCCAGTAGTGATTCGGTATCTAAGGGTTGTTCTAGCTTTTCTCTAACGTCTTCAGTCATTTTCTTTTACCTTGTCTGTCTGGGCTTTTATCCACGACTTAATCTCTATAAGGTCATTCACGCGCCACCTAGCAGCTAATATCTGCACTTTTAGGGATTTCTCAGAAGTTTCAGGATTCATTGTTAATTGATTGATGTTTTGGGCTAGTTGGATCTTTTCATCAATTCCATTGAGCAAAGTTTTTAGCAGGTTAATCTCTTCTTTGGCTGCAATCCTCTCCTTGCTTTCTTTAGTTTTCCGTTCTTCTGGGATATCCAAAGAAAACCCACTGTTTGGGATCAAATCGTTATTCATACTGCTCCTCACTGTCGGCTACGCCGTTATTGTTTTGGTCTGTGTCGATAATCAACTCTTCAGGGTCGTCAACACCTGATTTGTTAATCATTCGCTTCAATAATTGGTCTTTACGGATAATCTGTCCTAGCTCAGGGTCAGATTGAGCCAACTCTAAGATTCCCTTTAGATTCTCCATAGATTGCTCGTCGTCTTTTAGCCTTGAGGTAGAAGCATCAACTTTGAATTTGAATCCTTTTAGTTTCTTGTTGTAGTCAACAACAGCTGTACTTGCGTCAAACTCAGGGTCTTCAAGTTTTCGGCGTTTAATGTATTCTTGAGTGAGGTCAACTTCCTGTTCACCTTCAGACAGAGCAAAATGAATATTAAGCATAGTCTCACAGACATCACCAAACCAGCCTTCGAATTGTTTACGAAGATGATTATCACTTATACCAGTTCGCTCCTGTTGTGCTTTTACTCCGCTGTCTGTCTTTGAGAAACCAGGATTTCCGACCTCAGCAGAAACGCTTGTGTCGTTTGAGTTATTTAAGTTTAATATTTGGCTCTTAATTAAACCGTAGTTGTTTGAGAAGTTAGTTATTCCATTAGTTGAAATATTAGCAGGTGAGATGCTTGCGTTTTGATCTGCTCCCAAATCCCAAATAGCGTTTACTTTGAATCGTATAGTTGAAGTATCAAATGAGCCTCGTTTGATTAGTGGTGGGTTAAGGCTTAGAGCTTGTGCGTATTGATACATCTGCATTTCTGAATCAAGCATGTTCTGAAGTCCTGCTACAAGTTCGACTGCACCACGACCAATTGGATTAGACATATCCATATCGTGATACATGAAGTGGATTGGGATAATTCCTCTTGGGTCTGGATTTATCGTTGAGTAGACTACTTCGTTATTGTCTGGGCTATACCCGTAAAAAGTAGCTCCTATTCCCCGTTGGAATGCAAATATAATCTGTATGCCACCAGTCTCAAGACTCTTCTCTCGCTCGGCTGGTGTTTTGCTTTCGTCTGTTTTCTCTTTTGCCTCTAGTTGAGTGAGTTTACCTAGTCTCCAGCCGCTCTTTATTCCCTGTTCGTTTAATTGTTTTTCGCGATAAATTAGATATTTAATATCACTTGGTTGGTACCAAGCTCGTAAGAAAATAACATTACAGTCTTTATCGTAGACTTTTCCAGCCTCCAAAATAACGTCTTTGATGTAGGGCAGTTTGAAGTCTGCCCCAAAATAATTTCCATGTTGTGTGTAGAAGCAGTAAGCAGGTTGAGAACCATATGTCATAGCCTTACTCAAAGCTCCCCAGGATTTTTGAATAACACTTCCTGTAGTGTTTGCGTTTGGTAGGATTTCTTCAGTTAAGACCAAATTAGCGACATCTGCTAAGTCTTTATCTTTGTCCAAACTAGTAACTAGCCCAGTTGGCAATTGCTGAATAACGCTCTTAGGTCGAGATTGAACATAGCTAGCTGTAGTTCCGTCTGTAACATTAGGTAAGCCATCTGGGATATTTGGCTTAGGTTTATTTAGAGCAATACGCTCAAGCTCATCAATACCAGATAAAACTGCCTGGTACTTCTGCAAACTTTCATCGTACGCGTCGCCGATGTTAGATTCGTCTATAAAAGAAAAAGCCACTGGTTTCCCCCAACGTAAAAATTACTGTTACGTAATCATCACGCTGGGCATTTCCCAGTAGCTTGTTACTCGTCTATAATATCACATTTGAATAAAAACGTCTATAGCCGTGAGTTTTTATCTAAAATAGTTTTTTTAACCATCTGAGGCAATCCTGTTTTCTTGTCTATTCTGACGTTTAAGGATATATCTAAACATTCCCCATTTTCTGCTTGTTTTATTAAGTCCTCAAACTCTTGCCTGACTTCTGCAAAGGTTGATACTTTCGATGAGATTGTAAACGACCTAATGCTTTGAGCTGTCATATAATCTCTAATCTTTTTTATCTCTTCCACTTCCACCCCCTCCATGGTGTATTTATTTCTTACTTCACCGAATCTTAGCTCCATAATGCCGATAACTCTCCTGACGTTTGAACTACTGGCTTCTGCTCATATTTAGGCTTTAATATGCTTGATAGCTTATATCTCACAGCATCTAGTGCGTGATCGAATCCACCCTCTGGTATATTGATAGTCTTGCCGTCTTTATCAGTCTGCCATAGATAATTTCTGTATTCTTTAATCAAATTAACACTTCGTTTGGTCATTGATATACTCTGCTCTTGCACATAACCGATTCCCTGCAAAATAGAGCCACTGCCTTTTTTCGCTGCAACAACAGACAATCCATACATCTGTAGCTCATCGATAGACTTCGGCTCTGCTGAATCTGCTACAATCACACCAAAATCTAAGTTATTCATAAATGAGGCGATTTGTTGATTACTCATACCTTTTCTGTAAAGAACCTCATCTAAGACATATCCGCCGTTGTAATAGTAGACTGCGACTACTGCTGTAGGGTCGTTTGAATATCCAAAATCCAATCCATAGCCTTCTAGTCGGGCTTCGTGAGGTATTTCATCTATAATCTTCCAACCTTTGTATATTCTGCCTTCGACCTCACCTAATTGACCTAATCCGTAAACAGTCCACCAGTTTTTGTTTGATTTGTGTGCTTCAATGTCTTTTACGATTGTTTCAGGCAGACCTTCATTGTCTTTATAAGTAACTGTAATCATTTCCACGTCGTCACGTGTATTTAATAAGTCATAGAACCAAAATTCGTTCGTTGGGTTCCAATCTAACCAAATCTCTAATCTAGTACGCACCGCTAATTGGTCAAATGATTCATAGGCTACGTTGTTACACTCGTTTATAAATAATCTATCACGACGTGGACCGCGCACCTTACTAGGTTGGTCAGCGCTGAAAAATTCTATCTTTGAACCTGTTTCAAATGTATAGATAGAGTCTGTAGCGTTCCACGCTGATTCTTTCCAATAGCCGTGTTCCTGCATAATATTTTTGAAATCACGCATAGCACCCCTTTTAAGATGCGGAAATGATTCGGATACGACACTTGTTAAAGTCGGTTGCTTATCCTTCTGAGCCTTGCTGATGAGTATTTGAAGGATAGAGATAGTCTTACCTGCAGAAGTTCCACCACATACGCCACGGATACGCTTTGTCATTTTAGCAAGCTTCTTTGTTGAACTGGTCAAGACGAACATTATTGTTCGCCCTCCACCAAATCACCAAGAATAGGCTTTGGCAGCTTAACGTGCAATTCTTTCTTCTCTGTTATTCGCTGCTTGAGCTTGTTATATTCACGAATTGCTGCCATTTTAGCCTTGAAATCAGCGTCTTGTGTGATAAGCTTCTCCATTTGCTTATCGACAAACTGGTCGTTCAATCCGCCAGCTTCAAATAGCTCGTCTATCCTCTTCAGAATGTTACGTTTTGTCAAGAGTTCAGAAGCTCTTGTTCGTGCGGCATTATACCAATTAGGTTTTGACTGATCAGGCTCATAAGCTTCTATATAACTTCGAACGCCATTACCAAAAAACTCTCTATCGCTAGCATATAGTCGACAGAACTTTTCTTGTCTTGGATTTAGTCTTCTTAGCTTTTTATCCACATCCACCTCATTTTCAAAATACACAAGAACGTTTTAATTCAGAGTTGCGTTCTTTCAACTCACATACTGTACTTATATTATAACATAAATAGAGGTAGACAAGTAAAATATCAAAAATCTTTACAAAAGGTATTGACGTTTGGCACTACATTTGCTATACTTAAGACAGTTAGATAAGAAGCGGCGCAACTAAGAATTAAGGCGCGACAGCACAACACTCTGACTAGCGACTAAACTAACTCTCTCGAAAGGAGAATAAAATGGCAACATACACAGGATGGTTCTATCGAGATAACCAACCAACTCAAGAAATACAATTTGAAGCAAGCGCTGATTTGCGAAACGATAAAGAAGAACTAGAGCAGCTAATGCGCACTGAGCTTCGTAAAAGATTTAGCAAAAGCGAAAACTTAACCATTGAAGATATCTCTATTGAGTTCGATGAAAAAGCAATGCTGGATAATATTGTTGAAACAGTAAAGAACTTAGACAGGTATGAAGATTATGAAGCAGTAGTTGATGACGACGGTACTATTCATTTTTACGATGATGACGATGAAGAGGCTGAGATATTCGTCTCTAGCGAAGCTTTACGGGAAGCTATCGACTATATGCTACAGAATGGCACAGAAGAGGCTGAAATTCGCTACGACGGATTGAAATATTTTACCGTCAGTGCTATTTATTAAATATTAACAGCCTCGCCGGCGGCATTGTAGCCGGCAGAAAGGTCAAATGAAAAAAACTAAGCATATCTACGTCAAAATATCAGAAAGTGATCACCAGCAAATCGTCAAGCGAGCAGCAGAGCTTAATTTGACCATCAGCGAGTATATTCGACGGTTGGTTCTGGTAGATATTGCGAAAGCTGAGAAATAGTGCTAAACTACGAGTGCTAGTTTAGTCGCTAGTTGAGATATAATCCGCCTTGAAAAAGGCGGATTATCTTTTGACTTTTCTTTCGCGATTATTAAGAGGCGGTCTATTATATTGACCACATTGTCTTTTCCACAGCTCAGCCATTTCGCTAGGGCCGTATTTGGCATCTAGATAATCTATCCTGCAATAAAAACATCTGCCTCGGTTTTCTATAAAACGCTTAAGTCCGAACCATTCGTTCCTGTACGAGTTACAATAAATGCAGTACATTTGTAGCTTTTTGATAGACCAATATTTACGTAAATCATATCCAAGCGCTAGAATGATAACTACCGATAACACTAGTTTCATTTTTCTTTACTCACTGACTTCCATGATTTCAGTTTTATATATCATTATTTCTAATATACTTATGCTCTGGATTGTATAGAGCATTAGCATAGTCACGAGCCTCACATGCTTTGTAAATCTCCTCTCGAGTACTTGCAAACAAAATAGCATTTTTGAACCGCTTGTTTATTTCTCTTACATACCCGCTACATTGATGAGCAAATCCATATGCACCACGAGATTTTATGGTTCTTCCGCATTTATCGCAGACTATAGTTGTAGTATCCTGTTTCATTATTCGCTCCTCCTATCTTTAATGAAGCACCTTTATGTTGCCATTAGCGTCGTAACAATAGCGATATATACCCGAACGTCTGCGCTCCGTAAACATTCCAGCTCCAGTCCCATACAACTGTTTACAGCGATTCTGATACTCTTGTTCTATTTGCTCTGGCCGCTTATGTTCAAGATGTAGACTACCTATAAAAGCAAGCCAACCAATAAACAATACGATCAATATTGTCTCCAATATACCAGGTTTGAATATCACCCATCGTTCTTCTATTAGACTCTCGTTATACTCTCTAAACTCTATTGACGCGATCCAAAAACCTAAAAATACAGCAAATGTTATTAAAGCTACCCCAATATCAGAATATCGTAAGAATAGCCCCACTACCGCCATAGCTATAAAGTAAACAAATAGCCTAATAGCAAGGAATTTACATCTATCCATTATTTACTCCTCCCATGATTTAGGGTATTTTGGTATTCCTGAATCGCCTACACAAAAGTCTGCACTTCTATACCCGTTTTTCCAGACATAATCTTTACCAAAATGCTTTTGACAAATTTCGTCCCTAGACGGTACTTTTTCAGCCCCCATTGCGCTTAAGATGAGGAATATAAGGGTTCCTATAAACACCGCCATCCAGATAGCCGAAAAAACACCCGCTTCCTTTATTTCCTCCCACAACTTAGCTGTCCGATTTATTAAGCTTTTCATTTCTCTCCCTTCTCTTCGACAATCTCAATTGACCCGTTTCCATCTTCTTTCACTACACATTTTACAGCATTTCCAACCTCATATACTTCTTCAATTTTATATAGGACATTGTTTCTGCTCGTGTAAGTAAAATTTGGAGCAGCACCTCCGAATAATCTTTGAGTAGACTGCATCAGATCGATTATGTCTGGTGGTCTATTTTCTGTTATCTTTTTCTCAAGCTCAGTAACCATGTCCGATGCAGAATTAATGCCACGAACATACTCTTTTTCTAACAGTTTCTGAATCTGTTTCTTCGCTTCAGTGATTTCACCGCCAACTTTGCGCTTCTCGCCACGTTGAACCATGGCTTCATGTTCTCGGCCGAGTTGATATTGCGCGAATAGAATGTCATCTAGTGTCATTATTTCTCCTCCAATAATTCAGAGTTTTTCGTGAATATTACCTATTACTTCACAAGTCTTTTCTGGGTTGAACTCGCTTAGGAATAACCACATAACCGGCTTTCCTCTTTCGTAAACTTCAAACATAAATGCTGCGTGGTCTTCTTTATACGTAATTTTCCCTCGACATCCAGACTTATTACTGCCTAATGACTTCTGAACGATAATGTCACCCTCGTAGATTTCTGTACCGTTCTTGTCTTTTAACCCTGTATATTGTTCAAAGACTAAACGATCGTTATCTACACTATCTGTAAGCTTGAAACTTACACACCCGCCGTAATGGGGCGATGGGTTACGCATTGGGACACCCTCTGGCGGGAATAGATGTATATATTTGAAATTGCAGAAAGTACCTCTATCTTCTGTTCCTCCCCAATCTGCCCCAGCTAACGTCAGATATAAACGGCATTGCCTGTCCCAAACTCTAAATTTGATATCACGCATTAGACTTCCTTTCCATTCTTATAACACTTGAGGTAGCCCCTCTCGCCACCAATCGATTTACAACGGGCTTCAGCTTCGCTTATTTGCCTCTCTTCTGTAGACACCCAAACATTGAATGCAATAACACCAATGATTCCCACCACAAATATTATGAATATAAACAAGGATTCTTTTTTATCCATTCTTCTCACTCCTGTTATAAGTAACTTTACAGCGCTGTCGCTTATCTCATCATTGCAACAATCACGCTTTACCATCCATTTATTGGTGTCTACATAATCAAACACCCAATTACACCATTCGATTTTAGGAGTCATTATTCTATCTCCCTTCCATTTTTAACAAGCTTAAGATATTGTCGAGTTTTTCTACGAAATACTCGGTTAGCCATCACGTATACAGCTTTACATCCGTCCTCAAACTTACAGCAAAAGCCTCTAGTTCCCCATACCTTGTAACGCTTGGCTGATTTAATTCTAGGCATTATCGTATTCTTTTACTGCCTTAATGATTTTTTTAATTGCCCAATGCCCAGCTATGATCAAGCCAGTGATAAAAATAGCGTGCGGTACTACTTGTAAAATCCAAACTAATGTTTCCATTTCGTTTCTCAATCCAATTTATTAAGTACAATCTCGTATTTGCCATCATCAAGCGTAATCTCTGCGCGTCTGCCCTCTGACATTTTAAGAACTTCTACAATAAGGTTGAGAGATAATTCTAATTTAATTTCTACTGGCGCTAAACTCCATAAAACTTCTAGTGGTTCTGGCATACAATTCTCCTTTTAATTTTTACTCAACCGCAGAACTGGTACTGGCAACCTGTAAGGTTGACGACGTGGTACGCTAGATAGCTAATTGCTCACACTATCCTCGCACCCCGAACACGTTACCAGGGTTGGCTATATAAGGTGATGATTTGACGAGTTTTAATTTCCTCACATTCGAGGGAATTAGGTTTCGTAAAGTCACATCACATGCTACGAAGCTTTCTATCAATAAGCAGATACCCCTAAGCTCATGATTAGGTACTTATTTTCAAGATAGCGTCTACCTATTCCGCCACTTATATAGCCAGTTGACAACACCAATTTGTATATCATTAAGTGAGTTAATTACTTTAAGGATTGATGTCGCCAGTTGATAGCACGAGGGATGCAACAATTGCGCCTCTACGGCGTTGGTCATTTTGGAACACTCATGCTACCAGTTGAACAGACGATACACGTCGTATAGAAACCTAGTAATCATGACGACGTTCTACAGACCATATGGATGTACATATCATCTGTCCAGTTCTACGGTTGAATTGTTAATGTTCTAAACCAATTTCCACACTTGGGAAAAATGGTTTTCTACTGGGTACAATTTGTACCCGATTGCCCAGTTTATTGACATATGGCAGGTCATTGGTCAATGGTGTTTATGCGTTCAGCATTTCTATAATAATTGCAATAATCGCAATTACGAACGCTATGAGCAAGGTGGCAAGTCCAGTAAGTATTATCGCACCAACCCAACCGGCTATCGCTTCTGGTTGCATTATTTTTCCTCCTCAACTCCAAAATAAATCTTCCAATCTCGCTCATTTTCTTCGATGGATTTTTCAGCTTCTGCTCTGGTTTTGTAACGTACGATTTCTCCATCATCATAGTAATCAAGTTCACACACGGCGAGCGTTTCACATCCATGGTCATAATAGACCATCCACCCGCCGTTTCCATTCTCAAAATCTGGCTTAAAGTCTGAGGTTTTTCGCAGTCTGACTTCGGCTAGCCTTCGGTCGCGGGCTTTTTCGCACTCTTCTTTGGTGCGTTTTATCAAGCCAAGCGAGTAACGCGAGAAATGGATAGATTCATCATCCCAGCGGTCACGATAAATACCAGCACAATCATCTATGTACCAATATTCATCACCATTATTTGGCTTCCAGTAAATACTGTCTGTCGGTTCTTCCATTTCCTCGAACCACTCTGTGAGAATATTCGGAAACTTTTTCAGAGTAGTTTCGTGGTAAATCATTATTATTAAGCCCGTTTCTGTGGTCTCTTGATTTTCTGGAGTACCAGCAATAAGATTTCCTGTTTTAGATATATATGCCAACTGTCCAGCTTTGAATGTTGGTAAATCTTTTAGAAGTTTATAGCGTTTCATGCTTTTTCGCTCCTTTCTTAAACACACAATATAGAAAAATAAACGTAATCATAACCAACTCTGCTAGAAGTTCAATAGTACTGAAGGCATATATCGCACATACACCGCCTGTAGTATCATCAGATATTTTGAACCCCCATATGAGTTCTGCTAGTTTTATAGTTATAAATATAAACATCAGTTCCTTCTCCTTAAAATAGCTCCAATTGCGTGGCGTAAATTGCACGGCTAGCTAATATCTGATTTATACGGTTGATAGTTCGTTCATTCTCATTCAGGTCGTTTAACGCACCTTCTTTCATCTCCAGCAAGTCTACTGTGTCTACCTCATCTAATGACTGATAGTCATCTTCGTAGTAAGGTTTTACTTCTTTTTCCATTTCTTTTCCTCCTCTATCCATATTTTTTCCCTTTTCCATATGCCATCCTTCCTGAGCTCTTTTAGCCATTCTTTGTCCTGCTTTGCGATTTCGTACTCTGAAATTGCTACGAAAATTAGCAAGAACATGACAATTATTATCCAAATTAAAATAAACATTTATTGTCCTTTGTTTTTTAAGTCTTTAATTAAGATTTCCAGCTCTCCGTCCGTCCATTTATAGGGCTTTTTCATACTTTCTAATAGGTCAACGATATCTTCGCCGTAAGTTTTCAGCATGAATCTTGTGTAGCCAATCATATTTCCTTCGTCGAATCGATTACAAGCTCGGCATTGAGCGTGAACGTTTCGTTCGTCATATCTGAGAGCCATCCATCTTCTATTTATGAAGTGTCCAGCGTCAGCCTGTTCAAAGGGCTTTCTCTGACCACATGAACAACAAACAAAGAATCCATCTTCAGAATCTCTCAACCGTATATATTTTGAGAAAATCCTATCAGCTTTTTGAATTAGTTTTCGACTTGCCATCTATCCTCGCATTCTCCAAACTCTGACAAATCTACCATTCATCAAAGGTCTTTCACTTTTTCGCCAACCGACAGGTACAAAATCATCACATCTGAATATGCTACCAGTTGTGTTTCTGTGTAAATAAGGCGGTCTAGGACATTCCTTGAGTACATCTTCAATTGTGATCAGAGATTTATTCTCTAATAGTTTTCTCGCCGTTACACGAGCGTTTTCTATCCAAGCTTCACGCTCTTTTTTGAATAAATCTTTCATCACACTACCCTCTCAACAATGAAATTATCTATCATTGTTATTTTGTGAATCGTTCCACCGTATTTTTTCTGAAATTGCCGTGCGTCTTTTCGCTTTCTAAAGTTTCGATTTGAATCGTCGCTTTTTACTAGATACAATTTCTGTAAACCCATCGTTTTCCCCCTTTTCAAGTCTGCGTGAGACTACCAAGTCATTATCGATAAATGACCATTTATACTTCCTCATAAAACTGAGGTCTGGGTCTACAATTCTGATAGTAAACCCATTGTCAGTTTTGAGCAGATAAACTCGCTTCCGTCTTGCCATTCGTACTCCTAAAAAGGGATTTCGTTCAGATTTACTGGCGTGTCGAGGTCTTCGCTTGATTTCGCTACTTGAGCCTTGCCATCGCTCAAAAATTGAACCTGCTCGACAATCACCTCGGTCGCTTTACGTTTATCACCGTCTTTTTCCCACATCCTAGTTTGTAGTCGACCAGTTACACCAATTTGTTTACCTTTTGGTGCGTATTGAGCTAATAACTCAGCTGTTTTATTCCAGGCTGTCATATTGATGAAACTTGATTCAGAGTTTTTATCACCGACTGCTAAAGTAAATGAAGCTACAGACTTGTTAGTATTAGTTTTTCTAACTTCTATGTCCTGAGTTACTCGACCAATTAAAGTTACGCTATTTATCATATTCCTCCTTAGAACATTAATTTTTGGACTTCTTTTTCTACTAGCTCAAGAGTAGCGTTCTCTACTCGCTTTACTATTTCGATTTCCTCTTTATAGTCTTCTCGATTTAATTCAAATATCTGTAATCCTAGTTCTGGATTTGAGAACACATCTGAATAGATACAGAAGTAAAGCTTCTTCAATTTATCGTTAACTACAAAGTATTGAAGAATCTGCGGCTTATACTCAGAAGGCGGATGTTTTTCATAGTAAGCTTTTACTACTTTCCAGCTATCAAGACATTTGATTTCTACAGCTTCTGTTTCGTCTTCAAACTCGCCGTCTGGTGAGCAAATCATATATTCGTTTTCTTCAGACTGCCAAACTCGACCAGGAATAATCTTCTTGCCGAGTTTTTCAGAAATCAACTCTCTAGCTTCCTCTTCTAGGATTTGACCTCTCAGCATAGCTGAATAAGTAGCACCTTCTGGTAAAGTGTAGTCGTTTGGATTGATTGGCTTAGCTATTCGTTGAGCAATTAGCTTATAGATTGAATCGTTTATTTGAACATTCGCATAGAGTTCATTTAATTCATCTTCTGTAAGCATTGCTCGGATATTGTCCATTGTCAGATTTTTCGGAAAGTCGTGTCCTTTGCTCTGAGCGAATTCAACCAACTCGGCTTTTGGTATATATCGAACTGATGAATAATCTTTTGCCGATGAGCCTGAAATCCTGCCTTCGTGAAAATCTAACCACTCTTGACTTCGTTGTTCAAGGTCTAGGATTTTCATTTATCGCCTCCTAATTTTACTTTCATTTCGTCTTTAACGCCGACAAGTTCACGTGATAGCTTTGGATTGGCTTTGAGTATCTCAATATACTTCTCTTTTAATTCACCTAAAGCCTTACAAGCTCGTAAGGCTTTTTCAGCGTTAGCTAAATCAGCAGACTCTTTGTCGGTTCTTTCTTTGAGTTTACGCTCAAGATTACCGTCATCATCAGTATCGACAAGTAAATCAAGCATTGCTATGTATGAATATCGCTTCATGTAAGTGATACCTGAGCCTTGTGTTTGTGGATTGTTAGGCGCGCTTTCAACTGGTGCGATGTCTTCAAGAGTCTCACCACTTTCCAGGTGGATTAGCTTAGTTCTAATAGCCGTTTTAGTATCGATATGGCTAATTGTCTGTTTAACCATCAATCCACATTTCTCTAAATCTTCTCGTGTCTCACTGACTACAACATTGTAATCTGCGTACTTGCTTTTGAAGTACGGATTCTCTTTTGAGGCTTTCACAAGTGGTGTTATTTTACGAAACTCTTGTAAAGCTTTGTATAATTCACTCATCTATGCCTCCTTTCTATAAAAATCTTAAATATCTTCCATTTGTATAAACTGACCAAGCTTTATAACCTTGTGATTTCCACACGTGATAAGCACAGTCAATGTTTATTTCTGGGTTGTGCGAATCGCAAGCTTCTCGTCCAGGTAAGATCCTTACTTGGAATAGAGAAACTGAGTAGCCATATGTTCGACCGTTTTGCGTAAATATTAGGCTTGTATCGCCTGTTGCGTTTTCATTACACGAACTTTCAGCTTGCATAATAGCTTTCATAATTCGCACGTCCCAATTGTATTTCTCAAGTAAGGGTTGAAACCTGTCGCAGCCGCCTACACCAGCTTTCTCCATAGCTTTTTGAGGTGCAGGCGAGGCTTCAACCCTTGCGGCAGTTTGTGGTGGCGACGGTTGCCGCTTTTCCGTCGCTACTGTTTTGACACTTCAACCTTGACATTTTTAACGATTGTTGCAGCTTCAGTTTTGACTTGTTCAGTTTGGTTCTTCTGATATTGCATACCGCCGATAAAAGCGATAATCCCTGTAATTAAAATCGTGATGATGATAGTTTTGATAGTTTCAATATTAAGTTTTTTCATTTTTTTCTCCTTGTTTTGTTTTTTATTTTCTTTGTTTTCTACGCTAGACATTGTACTAACTCCTCTCTAGCACAGATATTTACAACTTCGTCCTCAATTCCGTCACAATCAGGATTTGGACAATAAAACTCAGGTTCACCCTGACAACCACACCATTCAGCTTCTCTGCCTGAACAGCAAGGTTGAATTACTTCTAGGTTGTCGTGGTTGCAGTACCACTCGTTATCAAAGAAATCAAAGCGATAACTCGCTCTAATTTGCTTTACTTCAATTTTCATATTTACTCTCAATCTGCCATTTGGTATAATGGCTTTGTAGCCGCTCTTTTGAGCGGTTTTTGCTTTATACTGCCCACTTTTCAGCGCAGGTGTGGGAGACCTGTAGTGAGCAGCGCTGAGCGTTCGAAAATAAACATAGGACTACAAAGATGTAAACTTAACCCATCGAACGCCAGCTGAATTAAAAATGTGCTAGCGGCTATCAAACCGCTCGACGCTACCCACTAGACCAAATTTTTAAGATACTAACTTCTACACGTGTTACGCCTGAACCTTGAGCAATCTGTCACGCTTGTATAATTTTCGTCGTACGCTCTTTTACGGTGTCGCTTACGTAATCGTAATAGTACAGTTTGTTAATTCTGCACGAGATTATCAGACAGCCGATTGATAACCTCGTGGAAATTAAAAAACCACAGCGATTTGCTGTGGTTAAAACCCAAATTGTGGCGCCCCGAGTAGGATTCGAACCTACGACCTTAGGCTTAGAAGTCCTCTGCTCTATCCAACTGAGCTATCAGGGCGTATTCACATTATAACATCTTTCTGCTACAATAGTAAAAGCTTGCGGGTGTAGTACAGCGGTTAGTATGCAAGTTTTCCAAACTTGAGATGGGAGTTCGATTCTCCCCACCCGCACCAAGTTTGACAATTTCAATCCATAAAGGGCATCGATGGATCCATATATTTATACAGAAAAGCCAAAATACCAACCGCACGACATTGAAGATGCGTCCGAATTTTATGATGTAATTGAACGAAGTAGCTTAACACATCAATTGTCTGAAAACCGACCATATGTCTATTGGACGATGGAAATTTATGACAAATCCAACGGCATTAAAGGCGGCGGCGGACTTGGAGTTTTAGCGGCGGACACGCGACGTGTAGCTGAAAAACTAGAAGTTCCATTCGTAGTGGTGACACCGTTTTATCGTAGCGAATCACACCAAAAAATCACCGACCTCGCACAAGAAGAATTTTCAGAGTCCGTTTCACCTCAAGATTATGGATTTGAATATATTGACGAAGTTTTCGTAAGTTCAAACGGATTTCCAGATGCAAGCTTAAGCATTTTTAAGAAGACGCTCGGTTCAACGCAATTTGTTACAATTTCAGAACCGAACTTTGGGCAATTGTACGAAGGCGACGGATCTGGCGATCATAGACTATACCAAGAAGTAGCACTGGGCTTTGGCGGCTATAAAGCATTAAAACTCCTCGGTATTAAGCCGGCCGTCATTCAACTTAATGAGACCGCAACGATTTTTGCCGCGTTGGCACGACTAGACGAGCTGTGCGCTAACGGAATGAATTTATACGAAGCCATCGTTTACGTTCGAAAACACACGCTTTACACAAACCACACGCTTCTTCAAGCGGCCGAACCGGAATTTCATCGTTCGCAATTTGAAAAATTAGTTCTGCCAAATATAAAAAGTAATGCTGTGCGTTGCTGGCTAATGGAACAATTCCGTAACGACAGACTGAGGCCGAATCTTTTGGCAATTGAACTTACTGAAGCGAAGAATGGCGTAAGTAAACTGCACGCCCGCGTAGCAAATTTCCGCGACCGTAACAACGACAAAGTTAAATTTCAAGCCATTACCAATGGAATAGATCTTGAAACGTGGGTGCTGCCTGAAACGTTGCAAACATATCGCAATCATGGCATTATCGATAAATTCGGACTGCCCACAAATGATTTTTCTGAAAAATTAGACTCACTGAGTAGCGCGGATTTGAGGTATTTGAAAAAACTCGGTCGAAAGGAATTAAATCGAGTCCTATTGAGTCGTCAAGATCAGTACGGAAAATCCATACAAATCCCAGAAAATGCAATATTATTCGACTTCAAGCGAAGATTCGCCAATTACAAACGACCTTATATGCCGTTTGAAAACCCAGATTCATTGCGCCAAATTCTCATTAGCCACAACGCGCATTATATTCTGACAGGAAAAGTTCACCAAGGCGACGTGACGATGTATCAGAAATTGCTCGAAGTATTAAAATTGATTGATAACGATCCAGTCCTCAAGGAGCGTGTTCATTACATACAAGATTACGACGAAGAGTTGGGACGAGCGCTGGCAGTCGGCTCGGATGCCTCGATAAATATTCCTATTGTCGGATTAGAAGCGTGCGGCACTTCATGGGAGAAAGACATCGCCAATTTGAAACTCCTCATCTCCACTAGTGACGGCGGAGTTGCCGACGTCCAGCCAATCGCTTGCCTCGAGGTTACCGGGAGAAACTACGAAGCCGAAGTTTCATCTCTGTACGTCAACATGCATAAAGCTGCCGCTATTTTGAAAAATGATCAATTGTTAGAAAAACATATCCGCCACCAATTAAGCAACTATTTGCCAATTATTTCTGGCGCCCGAATGATGAAAGATTATCTCAAATTTATTTTTCCAAAACCGCAAATCCAGCCTAAAAAAGAACCGCAAATCAAGCGGATTCCTATTCAATAATCACTTCAATCTCAGCACCTAGCGAATTTAAGCGTGCCGCCAATTCCTCGTATCCGCGATTAATCGAATATACGTCGCGAAGAATCGATACACCTGGAGCAGCAAGCATTGCCAAAAGTATCACAACGGACGGACGAAGCGCCGGTGGAGCAACAACGTCGGCCGGCTTCCATCTTGTTGGACCAGTAATATAAACACGGTGTGGATCAACCAACTCGATTTGCGCATTCAGCTTGCTTAGCTCTGTAAAGTAAATTGCTCGGTTCTCGTAACTCCAGTCGTGGACCAACGTGCGCCCCTCAGCCACCGTCGCGATAAGTCCCAAGAACGGCAAATTGTCCATATTAATTCCAGGAAACGGCAAGGCGTGAAGTTTATCCTTGGCTGCCTGGAGTTTGGAACGCTGCAATTTAATATCAACCAAACGAGTTTGCCCATTATTAGCAAAATATTCCTTGCTGAGTTCAAACTTAAGACCCATTTCCGCCAATGTCGCTAATTCAATCTCCAAGAATTCAATCGGCGCACGACGAACGGTAATTTCCGAATCCGTCACTGCAGCCGCCGCAATAAAACTCATCGCTTCAATCGGATCTTCGCTCGGATAATAGTCCAGATTTTTACTAATTCGTTTACGACCCGTGATTTTCAAAGTTGTCGTACCAATTCCCTCAATTTTCACGCCCAACTTCTTCAAGAAGAAACAGACGTCTTGAACCATGTAATTTGGGCTAGCATTGCGGATGATGGTAGTGTTTGGCGACAACGCCGCAGCCATAATTATATTTTCCGTCACCGTATCGCCACGCTCCGTCAATAAAATCGTTCGATCGCCAGAATTGACATCAGTTTTTGCGTGATAATAATCAGTCTCCGCCGTGACGTTCATTCCAAAATGTCTCAAACCACTAAGATGCGGCTCAACCGTTCGCTTCCCTAAATTACAGCCACCAGCAAACGGCAATTTGAAATCGTCATATTGATGCAGTAGCGGACCGAGGAACATAATCACAGTTCTAGTTCTCTTCGCCGCAGCAACGTCCATATCTTCAAGTTTCAAGCGTGCTGGCGGCAC
>ERZ772929.4-NODE-4-length-41042-cov-7.94264_pt1 | contig 41042 bp, 57 predicted proteins | sample MGYA00512114_ERZ772929 | MGnify/ENA primary metagenome ERZ772929 (study PRJEB29015, sample SAMEA2738101) | human oral metagenome | biome: human oral; feature: human-associated habitat; material: saliva | place: China | collected 2263 ... | reverse complement strand
CAATTAAAAGGCACAGAGTGGCAAGCTGGAAAAAGAAGTAAGATCCAACTGTTGTTCTTCGCGATCTTGAGGAACGACTGTACCCAGGCCCCGTTTCCGACGATTCGCTGCTCATCAAATATATATACCAGCCCGCTATTACTATCAAAGCGAGAAATATTATTCCAACTCTCAATTGTCACCTCTTCAAAGTCGGCACCGAGCGCAGCGAACTCTCCCTCCCATTCGAGAGAGTCTCGCTTCCGCGCAGTGGTGATCACGATAATCTTGCTTTCATCCGCCTGTGAGAGAGCCCAAGAGGCCCCCACGCGTGACTTGCCCGAGCCGACACCGCCGACTAGGACCTTGCCACTACGTAGGAGCCCCAAGGCCTCTTCCTGGTGCGAATATAACTTCGCTACCAACTAGAAGAACTCCTTCCCCAAGAGCTTGAGGAGGATCTTCGACGGCTCCTTCGGGATGAAGGGGTTAATCTCGATCTCGACGGGGTGACCGAAGAGGGAGTAATGGACCTTTGCGATCCACTGCCACGAGAGTGGGTTCGTGCCATTGAAGATGCACTTGCCCTCGGACGAGAAGACCTCGACCCACTTGATGACCTTCGTATACTTATTCACAGGGATGACCGTGACCTCCCCGAGGACGAGCCGCTTCTCTTTCAGGACAGCCGGCCTGAAATCCGGAGGAGTCTTCTCGTGAGGCGGGACAGTGAACTCAGTCTTGACGTTTTCAAATCCGAGGACGCGATTAGCGTTAAACATAGGGGATACCTTTCGTCTAGTGTAGTTCAAATATGAGTAGGGCTCACATCATCTCACGAGACTTAAACCCTCGGAGGAGGGCGTCTCGCATGAGCTTGCGCTCCTCAGGATCGTCAAAATCCGAGTTGATGAACGCGTCAACGATCACGCCGTTCACCCTCTTGATCCGAGCGACCCAGGAGTCACCGTTGGTGATGGAGGGCTGGTAATCGACCTCGAGACTCTTGTACTCGTAATACGTCGTGTCCTGGCCAGTACCCAGGGAGAACTCAGTCGTCTCGCTACGTCCATCGAGCACCTGGATGGAGAATCGAGGATCGAACGACTCGCCGACAATTCGACCGTTCTGGAAGTTGATCCGGAAGGTGTAGGGCTGGTCGTCAGCAATCTTGTTGCCGACCGCCTTCTTCGCGAGACCGACGATACCAGGATTGATTTTACGTCGATTCGTTTCACTATCCGTGAACTTGAAGAAGTTACCGCCGTTCAGGATCGCTGTCTTGGTTTCTGCGGGGATCTTAGCCATCAGAGGACTCCCATTCCTTGCTCGCGGTTGAGTGCTGCCTTGATAGACGCCAGAGCAGCCGGCGTGATCTTCGGATTGAACTCGGCATGTTCGGCCCAGTACGGGCCACGCTTATCGTAGGGCTCCCTACCGGGCTCGTCAGCGCTACCCTCGACCTTGATGCGCATGACGTAGTCGTCACCCGCGTCAATAGTAACGTTACTATTCTCACCCCTGCTCCTATCCTTGATGAATGTGATAGACTTCACAGACCACATCCAGACCTCAGCAGACGGATCGTCAGTGTGGAGAACGGTCTTGTTGACCTGCTCGCCACCAATCTCGCCCTGGATCTCGATCGAGAAGCCCGTGTAGTCTCCGTTAATGGGGATGAACCCATTACGGATATTGACAATGGCGGTGAAGTTGTCGTTGTCGAACTTCGGGTTCATGGGGTCGGACAGGACGCTGTTCAGATACCCAACGATATCCAGAGCGTCCTTCGACGAGATCTTCTCATTGGTCGGATTAATGCTCGACCAAGTTCGATCGTCAGGGACGACCGTTTCGAACCAGTTACTCATACTAGTTCTCCTTCCTGAATTAGGCGGTTCCAGATGGCGTCATCCATACGCCGCCTTGTTCTGTTGACATCTGCTCTGGATCCTAGAAACAGGTTGTCCAGAGAGTTGTTTCTCACGTCGCCATCTAAATGACAGACGAAAGAATCGTTAGGCCACCTCTTGTAGAAGGCAGCCCACACAACCGAGGCGACAGTCTTTTCAGATGCCACCCCGGAAGAATTGTAGAGCCTGACATATAGACTTTGACCATTCCTAGTAAACGGTCGCAGCGCTACGCTAGTGTCGACTCTTCGAATATCCCCCAGACGATTCACTTCGTACCGAGGGAATTTTGGAACCCTTGCCCAGACGTCGGCGTCTTCGAGCATCTCACAACTCCTGACGACGGGGGCAGGCCACACACTACCTACCCCCGCCAAGAGTGTTAGACGTCAAGATCCGCGTACTTAGACGCGAACGAGGCCGTCTCATCATCGAGGGTGATGTACGCCTCCCTCAGATAGGCGGCCACACCCTTCTGCCCACGGTAGTCGTAGACGCTAGGGTTGATGACGACGTCCGCAGACTTGATTGTGGCGCCGTCCAGCGAACCGACGGTATCCTCAGTCAAAAGGACCTTCTTGCCCCCGGTGATCATCCACACCGACGGGGGCCTAAAGTCGTAGCGAACCTTAACGGTAAGGTACGGCCGCTCCGGGTCGGGATTCCGGTCACGGTCCTTTCCGTACTTGACATTCCACCCGTCGGCCTCGAGGTCGGCCACCAGGTTCAGAGGGATCGCGACGGAGAATTCACGCCGTCCCTCGGTGTTATACCGAGACGGGGCCCCGCTGAAGTTTCGGTAGAACAGCTTGGCATCCTCAATGGCGATGTTCGAAATCATGGTTGGATTCCTTTCTATGCGACAAAGTTGTCGTAGTCGATGTATTGTTCGATGGCTGCGCGTGCTTCATCAGCGAGCGCTTCGGAGTAGGACGTATCAACGTCCTGCTCCAGGTGCAGGTACTTGACCACCTCTGCTTCTTTCCAGAGGTAGCCCTTTGTCCCCACAACGGCGTCTTTGATCTCGCCTTCCTTATTTTCCCTAAGGAGTTCACCTCCACCTCTGTCAGGCTTGATCGGCACAAACGCACCGACTTTACCGACAAAGTGAGGATCCTCATTGGGGAACCGCAGGTACATTGCCGTCTGCACCTGCTTGGTCTGGACATAGTCCTCGAATTCAATCGGCTCGTTGGTGAAGAGCTTCTTGAACACGTATGGCTCCTGGAACTGCTTTCCAGTAGCCGTCCATTCCCCCTTGTGAGGGGAGGAGTATTTAGCGATGTATACGGCCTTGTTCACGAGCACCATCTTGGCGTAGGTGGCCTCGTGTTCGAAGGTGTATCCGTATCGAGCGCCGAACTCCATAACCTTCTGAATATCATCAGGTGTGGCCCCCGGAATCTTGATCGAGTCCGTCTTAATATGCGCCACTGTCAGACCGAGGGTCTCTTGCACGTAGTGCTTGAGATCGATCATGAAGAGCGCACCCCGCTTGGCGACGATGTTATCGATGTTGCGCGGGTCCCATGCCGGGTTATCAAATTTGGCACTCGTCAATCCGTACATGGAGTTGATCGGAATCTTCAATGCCGTTCCGAGCTCATCGAGATCGTAGTTCTTTGCGATCTCGACAAGACGTCCGTCGAAGAGCTTACTCAACGCATCCATGTCCTTATGTTTGATCGCCACACGAGCTTGCTTGAGCTCGCTGTAACGCTGAGTATAAGGACCGAATAGATTGAGCTGCTCAATCGATGTTGGGTGCATTGAAGCAACGTCGAGGAGGGCGACGTTTTCGTAGTATCCGGGTTCCGAATATACGTAGCCTCCCTCCCCAGGATCCTCGCCTCGATAGGACGAACCCTTGAACCGGTCGAAGGTGTACCCAGGGAACATCTCGCTGAGGTTCGTGTAAACGAACTTACTCTTGTCCGGCTTGCGGTCTTTACCAAACACCAGTGCACAGGTGTGCTGGTTCGTTGTATCGTTGACACTCAACCCCGAAAGCTCTGCAAGGATCTTCCGAGCGCCCCAATCACTAGCAAGGTGATTGAAGACCGCCTCCGTAGCTTCGACATCGTTAGTGCAGTAGTCGCCCACCAACTCCCAGAGTTCTTCAGGAACAGGCTGGTCCCAAGGAAGACCAAGTTCCTGGTGATGGATACCGAGTTCGATTTCCCACTTCTTGAGGCTCTGTTTCTTCGTAGAGAAGTCGTAAATATCCGTGTAGGACATTGAGTACGCTTCTCGGAAAGCAGCATTAGGCTCATTATTAATGAGGCGTTTAGACAGTTCAAATAGCTCCTCGTTGGAGTATCCGAGTGACGCCGCATACATGATGTGGTTGTCGTACTTGCGGTTGTAGAATCCGATTAGACGGAGAGGCAGTAACTTCTTGACATCCTCTGCAGATGGATTGAAGAACCGGCGAGTCTTCTCACCGGGATACTTATAACAGATGACGAATAGGTTAGGAAATACCTCCACGTCAAAGAAAGAGATAGGTCCGTTGCCGTCCTCCTGCACTTCCATCTTGTCTTCCGACATGAAGTGCATCTCCTGCACGACCTTCAAACACCGCTCAGCCTGGTTGGTAGACTTAGCGGCGAACGAAGTCACAGCGTTCCTAGCGTCAGACACATCATACGTGATCCCAGACGAATATGCGTCGTCCAGGATCTTCTTGATGAAGTCAACATTAGGCGCCGTTGCGGAGTGCACCTCCTTTCGGAGCGCCTTCGCGATGAGAGCCCGAAGGTGGTTCTCATCTTTAACATGCTGCGGATTGATCATCCGTTTTGCTTTCTCGGGCAAGAGTTGCACGTACTCTGCGATGGGCAGGTCGTTCGCGAGGGATAGTCGTCGACGTAAAGACGATCGGCCTTTGAACCGCTTAATCTCGATCCCAGGTGCATACTCGGCAGTGGGATCACCACCACCAGAGTATTTGTAGACGAGGTGTAGTCCTCCACCACTTCGCGACACCTCCGCAAACGTCGGAGGCCAAGTAGAAGCAGCCCGAAGATTAGCATTGAGGTCTTTTTCACCATTTTCTCCTCTCAAATCGAAGTCGATAACTACGTATTCCTCGGGGAGCCTAACGTAATGTTGCTTCGACGGATCGATTTCTTTTAGGGTGGTTGTGACTGAATCCCAAGGTTCTTTAGGAGTACCCTGAGTTGTTGTGTACTGCGCCGGCTGGTCTTTGAAGAACTCATCAAAAGGAGTATGAGTCATCGGCTTCAGATCGAGCCATCCCTCATCTTCAACCGGCTGGGCGACAAGATCCCCCGATTCAAAGAGATCTGTGCGGAACCCAAAATATACATTCCTCTGGCGAACTCCATTAACTCTGCAGCGTTCATGGAACTCGCTGAAGTAATGCTTTGCCTCTGTTCGGAACTTGTGCTTGGGCATAACCCAAGAAAGCCCGGAGGCCTCGGCATACTTCTTATACTCCATGTACGCAGACGCAAGCGTGACGAACTCTCGGGTAGAGTAGTCGTCGTACATCTCGAACATGAAGTTGTATACTGGGTTCGTTTCGCCCATCATGACGGACGTCCTGTAATCCTTGTAGTAGTCAGGGCCCAGACTACGGTATACGGAAATACAGTGATGAGCAATTGCACCGAGCTCCTCGGACACCCTCGACATGATCTTACGATACTCCCCGATAGGAATGCGCCTATTGGAGGGGTAAATATCGATTAGTCGTCGAGGGATACCAGAGTTTGAATCGGTGATCTTGACTGGATTGTTCGATGCCATGAGTAGCATCGTAGAGATTCGAACTGGACGAGGTTTCTTGAACTTCTCGTTCACCAGCTGAATCTCATGAGAGATAATGGAGTTAAGACGAGTGTTAGTCTCGATCTTACTAAGATCCCCATCATGCTCTACTGCAACCAGAGGATCGTCAGCGAACGCAGACAACGCAAAAGCATTACTGCGTTGAGCCAACGATTCCGAATCAAATGCAGTAGCGTAATCCCCGAAGAGAGATTGCATGACATTGAGGATCGTGGACTTACCTGACCCAGGCTCACCGTAGAAGACAAGAAACTTGTCGATCTTACGGCAGTCGCCAGTCAGGATGGCCCCGATCCCCCATTCAATCTTCTCCCTCTCCGAGGGATCGTAGAGGGTGTCTACGAGCGTATTCCAATTCACAGGCTCGCTATCAGACAACGCATATGGAAGCCTAAACGACGCATAGTCTTCCTGTCGGATAGGAGTATCTGCAAATATGGGCCTACGGTCGAGAGGCCTGTCAGTATCGACCATGTTCTTAGTCCATAGACGATACCGTTTCCATACACCATCTCCGTCTCGTCGACAGAGTCGAGGAAGCAAGTTGATGTGACGCTTAGCAGCGTCGTCGACATAAGCGAGGACATCCGAGTCAATCAGGTCGATGATCCTGTGCTCGTTTTTAGTCCATAGCTCTTTGTCTGGATCCCACACAGCAACGAATTCGCCCCGATTGATCATGATATCTCGAGAATATCCGTTGATGAAATCTGGGGATGCAGCTAACTGCCCGGCTTGTCCGCGCACGGGAGCGGTTTCGATGCTATAGAAATCCATACTCACCTCCTTTCTAGTGATATGGATCGTAATAGTTCGACCATAGAATCATTTGATCTCTTAGGGGCATCTCTAATATATCGGCTCCAGGCACCATGAATAGACCCCCAGCACCGTTTCGGTGGTATGTCCTATGCATTACTCTATCGGCGCTATCTAGAGCCCTAGAATATACTACAGAATCTAAGAGTAGCCGGTCGTAGCAATTTACTACACCCAGGTTCAATAGGATAGACCTAGTGAACGATGCTCGATCCTGGTACACCATAGCCGTTAATGTATCCGTGATAGATACAAACAGCTCGAGGAAGGTTACGGGACCTCGTCTCAGACAGAGATGATCAGTATCGTATTCGTACTCTTCCCTCATCCGGAGAGCTTGTTCAGCTTTATCTCCGTCTTCAGGAATATACCATACGAATTCAATCTCATCCCATACCGAGGAGAGATCCCGGTAATCTTCGAGACACCCCCGCTTTATCAGCCAGGGCAAGTATTCCATGGTCAGATCTTGTCCCAGATAACGCCATCGACATTAAAATCGACGACGACGTTGGAGTGGATCGCCTTACGCTCCAAATCAGGGACACGGTAGATGGAACCCTCGATGTCGCCAAACGACACGTAGCCGTCCCCATCTCCATTCTTGAGCCACCCGACAAGAGCACCCGCCTTCATTCGAGACAGACCCAGCTGGTCGAGGACCTCGTTGAGGAAGAGGTGTCCCTTCTTCTGAAGTCGGCGATTCGCCCACGCCTGGATTTCAGTCAGGTTCATGGTGGTGTAATCCTCGTTAGGATCCCACGCGGTGGACGACGTCTCAGAAATGATCCGAGCGTACGGAGAACACTCGTTGACCATAGCGAGCACTGCGTCCAGAACATCGCTAGCGTCGTTGGGGTTATCGTCGGCGAGAATCTCTTCAGCAGTCCTGCCGGCGTTAGGGAGTCGAGGAGCGACGATCTTGTCGACCGTCTCCTTACCCAGAGTATCCACCATCTTCTTCTTGTAGTTGTCGAAGGCGTTCTGGACCGCGACATAAGCAGCGCTCAGGGCGGCGAGACGCTTACGCGAGATACTGTTGCTGAAGTAGATGAGAGCGATCGTCGTACCGCCGACAATCACAGTCGGGGCGATGTGACGAGCCGCATCGAGAGCGAAGAGCATACGGTTCTTACGCTCGATCTTGGGGACCTCTTCGTCAGGGATCTCGTCAGCTCGATCCTGACAATCCTTGACGCGCTCGAAGTTGCGGTACTCCACATCTTCGAAGGTACGGCCGGCTCGCCAAGCCAGAGCAGATGTAGCGATAACGCCCACCGATGCGCCGACACTGAGGATAGTGGGAGCGTGCTTGGAGACACGACCAACTGCAGTATAGAAGAGAGTGCTGATAGACATCAGACTTGGCTCCTTTCAGAAAATATAAGTTACTTGATCGGTTCTGGGGACTGCGAAGCAATAATCCAACCCTCGCGAGAGAATCGGACTTCAAATGCGTCGAGAGTAGTCCACCCCCAACGCTCATCGGTATATTGAGTCTTGATACCGACAGACGAATACAGATCGGCAACTGAGACCTGACCGTGACGCTCAATGGTTTCGGCTAGGTACTCTATCACGTCCATCGCATCCGGCTTTGTCTCGAAGATGAGATCATCAACTCGATTGCTGTTCGGATGCGAGGTCCGACGAGACTTCGAATATTGAACGTTGTCAGGCGTTCCTCGAGTGTAAATTGTCCGCGATGCTGATCCATAAGACGTGTAGGTGCCGCTACGCCCGCGGTTGGCATCAACAGCACCGTAAAGTAGCTGCTGAATGCCCTGTGTCACCATGTCGGTGATGGCGTTCTTAGCAGCGGGGATCGCGACATCAATCACGAGATGATTTGCGATGTCGGGCAGGTCATCGACAAAGAAAGTCTTGAGAGCCTCCTTGATGGGGCTCGTCTTGTTGACCTTCGCCTTGGCGATGACCTTTGCTTCCTTCTTCTCGGGGGAGGCCCCCTCCTTGGCTTTATCAGTGTTGCCAGGGAGGGAGACCTCAATAGCCCGAGTGGGCTCAATCGGGACGACGTCCGTCATTACATTCCCTCAGCCAGCATACGGAGCTCTTCGAGAGAAGCATCTGGGTGCGCTTCGATCAGCTTCTTGGCCTTGCCCATGATGTCGTCCGGGAACAAACCCGCGAGGAACTTGTTCGAGAACTTCGGATCGTCGGACAGCTTGTCCAGAAGCGCATCGAATGCGGGGGAAGCGAGGAACGCCTTGGTCGATCGCTCATCCTTGAAGAAGCGCTTGCCGTCCTCGCTACGTTCACCGTAGGCGGCACCGACGAACTCACGAAGGAGCTTATACGCGTCCATAGCAGACGCATCACCGCCGTTGACAGCCGCGATCTTTGCCGAAAGAGGGGTATGCTGGAGCTCCATGTTCATGAGCTCACCCTTCGACAAATGAAAATGAAGTGTTTCTTCGGTCTCCTCACCGAAGAAGTTGATGTACTTGACCTTAATGGATTGCATGTCAGTTGTTGTCCTTTCGGGAGATCTTGTAAAGCCCGACGCCGAAGAGCGCCAGGATGGTTGCCAGAATGCCGGCGAAGAGAGCCGACGAACCGGTCTTAGCGAGCTTAGGCTGCTCGCTAGTCTTGGGGTTTTCCTTTGCGACAGGCTGCTTCGGAGCAGGAGTGGTTGCACTGGGTTTAGGAGCAGGCGGAGTCACGCTAGGCTTGGGGGTAGGGGTGGTAGGAACAGGAGTAGGCTTCTCAGAAGGCTTAGGAGCCGGGGTGGGCTCAGAAGGCTTGGGAGAAGGAGTCGGTGCAGGGGTTGTAGGATTCGGCGAAGGAGTAGGCTCGGGTGTGGGGGCCGGCGTAGGCTTTGGCTTGTTTGAGCCGTCTCCGTCAGTGCCGCCATTGGACTTGAGAGTAGCGGTAGCCTCCAGCTTGAGGCCATTCACCTCAGCGTGGTTTGTAACCGAAGACTGGCCCTCGGGAACCTTCATCTGTTCCGGAGGGAAGGTAATACATACCTTGGAGTCGGCGGGAGCCGTGAACTTAATCGTATTCGCATCCACTCGCATGGCCGCGATGATTTCAGTCGTAGCGGGATCCCACTCGCCACTCTTCGCGCACTTCACCAACGTTCCGAGAGGTGTGTCGAAGTCCTTCACAACATACTCGACACCTGGCGTGGCGATCCACTTAATCGCCCACCCAACGGTGCCGTTATCGTTTGTCCACCCGAATTTCAGATTCTCCGGGCGGGCATACTCATAGTGAGCCGCATTGTCACAGTCGTTCGTGCAGGTACCCGTACCCTGGGCATCGCCCCACACGAGCTTCTTGACCACTTCGCCATTCAGAACGATGGGAGCCTCTTCGGTGCCAATGGCACCTTCCTGAAGACGGGCTTGGGCCCACCAAGACCCCTTGACATCGATCTTATCGGCGTAGGCCGGCGGGACCTCGTTGACCTTGCAGGTCAGATTCGCCTGGTCAGCGGTACATTCGCCGACCTTAGTCCCGTCGTTCAACAGGAACGGGAACGACGCATTCCACTTAAAGGGAACGCCCCCATTCGTAGGGTTGGTAGAAACCGTGAAAGACTGGCCGACCGCCAGCTTTTCGACGGTCCAGGTACCGCTAACGTTGATCTCGGACGAGACCTGTCGCGATGCGCTGGTGGCCTTAGTGACTTCGGCATGGATCTGCGGAGTGTCTTCCGCGATAGCCGGAGAGATCATACCTCCGACAACGATGGCCCCAAGGCCGATCGAGGCGAGTACTCGCTTCATGGTTAGTTATCCTTCCTATTTTGGAGAGCGACGAAGACGACAGCCGGCAGTGCAACAAGCGTCGTCCCGAGGGCATTTGATAGCACGGCGGACCAGCTGAATGTATGGGTGTCCGAAGTGCTTTCAGAACTGGCATGTGCTGGGATAGCCAAACCAAAAATCAGACTAAAAGCCAGCGCGAAAGCTGCCAGGTATCGGTTCATTGTAGTACTCCTTTCAAACGTGCGAAAGCCTATACTCCATGTAGGAGTATAGGTGAGATCTTGTCTCAGTTCTTGGATTTCTTGAGTTGCTTCTTCCGAAGACGGTTGGGATCAAGGGCAGTGCACATGCCGAAGAAACCAAGCATGAGGCCGAAAGCAAACATAGTGGGATCCTTTCTTGAGGGGGTTAGTTCTCATTATAGGACTCGTTTTTTGTGTTCGGCCACTCTTTCGGAGGTTCTGTGTACTCTATGGATAGTTCGTCGGTGAAAGTGACCGTATTATTTTTGGTCACAGCTCTTCAACCGATCTTGAACCAGTTAGGCTGAGGAGCGGGGGTGATCGCGACCTCAATGGCCGGCGATCCGCTCTCCAGAATAACAGGCCTAAACTGCGGCTCGATGGTCTTTCCTCCTTCCCACCCGAGCTCATCGCCGATGCCGACCTGGCTCAGGTTAATTTGAGAGTAGAAGTCGTTCAACGGGCAGGAGCCGTAATTGAGAAGGTCCTCGGAGATGTTGTTGCAGTACTTGCGGAGGAGCTCAGGGGTGGAGCGGAAAGTACGCCCCGTGATCGCATCTTTGCAAAGCATCTGCTCATCCCCGAAAATGACCATGGTGCTCTCGGGAAGCTTCTTGGTGGCCACCTCCTTGTCCTTTTCGGAGGCACCCTCCTTAAGCACCTTAACCTGCTCAGCCATCCGGCTCCTGAGCTCGGACAGATCGAGCTGAGAGACCGAATAAGCTGCTGCGAGGGCTTGGTATCGCTTATAGCTGACCTTGTGGAGCGAGGCGAATGCGAAGATCGTGACTCCGAGCGACAAAGCGGCGGGGACGTAGGTCATCCAGTTGCGTTTCGCAAAGTCGAGGAGGTTCTTGGATTCACCCTTGTCATTGGCAATAGCCTTTGCGTGGGTCTTGCCGCTAGTGATAGCGGTAGCGACAGATGCCGCGATACCAAGACCAGTGATGAGGACCTGAGGGTTGTGCTTCACCCAATCGAAGGCGAGCTTGATCATGTTCTTGAGGTTCATGAGTGTGCTTCTTTCTTGAGAATATGTTCAGAGGTAGAGAACGTACGTGGTTAGATCCATTCCGAGGATGGATGAGGCAGAGACCGGAATGAAATTCGGGTCAGATCCGACTGCGAGTGAGTCGACAATAAGCTTAGGTTCGCATCGCTCGAGATCGTCAACGATGACGATATTCTTGGCGAAGGCACGTCGACGATCCGTCATAACGAATCGGAATGGCACGATGACATACTTCGCGTCAGGCTTGTCGGCTTCGTCCCTAGAAATAAGGACGTGATTGCCGGCCCCATCAACGAATGTCAGGTCTTCATGGTTATACGGATTCCCTTGCAGAGGCCTCACGGCACTACCGTCGATGTACTTGCTGACGAGAACACCGAGAGCAGCCGTCTCGATGGAATTCGGGCGCACAGGCGCAGAATGGGCAAGCGAGATTGAGACGAGCGATCCTTCCGGGACGCTAAGGTCGACTTCGGAAATATCAAAGATTTGACGAATCGTCATTTTGGCTCCTTTTGAGTTCGTCTAGTTTTAGTCTGAGTGCTACGTTTTCGATCCTTAGGATCTCCAGTTCGGTGTACATGCTCTTCATGTAGTACTCAGCCAGGCACAAGAGAAATGCCGATAGTGCAAGCAGAACGCAGAAAAAAATATCCATGATAGTTGCTCCTTTTACAAAGACCTATACACCGTGTAAGGTGTATAGGTGAGATTGATCTCAGAGGAAGATGTCACTCTTCCGAGTCAGAGTCAGAGTCCGAGCTGGATCCGCTCTTGAACGACAGAACAGTGAGTCCGCCGAGGAAGATTGCGAGCGAGCCAAGGGCGGCAGCCTTAGCAACGGGAATGCTCTTCTCAGCGAAATCGCTGACGCGATTCAGGAGAGGGGCCTTTTCGGGGGTCTCTTCGATTTCGGTAGACTTGGACATGGTGGTTCCTTTCTTGAGGGGGTTAGGTCTCATTATACAGAGAGTATTTTTTGTGGCGCGAGTCGAGAAACCCTATAACCCGTGTTAAGGGTTATAGGTTTGATATCAACGAGTGAACGCTTTGTCCAGCGCGACCTTCACGATGGTGTAGGCGCCAATCGCCGGCAAGATGAACGCGATGATGAGAGCGTAGACGGGAACCATCTTCCACTCAAAGACATCGGTCCAGATCAGAATGACTTTCTGGTCGATGTCGAATGCGTGGAGGATAGCACCGAACGCACACCAAAACGGCATGACGACGATAGCACCAACAAGGAAGGTGATGACGGTAGACATGATGGGTCCTTTCTTAGAGGTTGATACTTCTCATTATAGGACACGTTGTTTTTGCTCAAAAAGCTTATAACCCGTGTTAGGGGCTATAAGCTAGAGGTTAGTTCTCCTCAGGGGCGGGTTCGAATCGAATCCGAAGATCCTCGAAGATGATGCGGTTCGCGAGCTTTCGCGCCATCTCGTCCTTGGAGGTGAAGGAGATCTTGAAGAGCTTCTTGTAGTGCTTCTTCTGGAGCTCCATACCGTAAGAGACGGCGATGAGCGAAAAGCTGAACACGGAGGCAACAGCGTAGGAGAGAGGGATCTTGACAGACATGATTGAGTCCTTTCTTAGAGGTTGATGTTTCTCATTATGGACCGTGTAGATTTTACGTGTAAAGCCCATAACCCGTGTTTAGGTTATGGGTGAGATGTTAGAGGGGGCGGTCAACGAGATCGCGAATAGCCTTCAACTGGTCGTCCGACATCTCGCTGTTCTCACAGATGAACCGAATCTGGGCGAGGCGGGCACGGAAGGAAGATACAGCAGCCTTGTTTGACTTCTGAATTCCAGCCACGAGGCCAGCCAGATACAGCCACCTGTAGAACAGTGCGATAGATGCGGTCGTAGTAGCGGCGAGGGCGATATCACGGGCGGTGTTGGACATGAGATGCTCCTTTCTAGTGAATATATCTCATTATACGACAAGTAATTTTAAAGCCTATATACCATGTAAGGTATATAGGTCGAGAGTTGTCTAAAGGGTATATGTCCTTTAGACCCTTCGATATTGAAGGTTCGTTTTCAGCTGAACATGCGTGCGTAGTAGAGCACGGTAGAAACAGCGAAGAAAGCGATACCGACGAGGGCGATGAGGGTCTGGGCGAACATGATGGGTCCTTTCGGGAGGTGTTACTTCTCATTATGGACCCTGTAAATTCTGCGCGTAAAGCCCATAACCCGTGTTTGGGTTATGGGTGAGATTGATCTCAGAGAGGGCAATCGAGCAGATCGATGAGCTTTTCTTCGACCTCGGGCGAGATGCCGGAGTCTTCGAGCAGATCGAGCGCCTCATGAGCGCGCTTCTGATAGATGCCCTGCAAGTATTCCATGGCAGAGTGGGCAGCAGCCCGGCCATGCTTCTTTGCGAGGCGATCTTCATTATACACGCACCTGACGAGGTCACTCAAGGCGACGACAGTGACGGAGGCCGAGAGGGCGTAGATAGCTCCGATGATCAGGTTGGTACGATTGAACATGGTGGTTCCTTTCTCGAGGGTTTGGTCTCATTATACAGAGAGTATTTTTTTTGCTAAAGCCTATACACCATGTAAGGTGTATAGGTGAGAGATCTACGATAGTGGACTGAGCAGTTCGTAGTACTTTTCGTTTTTGGTCAGACTCTTGTCGTAGTAAAGTCTCTTCCGCCGATTGTATGCACTCCGAGCAACATTGCGGGCAGCCCTATATTGGTTCAGGCGGACAATGGTGATACGGAGAACATACAACAGCCAAATGAGTACAGACGACAGGATGAACGTGAGCACACATGCGAAAATGAACATGATGGGTCCTTTCAAAGAGGTTGATACTTCTCATTATGGACCGTGTAAAATATAACAAAGCCTATAACCCCTGTTCAGGGTTATAGGGTGGGCGTATTACTGTTTGATAAGACGCGGAGGCATGTCGTCCCAAAAATCATCGATGATCGCAAAAGCCCACTTTCTGCTTTCAGACCACAACCTGTCACAGTCATCCGAAATACGTTTCGTGATGACCATTTGCAGGTAATAGCAGCAGCAAAAGATGAGCATATCGACGATAGCGAGGATAGCAGGGATAATGAACATGATGGGGTCCTTTCAAAGAGGTTGATGCTTCTCATTATGGACCGTGTAAAATATAACAAAGCCTATAACCCATGTTTGGGTTATAGGTGAGATGTCAGTTGTGAAGGCATTCGTTCAGAGTAGCCATCAGCGATTCCATCGTGTAATGGTATCCCTTACCTTCGACCAGGTAGCGATTAACGGTGTGGTAGGAGTAATGGATCCGATCGAGACGGGTCTTGTATCCATGAGCCTTAATCGCACTGTAGAGGGCGAGGATTAGGGAGACGGTTGCAACGATGAAGCAGATGTCGGTGAACATGGTTGTTCCTTTCAAAGTAGTTAGTTCTCATTATACTCCCTGCAGATTTTGCGCGAAAAACCTATAACCCCAGTTTTTATGGGGCTATAGGCGAGAGCTTCACTCAGTCATAGAGTGCGTGCCAAATCTTTCGCATGAGGTTGTCGAGTGTCTCCGTGGGGGAGAGGCTCTCCATGTCGTCGAAGACGGCCCAGGTAGACTTCTGGATCTTTTCGATCTGAGCCTTGTACTGGAGGGCCTTCGCAGACGCGAAGAGAAAGAGCAGAGACAGGGTGACGATTGCGATGAGCATGACAATTCCTTTCTTGAGGGTTAGGTCTCATTATGAGACCTGTAGTTTTTGCCTTCACAAAAACCTATAACCCCAGATTTTTCTAGGGTTATAGGTCTTTGGAAGTGAGTTCTAGCGACGGAACTTCAACATTCCGAAAGCCTTAGAGGCGAGGACGTGAGTCTGCTCGTAATTGAGCACGGCGAGGAGCCCCAGCAAATAGACAGCTCCGTTCGCAATAGTCTCCGAAGAGGGGATCAGCTTCTGCTTCAGATCGGAATCTTTGGCAAGCCGATGCAGCTTTTCGAGATTATTGACAGCGGTGCTGTACTCATTTGTCGAGGGGTCTTCCCCACCGAGCCAATTGAGCACCTCGTTTTCGAGGTCCTCGTGGTCGTAGAGGCGTTCGACGTTAGACATGAGAGGGTCCTTTCTAGTGAGTACTTCTCACTATTACCCATGTTTTAATTGGTCGAAACGTCTCCAGGCTTGGTGACCCTCATGGTGATCGTGTCGCCATCCTTGAAGCGCGAAGGTTCTGCGGGGAAATCCGCGTATACTTCGTCGTGCTTCGTCACGACAAGATCGCCGTCGACTGAGGGGGTATAGTTATTGGAGCTGACCTTAAGGCCGGCCCCAATAAGGACCCCGAGCGCTGTGATCGTGGCTGTGATCTCATTGGTATAGGGGATTCCCCATACCATACCGATGGTGTTGACGAACGTTGCGAGTGCTGGGATCCACAGCAAAGCAACGTTCTTGAGAGAATCGTAGTGGTGATCCTTCATTTCTTTCTCCTTCCATCACTACCTTTAGGTAGCATAGGCAGGTCTTCGACTTCCTCGAAGATCCTACGTCCTAGGCCGTTGCCCCCGGCCTCTTTGTATGGCTTGTACAAATAATTGTAGAAGTCATCGTACTCATCGATGAGGATGTAACCCCTCTCGATGTAGTAGCGCCCCAGCATTATGATTTGTGAACGAGCCACTCCTAGGAGAAGATCGTTTATGGCGTGATTCTTGACAGATTTGGACTGTAACCAAGCCCAGATACCAGACCCGCCAAGAAGCGCCGATACAATCGGACCGGCGAGTTCAGCAGCTTTGGTTAGATCCACTTATCCGTAACCTCCTCGCCGTTCTCATAGAACCTATCAGGTTGGATCTTCACCGAATATACGGTTAAGTCGCCGCCGCTCACGGTTCGCTCGATGATATACCCGGTGAACATGATCCCCATAATAGTTCCTGATACCGGTTGTCCGATTGATAAGGACATAAATCTTTCGATCGAAATCTCATCAATATCTACAGATACGGATTTAAGGGGTTCGCACTTGATCTCTTCGGTTATCTGGCCCCATTCCCGTTCTCTATCGCCCGGAATAGCAGTTTCATAGCGGTAAGGACCTTTCCAATCCGTAGTGTTCTGCATATACGCCCGGTTCTCATACCAGGTGCGTATGCGACCTCGGGAGGCCATTTTCCACATACCGTAATCTTTGGTTCTACCAATGGCCCAATGTGTGGGTGCTGAAGGAAGGCGCCGAGTTACTCTAGACGTCACCGAATCTAGACACCCGAGATCGATAATACTAGCATTTCCGTTTAGCGAGCGGACCTCTAACAAAACGTCCAAATTGTCTGGGTTATTAGGAGTTGAGTAAATTCTCGAAGTGAAATACAACTGATTGTACACTGCTGCGTTATAGATATCTTCATAGATACTCGTTGATGGATCGAAAGTATCTGTATAATCAGAATATCCTGACGCCACAGAAGATCGCAACCAATATACAAACCAGCGATTGGGGTCTTTGTTGAGGTAGTATAATTCAATCTCTAACATACTGAGCGGAGTATACGTTGCGGGGTAGTGGTTTTCGTACGTAAAACATTTATTTCTACGTTTAAGCAGCTCCCAAACTGAAATGCAACGTACTTCAGTGATGCCCTGAGAATCATAAGTTATTTCCTCAGCCACGAAGGGGGTCAGAGTAGCTTGATGACAACAAACTACAGTCCCCGGTGGATACGGAAACACACCTTTAGACCTGAAAGTCAAGGAAGCAGTATATAATGATTCTTTGATAAGGACATCAAAAACTTGATGCGCCGAGAAAGTACCCATTGACTTTCCGCCAAGAACCTGTACAGTGTTCGGCATATCAAATCCCCTTTCGAGCCATCGCGAATTCTAGGCGTGCGTATCCTTTACCCGTACCGTCAAGATCTATCTTTGGAGGAGTTCTTAAAGAGGAAAGCCATGGAATCAGTTCTCCAAGCCTAAAAGTCGGATATGCTTCTACTGCGTAACATGCTGATGCGTTGCTGGCATACCCGCCCTCGATAGAAAATCTTTTCGTACCGTCGATAAAACTGTACATCGAGAACTTTCCGGGGTTGCTGGTAGAATTACCTTGAAGGACTGCCTTAAACGCATCAAAGTTTCTGTCGAAAATACTGTATTTTGAAGTTCCGATGGCGGGTAACGACAGGTCAAGCGTTCTGAAGTCAACCTCTCCAGTCATGGGACTAACCTCACCGATTACTCTTTTAACATCGGCTATTGCCTGGCTCCAATTCTGGTTACCTAACCCCATATAGATGGTAAATGTTCTACCGTATAAGATAGGCATTTTTGTCGAGATCGTAAATTCGATAGTAGCCGGGTATTCCGAATAGTTATACTTAAGTTCTCGAATGACGCATTTCTGAGTTAGTCTAGTATATCCTATAGTGTTAATGGTTGGTTTCGTATATGTTGTCGTTTCGTTACGTACATAACTGATGTCTGGAGTGACCTCGTCCGTATTAATGAGAGAGACCTCATTGATCTTTGGGTGAGAAAGGAAATCGAGGAAATACCTTGCCGGCTTCGCCGGTATCGGCACGGCAGGTGTCAATCTCATGTTGATGTCAATTTGTTTTTCAGACATCGATGTGACAACATTACCCGTAAAATTATACTCCCGATTCAAGCCGAAGGTGCCGTTCAGAATCTGCGGCACCCATCCATCGGTTATTTGGTTGAGCATTAGTGGTAAGTTTAGACCAGTGCTAGTATTAATATGTACAGCGTCGTATGTCATTGGGTACGTCACATCCTTCTCATTCGTTCGAGCTGACGCTCGGTCTGGCGGTACAGATCCACCAAGTCGAGCGCCTTAGGCGACTCGTTGTACTGGTTGAAAACGGTTTGAGTTTGCTTGTTCCGAAGCTCTTCGCGAAGAGCCCGGATCTCCTGTTGCATTTGGCTCCCATTTTGAACTGAAGACGCCACAATAGTAGCATTCATGTCATTCATCGTGAGATCTTGCAGACCATTCACCTCGGAGAGGTCAACAGTCGGCTTGATGACCGGATTCCAATCAGTATCCAGGTTGTCCATAGCGCTGACCATGTCGCCAGCAAGTCCAGACATAACATCAACTGCCTCGTCCTGGGTCTCGTCGATACCCTTGACGATGCCCGCCACGATGAACCTAGCCGAAGCCGCGAATACACGCGAAGGTGAGTTAATGCTAAGAGCATTCTCAAACGCGGTGACGGCGCCTGAAGCAACGTTCCTCATCTTATTGTAGAGGGACACAGCCGAACTACCGATGCCTGTGATGATGCCTGTAATGATATTCCGGCCAATCGACCCGGCTTCAGCTGAGAACTTGTTGCTCATGCCAGTTAGGCCATTTTTAATAAAGTTTATTATGGAAGTGATCAGTTTGTCGACCGCAGCCTGAAGTTGCGGACCTTTCTGATCAATCGCATCCGCAAATCCATTGATGAATGTGACCAATGCGTCGAATGCAGCGTTGATGATAATCAGTGAGCTGTCCGCGATACCCTGGATCAGAGCTGCAATGAGCTCCGCACCAGACGCGGTTAGCTCGGGTACCTTTTCAGTGATACCATCGAGCATGGCCTGGAGCAGCGTAAGCATCGCTTCAACCATTAGAGGCACACACTCGGTGATCGTGTTGATTAGATTCTCGAGCATCATCTTGAACGCCTCAGTGAACTTTGGGGCGTTCTGGACAATAGCTAGAAGCAGCTGCCACAGCAGGTCAATAATCGTTGCGAGGACATCAGGCCAGACATTACGAATGGTCTGAAGTGCGCCCGTGATAACCATCGTCCAAATTTGGACAAGTTCAGGCATCTTCTGCTTCAGCGTTTGATATACCTGACTAATCAGCTGCCGGATGGCATGACCGGCCAGGATAATCAACTCGTTCACCGCTGGATCGAATGCCTTCACCAACGCCTTAAGAGCCGCACCCAAAGCAGGCGCGGAGTTCTTGACCGCATTAAAGACGCCGATCAGCGCTGCCTGGATCGCCGGGGCAGCCGCTGCGATAATCGCTGCTGCCGCAGCAATACCCGAAGCGATTGCGACGATACCAGCCCCGATAGCCGGCCCTGCTAGAGCAACAACCGACACGAACGCAGTGATAACCATAACCAGAACGGTAATGGCCGCCACGATACCAATCACAACGCCCCCAAGTACACCGATGGCGAGCGCCAGGGCGAGTAGACCCGGGGCCGCACCGAGAGCAAGATACCCAGCCGCAATCAGAATGCCGAGACCGATGCCGATCGCCCACAGACCGTTACTGAGCGCGTCCCAACTAAGACCGGAAGCCTTAGTTAGTGAGTCAGTAAATGTGTTTAGGGCGAGCGCCATCAGCGTCAACGCAGCAATACCGACTATCGCGCTTTGTGCCAGGAACGCAGCGGCTATGACCCCGCCGATAACCAGCGCGAGTTTACCAAGGGATGAGAGGATCTGATCCCAACTGTATTTCGTGACCTGTGCTATTGCCATCATCGCCACATTGATGGCGATTGCGGTTAGGATTAGTGCTCCAGCTCCGACAATCGCTGTTGGTGGCATCAGGTGGGCAATTGCTACCAGCAACAGCACAACTGCTGATAGGCCGACCAAGCCTTGGACCATCTTGACGGTGTCCATATACCCAAGAATAGCAATCGCGCCAACGAGCATGTTAATCGAGAACGCGAATGCAACCATCATGAGCGAAAGGGCCGCCATTTTGCTGAGGTCGCTAGTGGCCTTATTCAGTAGGAGGACAAAGCCAACCATGATCCCAATCAAGACCCCCACAGCAATAATGCCCTGGGCGATCACCTTGATGGGAAGTAGCCCCAGCGCGATAATCGGGATCGTGAGCATGTTAATGGCGATCGCCATTGCGACCATAGATCCGACGCCCTGGATCATTGTCTTGGAATCCCTAGAGAGAAGCTTCGCGGCGGTAGTCATGCCGAGAACCAGCACCATTACGGCACCAATACCCTGCGCGACAGTGCTCAGCTTCATAGAGCCAAGAATGCCGATCGAGAACGAGATCAGAAGTATCGCTACCGATAGAGCCATAACGGCTCCGATGACGCCAGCGAGCTGCATCTTGTTAATCTTCATATCAGCGATCTGCGTAAGGGCTACGAGTAGCACCTTCGCAAGCACGCCGATCGCAACCGCGCCCTGGATGAGCTGCGGAGCGGGGACCATCGCAAGAATGAACAGAGAGCCGGCCAAGATGGCAATCGAGACCGCAATTCCTCGAAGCGCGTTGGCCCTGTCTACTTCGGCCATAGCCTTCAGAGAGTCCGTAAGCGTGTTGAACACTCCGCTAATTGAATCCCCGACCTTTCCGAACTTGTCGAACATGTTGCTGAACGAATCAGTGGTCTTTGTAAAACCACCAAGCATCGTCTGAAGGGTTCGGAACCCAGCACCAAGACCGCCACCGAGAAGGAGTCCCGATAGGAGGTCTGAAAGGGACAGATCCTTGAGGCTGGAGCCGAGGCCGGACCAGAAAGACTGGATCATCTTACCAGCCTCGCCGAATGCCTTACCGATGTTCTCCTTGAAGCTATTAAAGGCTTCGGATTCGGAAGCGAACTTCTTGATCGAATCGATACCCTTGGTGAGCCAAGTAATCAGATTGGCGATCGCTTCGACTGCAGCCGTACAGAATGTAACAATCCCAGTTGCCGCTGTGTAAATGAATCCACCAACTGCACCGAGGGTGTTAAATGCGTCAGAGGCTGCCTTACCGAAAGTAGAGAGCCCCTTAGCTGCGCCGTCTGCCGTGTCACCAAATCCACCAAATATAGACTTGGTGAGTCCGCCCAGCTTCCCGAACAGATCGATAATGCCGTTGATAAGGGCTCCGAAAGGCCCGAACGACTTCATCATGTTCTTGAAGCTGTCACCAATCGTCGACAGGAAGGTGTTGTTGTTCAGATGGGTATCGAGGTTGGCAAAGACATTATACAGATCTACGCCAAACTCCTTGACCGCCTTCACCTGAGGAGCAAAGGTCTTAGCCATGGCGTCGCCAGCTCGACCAAAAGCCTTGCCGACATCCGAGATAGAATCCTTCATCTTCTTGGTGGATTCAGACCAGGCCTCAGCCATCTTAGGCGACGCGTCATCCCAGAACTTCTTGATCCCCTTGGCCGCACTGTCGACAGCCCCGCCGAGGTGCTTTCCGATAGTCGTGCTGATCGGGAGAATCGTATTCGAGAAGCTCTTGACCTTCTCAGACCACTTGGGTCCAATAGCGTCTGCGAGCTTGGTCATGTTCTCGAGGAACGACGTCCCAAAGCCACCGAAGATCGACTTGATCTTCTCCATCGGACCACCGGTACCCGAAGCGAACCCGAAGATCGAGTCAACGACCTTCGAGACAGCGTCCCCGAAAGGCTTGAAGACGTTGTAAATCGCTTTCCGGATCGTATCGATGAATTCGCCGAGAGGCTTAAGAACCGCTTCGATGACTACCTTGAGACCGTCAAAGATGGGGGTGATCGTGACGTCCGCAACAGCGTACATCCAGTCAGCGAGCTTCTGGAACTTGTCGACAATCCAGTCGAGGACCTTGGCGAGTCCTCCAAGGAGGTCGGTTCCGCCAAGCAGCTGTCCTAGCCAGTTGCTAAAGACCGAGACGATGTCTCCGATCTTAGCCGCGACTAGAACCATCGGCTTGATGATAGTGCTTGCTAGGATTACGCCGAGCTTGAACGCTGCCACAGCAACCTGAACGAAAGCAGCCCCGACCCCGATCAGAACCTCAAGAACCGGAGCGACGATTTCGCCTACCATTTTGAAGATCTTGCCGAGGTTGTTGGCGAAGTCATCCGACATGATAAGCCATTGGCTAATTGAATGCCGGAAGTAGTAGCTGAAATCGTAAAGGGCCTTACCTCCATCGCCCTGGAAGGCGCTGAAGAAACCCTCGCCGATTGCCTTGAGCGGCTTGGAGATGGCGGTCCAGAGATCGCCTACTCCATACCACCACTCGTACCACCCTCCAAGTTCATCCCAGCGATCCAGGACGCCTTGAATGGCGTCGAAGAAGGTTCCGATTCCAGCATTCACGACATCAGCCACTGCTGTCCACATTTCGCGGGCGCGCTCGAAATCACCGAAGATTGTTCGGAAGATGGAAGCCCATCCAGAACCAAGTGCCTCGGCCGTCGTGTCGATCAGCTGCGAGAAAGTCTTCACCTTCGTAGCGGCATCGTTCGCGACCTCAGCAAGCCGCATGATTTCGTCGGCCTGTTCCTCCGTGTAGCCGGCATTCAGGAGCTGTTCGCGAGACAGATCACCGGTGTACTGGGTGAGTGTCTCGATCATGATCTCTGAAGTGAGCCAGTTGTCCTTCAGGGAGTTTCGGAATGATCCGGCTTTGTCGATAATCTTATCGACTTCGACACCGTAGGTTCGTGCTGTTCGCTTCAAAGCTTCCTGGAACTGCTCGCCGCCCATGCCGGCGTTCACGATACTGTTCCAGTCTTGAAGCTTGACGACACCAGTCGACAGAGCCTGCGAAAGCTGGTACATCGCCGTAGCTGCCTGCTCCGAAGAGGAGCCAGACATTGCTGCGACGTTCGACAGGCCCTTAATCGCGGCCACAGAGTCCTTCAGACCCACACCGGCGCTTGTAAACATGCCGATGTTTCGAGTCATCTCAGTGAAGGAGTAAATAGTTTTGTCCGCGTAAGCGTTCAGTTCGTCGAGTGCTGCATTAATGGTCGCGGTGGTCTCACCCTTAGAGAATGTGTTCGCCTGAATGGTCTGAACAGCATTCAATTGGTTTTCGTATTCACGGAAACCGTCCATGATGGGGCCGAAGGTGAACGAGGAAAGCACCGATCCCCCGGCCATAAGAGCCTTGGATGCAATGTTACCCATAGCCACCGATGCAGCGCCCGCGAGCATACTAAAGTTAGTCGACGAAATCTTCGCCGCGGCACCGACATTAGCCGTAGCAGCTGCCGCCGCTGTAGAGTTGTTGATGACGGATGTGTTAACATTCTTAACGCCGTCAGCGATGCCCCCCATTCGCTTCGAAGCATCCTGGGCTGCCTTACCGACACCATCGAGGCCGTCAGTTGACTGCTTGAAGTTCATTCCAGACTTTAGGCGGTCAACATTACGGAGAACGCCGTCAACCCTGGAGTTAAACTTGGAGTCGTCAAGTTCGAGCGAGATAACCTTGTTCTCAATACTCTTACCCATTGATAGCCCTCCCGACCATACGGTCAATTTCGTCGAATATGGGCTTCATGGCAGGGTTAATGTAGTCTTTACCCTGGACATATCCGCCTTGGCGCGTACCGTGCCCATACTGTAGGATGATTGCAATTGGGACCTTGGACACGATGTTAGTATTAAACCAAACGATCTTAACTCCTCGCTTGGTTTGCTTAATCTTGTACTGCCACGAGGCAGCAGTTTTACCAGTTCCGACTGGTGTGTTGGCCCGGAGGGCCGCCACGCCGCGATCGCCGGCGGAAGCTAGCACGTTGCGAAGCTTCCTATCTTTGACTTGTGTCAACCATTTTGACATGTCAAAGTCGGCGTTAAACTTCATCTCGATCATGACGGCCCTCCTTAGGTCAGTTGTTGATCACTCGGGTGAGTGCGTTGGTGGTATCGGGGCCAACGATGCCGTCAACCTCGACATGCAGAAGCTGCTGAATCTTGGTGACTGTGTCATCGTGAGCTGCCTCGGAGTTATCGCCCCAGATGTCATCGACATCCGTACCGACGACCTGCTGAGCGAAATCAACGTCGAACGGGAAGTTATTGCCGCCCCAATTCGACGCACTGATCAGCGCCAGAGCACGGCGGTTGAGGTCTGCCGGGTCCGAAGTGCCGTGGAGGATCGTCGCGAGTTCTTCACGAAGATCTGCGTAGGTCACGGTCTGAAGGGGTGCGGGCGACGGAGGAGCAACCGGATCGACCGCATTGCCGGCGAGATGGTTGTACATCTGCTTGGCCCAGGCCATGTAGGTGTCGATGTAGCGATCGCGGAGCTGGAACGGACATGCTGTCGAGGAGAATCGCGAGTGGGGGAACACATTGACACCCCATTCAGGCTCGCCAACGTCATATCCGTAGCAGAGAGCACCGAGGAGCTTTCCGCCATACTCGATCGTTGCGTCCGAGATGTCCCAAGGAACGTCTGCATTGGGTCCCGTGATGTTGGCATGTTCAATGCCAATCGAGCGAAGGTTGGTGTTCCGGTCGCCGGCGTGGTATGCGGTGTCTCGGTCGTGAACGAGCTGACCGACAGTGCCGTCAGCCTCAACCTGGTAATGGGCGGACGTCCCCGACCCTTCCCAGAAGTTGCCGACTTCCTCGGTAGACTGTCGGACACCTGCATTGTGGTGGAGGACGAAGAAGTCGATGTCGTGACCCTCACGGCCATCAGTGTGGGAATTGGAGATGAAGTACTGCTTGTCCGCAATAAGGTTGCGGTAATCCATGGACTATCCTTTCGAATTGTATCGGGCCCGTCGGGCCTGGTTCATAGCCGCACGCTGGGCAGCTGAGGCCCGTGCATCCGGCTTGTTGTTGTTTTGCTTAGCTGCGGCAAGACGAATAAGCGTCAGCAACCGGTTCAAGTTCCACTTGTCACACTCGAATGGGATGCCCAGTTGAGACATGTACCAGTAGATTAGTTCACTGGTCATGGTGTCTCGGGGTCCACCATGTGATGGCGGGCTCATGAGAACCGTCGCCGAAGCAGTATCAGACAAATAGTCTGCTATTTTGACTTGAACGGATTGATCAAGTCGTTGAATGAAATCCCGGGGGAGGGGTTTGTCTGACATACAACGGATGTAGTACACTAACTCTTCGCCAGTCTGCGGTGGGGTCTCAAGGAACGACCGTTTATAAACGGATTCCCACTCAGCCACTGCGGACAGGGTATGCGTAAGAGTAATCGTATACGGCTCCATCGTAATGAACGTGTTTGTACGTTCGTCGAACCGCTCCTCCCCCGGGAAATCAAGCTCCAGAGAAATCAAGCCAGAAGGCCTCGGATCTCGTTAGGCATCACCAGCGTCGGGGTAGCAGTGCCACCCGCACCGCCGACGCCATAGAGCTTGTCACAGATCTTCTTGTACTTTGCTGTTTCCAGCTTAGACGAATCGATCGTGATGACGGAGACCGGCTGGAAGCCATCCACCTGGACAGGAACGGTCGAGCACTCCCAGGAGAAGGAGATCGCCTCGGGAGAGTCGGAGACCGTGTTGTACGCTCGCTCCGACGGAGCTGCGGTGGCACCGTAGATGATGTGCAGCAGTTCGCCGTAAGCATCACCCTTGGTGTCGTTACCCAGCTTCGTGCAGTAAGAGAACGCGAATCGCGTACGCGGCTGCTGACCGAGGTTGACACCCTTAACCGTCTGAGCGGTGCCATCACAGATGGCGAACTCATCCGGGTAGGTGTAGGCCTCGATCGTGAACTTGAAGCTCGGAGCCGACATCAGGGTCAAGTACTTGAGGTTGTCGGCATAAATATCCGACGCCTCGTCGCCCTCCGGGGTCTCGGTGACGGTCTTAAGACCGTTCCAAGCAACACCGGTACCGTATCGGTTCTGAGCGTTGTCGAAGGGGAACAGAACACCCTTGTTAACACCTGTGTGATAGAAATGGGAACCCTCTTCGTCCCACTTGATCTGTGCCATAGGATACCCTCCTTAAAGGTAAACCGTGAAGACGAAATGGTTCATTCCGTCTGAAATATACGTCGTATCCAAAGACGAATACGGGATCTTGAGGATTTCGTCGATCACGTCTGGCTCTGGATCCTTGGTTATTAGAGCGACCGAGTACTCTTTCGCTCCTTTATAGGGAACGTCTGAGGCATGGTCGATTTCTATCTTCGACAAGTGGAAGACAACAGCCGGGTATCCAATCTTCAGATTCTCTGGAGGTTGAAAATATACCCGGTTATGCTTAACCGCTTGCTGAAGTAGATGAAGGAGATCTCTATACGTGCGCATAGAGTCCCCCTAGGTTGATGGTCAGCCGTGGGTAGTTCACACCGATGGACTGTACCTCCCATTTTGAACCCTTCCATACTACATACTTCAGAGTTTCGAGATGGGTCTTGATCTTGGTGTCCATCAGAACGCTGATCTCGTTGGTGAGACGAAGGTCAGTGTTGACCGAGGCGTTGTTATTGTTCCTGACCCAGAGGCTACGAATAGTCCCCTTGACAGAAGTTTCAACGACGTCTTCGAGCCAAACACCTTCCTCCGTCTCACGCGTAATCACGAAACCCAGCTTACCGCTGAATCGTGACATTAGCCTTAGGCCTTCTTACGGGAAATCGTAAGGGCGCTGTACGGAGCGGTGAGCGAACCCGACAGGCGGGTTTCGGTCAAATACTTGAACTGGTTGAAGTCCAAGTCGAAGGCCTCGGCCATGCCGAGCTCAGCGCCGGCGTTCGAACCGATCGTGTAGTCGCGCAGGTCGACCACGATGGCAAGGAGTTCGGTGTTGACACCATTGACCTGATGTTCGAAGTCCCGCATCTGCGGAACGGTGACGATCTTCGAGACACCCATGGCAGCAGCCAGAGAAGACTCGGTCTCGTAGATACGACGGCCGTTCTTGTCCTTCTGCAGGAGCAGCTGAACCTTGCGCTTCTTGTCGATGAACAGGGTGGGCGAACCGCTGCCTTCCAGATCCGCGGAGGCCAGGACGATGTCATCGACGAGCGTTTCGTCGGTCGTCGTAGGCTCCAGAACCTTGTGGATCGCGTAGAGTTCGTTTTCCTTAACGATCGGACGGATGGCCTCTTCGTTGACCTTGTCCGGATCCGATTCGGTGCGACCGTCGCCCAGGAGGATCGCTCGCGCGATTTCCTCGTTGAGCTTTCCGACCATTTCCTTCTTCAGCCAAGCGACGACGTTAAAGTCCGTGATATCGACGATATCGTCGCGGTCAAGTCGCTGCTTCTTATAAATCGTGGTCGGCGAAGTCGTACGCATGAGGAGCTTGATTACCTCATCCGTCTTTTTTGCCGCCTTCTTGGCGTAGCCCTTCGCCCTTGCCTTGTCGTCCCTGATATCAGAGAAGACAGACTTAATGCGGCTGAACGGAGAGTGCTTGGTGCCCTGCATGACGACAGACACCCAGCTCTGGTCGCGGTCGAGGGTGATCGGCTCGTCCGTGATGCTCTTAGCATCAGGGAAAAGATAGCCGATGTTTTCGATTCCGTAGTCTGCATGGCGCAGTTCGTCCTGCAGGGATGTACCGTTCCGCTTGGCTGTCTCGACAAGCTCAGCGAACTGAGCGTGCGAGAGCGTATTCTCGGGGGCCTTGTCACCCTCAAAGATATTGTGCTGCATATTTTCCTCGGTTTCTTCGTTGGTCTCTTCGGAGTCTGAAGACTCCCCATCGATGGCGGCTGCAATCAAATAGTTGACTGCCTCCAGCTGTTCTTCGGTGAGAGTGGAAAGGATCTCACCGATGGTCTTGTCCTCATCAGAGGACTCATCTTCGGAGTCCGATTCCTCGGAGCCCTCGAAGTCTTCGTGAGACACGTCACCCTCACCTATTTTGATGATCGCGGAGTACCCTTCGCCATCGGAGTGCGCCATGGTGACGTTCTTGATTGTCGCCTTAGGGTTTGCGCCCTTAAGCACGAGAGACACTTCGACAATGTTTCCGTGTCGGACAACGTTGCCTTCCTGCTTAAGGTTGTTCGCGAAGATCGACATGGCAGTAACGTCGCCATGCTCGATCAACTCGCGAGCGTGTTCCGCCTGTTGGGATCCATTAAAGAATCCGTAGGCATAAACGCCCTCAGGCTTCTTCTCGAGCTGAGCGTGCCCGAGAACGTTTGTCACATTGTCGTGACCGTGCTGCCAAACGAGGGGTACGACAGCCCCATCGTTCTGCTCGAATGCGTGGTGTGAAATCACTCGCCCATCGGAGCACTTGATTCCGGCGACTGTTGCCCAGCCATCGAAATCTGCAACATCATGTGCTGCCATTTTGAACCTCCTGGTTGGATGATGAACGTGCGTCAGCATTAGCTGATGACGTATACGGATTAGCCAGCTGGTCCGCCTTGGGGTCGGTGGACTGCGGCAATCCGATGATCGACCTGATCTCGTTCGGAGTCATCACCTGGTTGGTGATGAAGGTTTGCGCCATCGACGAGATACTGTCTAGCGAGGTCGCCGCGAAGGGATCCCTCACGTAGATAATCCGCTGGCCCTGCGACCTAGCGGTCTTCGTTAAGAAGACCATTGTCGCAGACTTGGTGATGGTGTCGAGAATCGGCTTGACTGTCCGGTTGTAATAGGACAGGTTGGTTTCAGCATCTGCCGTGCCGTTAAACACGCTCTCAGTAAAACCGAGAGCGTTGTACAACTGTTCAGACAGGTATTTCACCTGATCGAGCAGATTGTTCTCAACTGGACGATTGAGCTGAGTGATCTTCTCGGCGCCATCGACGTACGCCACGCCGATCTCCGAATTTCGGAGCTGCTGTTCAATGGCTTCTCGACGAGTTTCCGCTTGCTGCTGTCGCAATTCGCCTCGAACCGAGTAAGGAAGCTGAATGATCAGATCCAACTTCTTACCCAGAGCAGAATTGTCGATCGCATCAAGCGCATCGAGTTTCCGCGCGAGTCGATTCGCCAGTGAATTGTTGCTGGCTGTGACATCATACAGGGGGCTGTACACGATTGCTGCGGAATTCTTGGAAATTCGAATAGTTTCCCGTTTTCCACTACGATCATTATACAGATTCACGTCGACAGAGTCTGTGTACCAACTCTCGATTCGTCCGACTCGAAGAGACAAGACATCGAACGAGCCTTCCTCATTCAGTGCCGTGTCCGTATCGACTGGAACTAGAACAGCTGATCCAGTTTCCAACATCGTATAGACGAGCTCGTAGATTAGAGCGTTCGAGGTCTGATCAATGTTCGCCATCAGCGACAAGCATTCATTCAGCGATGAATCCTTTTCGCTGTCGTATCTGCCATTTTGATCTACTTTAACATGACGGATCGGAGTGTTCGCCACGTCCAAAGCAATTTTGTTGTAAAGTGTTTGGACTAGGTTCGTAGACCCGAACGACCTGTAGCTTGGTCGGTACTCGCTGTAATTACTACGCGCATACCGTTCAGGGTGGTCATGTGCGAACACATTCCACGCCCGTGCCAAGCGGGACATAATACCCATAGTACCTCCTCTCGTTAGTTGAAGTCGTCGAGTTGGTTTTTGTAGGCTACCCAGGCATCCATCAAGGCAGCTACACTGTCGATCTTGAGATCCATTCGTTTCTTCAAGATCTTTCTATTACCGTTGGTGTCCTCAAGAGTAATGGTGTTGCCCATCGCCCAGGAGAATAGCTCTTGATCGAAGATAAGTCTTCGGTCTTCAGCTAGACTCTTGAGTTCACCCAGCGGAACCGACTCAGTTCGAGCACCCTGAATGACCTTATGGATTCCGTAGGGGCCGTTGTCTGTCGCCCATCGTTCGACGAATTCTCTGGCGTTGTACGGGTCGTATCCAAACGCTCGAACATCATACTCAGACCTCAAGATGTATTCGTCGAGATCCATGTATACTTCGATCATGTCTAGAATAGTACCGTCCATGACCTGGAGAGATCCTTCTCGGATGAACGACTCGTACTTGGCACGTCCGGCAGCAGGGAGCTTATCGAATGTGCGAGTCGTAATGTACGCTCGCGTCTTGACCCCGAAGTCACCCGTAGGCAACGGGAACAAGAACGTAAAGGCGCAGAAATCGTCTCCTTGGGAGAGATCAGCTCCCATAGCACACGGCATCTGCCAAAATTCCCGTGGGTTGTGAGGAATGGTTTCTTCATACTTGAAGAAGTATGTGTATCCCTCACACGGGATTCCAAACCTTTTCGCCAGGATGTCGTTCCTTGCGGATGGCACATTTTCGGCTCTCGCCACGTCCCTCTGGTAGGTATCGTAAGATACAGTCTTCCCAAGGTTGGGTTGGGCCTTTACCCACATATTTGGATCCCCGACCTCAGATACGTCGTCTAGACGGTAATACCAGATCGACGTGTGAGGGTCGTAATATTCACCCTTAAGGATCGAAAGCAATTCCATTTTGATGGAATCGCCAACGCCATTTCGAACTGTGCCTTCGGACGAGACAGCAAGAATCACCCAGTCATCGAGTTTGGATGCTCCCTGCTCGAGCGCGGCAATTACATTCTGGCGAACATCGCCCGAAAGCCATTCATCGATTGTATTCACCTTGGACCGCAAGCCCTGAAGCTTGTCAACGTTCATGGGGCGGACTTCAAGAATGGAATTCGTTGAGAAGTTCTCGATGCCTCGCTTAGTCGGAGTCAACAAAGACCGATTGGCCTTCGCACCGACAGTGGCGTGTACCGTGCCGGCCGACAGGAACTTAAACAGAGGTCCCCGACTGCGTGTGATAGCAGTCTTGAATGGGGACAGTGTTTCCTCGGCTTGTGGCATTGTTGGTGCCGTGGCGATTTGGTGCGTTGTGGTGGGGTCGATCGTCAGGAAGTAAGCGTGAATGAACGCCATATACATGGACTTGGCACCACCACGTGCGACAACAAGGTATTGTTTATTAACCAAGCGTCTCTTAACGTCTACCTGTACATACTTACCGTTATGACCCGTCTCGTCAGGAATGAACTTCGTAACTTTTTCGAAATAGAACCACGAAAGAAGGGATTCGGCCCATAGCTTAAATGAATCTAGCAGGGTTAAATCGCTGCCATCAACAAGGGTCATTTCGTTCTCACAGAATGCAATGAACCCGTCGATAGCCTTATCGTCGTAGTAATACCTAGGGTTGGCGATTAAATCGTCAATCCTGTTCATCTCCATCTCAATCGTATGAGATACTGGAATTTCTCCGTTGAGAACTTTCTCGCGGAATCGTGCGTAATACTTTGGCGTGGCTGTGTTCGATAACACCATGCCTACTTCTTCTTCTTTTCGACTGCGTTCTTGAGTAGTGCTTCGAGATTGAAGGAATCCTTAGCCATCTTCGCAACTCCTTCGTACTCGCTACCTGTAAGCTTACTTTCGAGTGCGGCGGTCAGCATGTTCGTTGCGGTCTTAGCAGCGTACTTCGTCAGGTTCTTGCGAGCTTCGTCAGCGAAGAGTTCTGCCGTTTTCGACAGAACGCTCCTATTTTGACTCTCATATTCCTTGAGCTTTTGCTTAAGTTCATAGTTCTGCTTCTCAAGGTTCAGTCGCTTGTTCTGTTCGATGAGATCAGTAGACGAGAGGAGTCGAGGCGCTTCCTTCCGCATGGCGTTTGTAATGCCGCCCTTCGGAACCTTCTGCTTCTCGAGCTCCTTCTGTTTCTTCTCAGCTTCCTTAGCAGCCTTCTTCTCTTCGGCCTTGCGCTTCTTCTCAGCGCGCTCGGCTTCCTTCTGCTTCTTCTTACGCTCGGCTTCGGCCTTGCGAGCTTCTCGCAACTTCTGGTTCTCGAGCTTCTTACGAGCTCGCTCAGCCGCATTCTTGGCTCGCTCAGCCTTGTTGTCAGAGCGCTTCTTGGAAGCAGCAGCCTTCTTGGCATCAGCGGCAGCCTTCTTAGCAGCCTTTTTAGCCTCTGCTTCTTGCTTCTTGCGTTCCTTCTCAGCAGCCTTCGCCGCCTTGGCGCGCTCTTTCTTGAACACATCGGCATTAATTTCTTCGCCGATCTTCTTCTTCTCTTCAGCAGAGCGAAGGCCACTTCCGCCGGAAGACTCAGGTTTCTTTCGGACTCCCCATTTCATACCGAGGACTCCATAATGAGATAAAGTTTCCTCACTCATAGTTTTCTCCCATCATTGAATGGTCAGTCGCCACTCTGCCTCTTTCTGCAAAGCCTCGACTGCCTTGATGGCAAACGAGGTCTGCGGCGGGTCGAACATCAGGCGAACCGAGAAGTTCACGTACTGACGTAGGATACGCCCAAGAGCCGTAGCGGGGTAATCTGCCTCGGACGATAGGTCGCCGACTTCGCGGTTTAGCTGAGTCGCGGTGGCCAAAGCGTTGTCAATGGCATCCTTAACTTCGCTATCGAATGCTGTGTCGTCCTCCATCAACCCGAGGTAGGTCTTTGTGTCGTGTAGAATTGACATTCAGCCTCCTACCATAATTTTGTGTCCCCTGGCATTCTAGGATTGAAATTATCGAGTGCTAGCGCCGGAGTTCCGTAATGGATTGCATTATGAGTATCACGACTCACGCAAATAAGATTATCCAAATCCCACATGCAGGGGTCGAAATCCTCGCATTGGCGTGGAGTGAGAGGATTAATGTGATGCACGACAATACCGTCGTAAATCTCATACCCTTCAATCCCTAGGTCGCAACCTAGGTCTCTTGCGATCGCTTTAGTCCTGGCTTCCTTCCAAATAGCACTTTGGTAGAAAACTTGGTTCATCCACCTGGATCCGCCAAACGTCTCGCCGAAGAATGCTCCGTCAAGAGACAAATATGCTAGCCGCTCCTCGAACGAGTGCAAATGGGAAAGTTCGTCATAGCTCCGCATCTGAATCTCCAGAATAGATCTTAAAGGCGGCCAGAGCTTCCGAAACGAGTTCCTCGGTACGGGCAGCAGATTCAAGTGCCGAAACCTTGGCTCGAGCAAGAGTTGTATCCGCCTCAAGACGAGCTTGTTCCAAACGTTCACGACTTGAGCCAAGCTTTAGGAAATGTAGGATCACTGAATTGCTCGCAGTGCCATCGAGAATTTGCTGTGTGGCAATATCCATCGCAGCAGCGATAGCCTTTCGTTCAGCTTCCTCTGGTGTTCTTGGAGTTTTTTGACCCTTCTTTGTCATCACGCTTCCTTTCTTATACTTCGATCTGAGTTTTTGCCTGCCCCAGCCCATGCCCGGAAAGGAGCAAGAAACAGGCATGGAGAAGTAAGTGGCCGGGGCAAGCCAAAACCCAAATCGAAATATACCTCCGGAGAATTTCGAAGGTGGGGCGCGATTTGGGCGGGGGGCCATCGGGGATTGACAGCCCCCCGGGGGTCAAAGGAGGGAGAACCGTAGTATTCCCTCCACTTCAATTGAGCTCATTCGATCACGAAAGTTCTCTTTCCAGTAACGTCGTGATCGAGGATCCAAGAGATTGCTTCTTCGACATCATCAGCTATCAGTGTGTCACTTAGAATGTCACTGGTTTTACACACACGATCCAGGAGGCCGCATGTATTGTAACCTTTCTGAAGGTCGAATGTCAACCATTGATCAAACTCATTCTTTGGACTGAATGGATTGTCAGTTGTGGTCAAGTATATTGTTGCCATTGTCTATCAGCTTCCCTTCACTGCTTCGAGTACGGAGCTGGTGCTGATTCCAAGCATCTCTGCAATCTCGGAGGTGGTGGCTCCGTTACGAGCCATTGCTCGGGCTCGAGCAACCACACCAACGGAAAGCACAGGCTTTTCCTTTGGCATGGACAGTTCATGCAAGCGCTCAGGATCTGCATAGCGAGCGATAGACTCCATCATAGCGTTGCTGACAGCACCATCCATGATTGCTTTCCATTCGCGATCAGTTATGTCGAACTGTACCTCCTTACGGGACGCACCAGTCCTGAGACGGGCAGCCTTGAGAGCCTGGCTCTCCAGACGAGTGCGATCGTTCTTGGTAATGTCGGGATTCTCCTCGACCTTAGCCTTGACAACACCCCCGGCAATGAGCTGAGCTTGACGCTCCCTCGGTGCATTTGTGAGGGCTACCCGGACTTTTTCCTTTAGGGAGGCTACTTCATCCGCGTATTCCTTTGCAGCTGTGGGGTTCCGTTTCAAGGTGGGGGTGTCAACGATCTCCCGACGCGCGGAGTTCGCAAGTGCTTTCATATTATTTGCGTAACGGGCGTAGAGATTTTCCATGGGGGTACCGGACGAAAGCTTGCGTGCGTCGTCGACCAACTCCATGCGGGTGGCCTTCGAAGTGCGGAGCTTTGTCTCGATGACGGGAGCCTTGGTCTTATATTCTTTGGTAACAGAATATGATTCGCCAGTCTCCTCGTACACCTTACGTCCGGTGATAGGATCGATGGGTCCACCCTTTGCCATGGAGCGGGGCTTGCGCTTCGGAATATCCACCTCGGATGCGGCCCGAGATATAAGGGTAGAGACGCCACCCTCAGGTTGATATTTCTTCTTAAGCTCGGCGATACCATTATCCACGGCGGAGGTTCGATAGTCAAGCTTGTGCTTGGCCGCATCAATAACCACCATCGAATGCCTGACGGCACGGGCAAGCTCGGCTTCAGTGGCGCCCTTGATAGTCATATCAGTAATAAGATTACTGATCATGCCCATCTGCTTCTGCTTGCCGGTCTCAGAGAGAACCTTCATCCCAGGATATCCAGGATATGCAGCCGAGGGGTCGAACCCTTCGAGTCCCTTGAGTGGGGACGTCGACCGAATGCGACTCTTCGCTGTGACAGGAATAACCAGCGCGGTATCCCCGTCGAAGTCTGCTCCTGAAAGACGGGCCGCAACCTTGGGATGAATACCGATAGCGTCTGCTGCGAGTTCGCCGATGGTCTTTCGAGATTCCTTATGACCGTTATTTACGGTGAGGATGGGGATCTCGAATGTTCCACCATGAGGATATCGCACGAGAGCCACTTTACTGCCATTTTTGAAATTGGGCGCATACACTTCAGTGGGCTTCAGAGATGTCACGGGCAGCAGAACCTGATATGCTTGTCCTGGGACAGCCGCAGCGCGAAGACGAACACTGTCCGAATCGCAACTATCCGCGAAGTCCTGAAGGGCCTTCTTGCGAAGCACAGGGTTTGTCAGAGACATAATATCCCTGAACTTCTCTTTGGCCTCATTCGTAGAAATATCCAGTTGCTGCTTTGCGAAGGAAATATCCTGCTTGGACAGGAACTGGGAGGACAGAGTCCGGCTCCAGTCTCCCCAAGAACCCTCCTCGTTCACGAGGTTGATTGGGGACAATTTCTTTTTGCCGTCCTTGTCAATATACTCCATCTGGCGCCTGATTGTTGCGCCAAACGGATTATCGGGGTCGGTTTTCATCTTTTTTAGAACGGAGTCACCGTCCCCAATCATGGGCACGTTCTTGGATTTATTCGTATTGAACCGAATATCTTTTCCGGCCGGCAAATCGTCGGCATATACGGCCATTCCCTTGAGGTAATGTGTGCCGTCAACAGAAATACGCACTTGTGCGTACCCTGACTTACCGAGATTGAGATCCTTCAACCCTCTCCTAATCTCAATCACGCCGTCCTTGTTCGTTCCGCCATCCTCGGCATATCGCACCATGACCCTCTTGGAGTCAAGGGGCGCGGGCGGCTTTAGAGCCAGCTTATTTCCCTGAGGATCCGTGCGAACCCCAACCACATGAATTTGGTCAAGATTCTGAACAGTCTCCGACTTTTTGACACCGGGGGCGACCAGAACACGGGTGGACGTGTAATTATCCGTTCCCAACTGCCTGATCTTGATGTCTTGAACAGAATATCCCTGAGCCTCGAGAGTGGCGGCGGCAAGCTTTAGAGAGGTGGCTGTGGTTCCGAGATTCACCTCTGTGCCGGCACCAATATCAATATACCGGTGCTTGTCCACCTCTCGCTTCAGAATATCCGCGGTACCCTCGATCTTAGACGCAGTCTTGCCGGCATCTTCCTTCAGGTAGTTTCGGACCGTGGATGAGGAAATGCCGAGGCGCTCCGCAATGGCAGCCTGGGACATATTCTTCGCGTCGAGCTTCCGGACCATGGCGATCTCCACCGCCTGCCGCTCCCTCTTAGCGATGGATTTAGTCGCCCGGAGCTCAGTCGTGGTCATACCGAGGCCCTTAGCAATCTCCGCTTCACTCAGTCCCTTATCCGCGAGTCCCTTGACGAGGCCCTGGAAATCCCGGGACCGCTGGTAAGGATCTTTACCAGATCCCCACGGATAACGTCCGGACCGACGCAAAATACCGTAGTGGGCCAGTGTGTCATCGTTTTCTTCAGGCGCGGGGGTGTTTAGAGTCAGCATTGGTCCTCCGTATTCAAAATATCCGAGAAATGAACGATTCGACGCATGATCTCTCTAATATCATCAGGGTCCGGGTTATGCAGTCGGACTTCGCTGTTCTGATATATGCGAAGATGCATACTGATCGTTGGCGCAACATTATATTCCAGGCAGAACAGCGCGGCGTAGATCTCGAGCTGTTCGAACTTGGTCGGGCCCAGTCCGGTCTTGAGATCGTGGATGCGCAGCAATTCAGCGTCGGGGTCAAAAGAAATCGCGTCGGCGGTTCCGAAAGCGTAGGGACTAAAATATAGAACCTGCTCCGGAGTCATCTGATACTTGATCGCATCATTGACGAACATCCCGACAGTATCTGTAGTCTCCCCGAAAGGGAGCCCCAAACGAATATGCTCAGCAGCAATCTCGTGCAGCTGAGTTCCGATCGCAGCAGCCCTGGCATTGCGATATGTCTTCAGGACCTTATCATCATCGTAACGGAGCCATGTTGACTTACTGGCCCCGAGGAATGCGTGCTTGCCCTCTAGGTCTCTGTGGTTAACGAACCGCATTGTCGAACCCAAAGTAGATGAGAAGGTCGTTAAAGACCTCCTGCTCGTTCTCGGGGTAGATGAACCTCGCAAACCCGAGACGGGTGAGCTGGTTAACGTAGTACTCCTGGTTCGGTTGAACCTTGGCATAGCGCGAGGCCTTGACCTCGAGCATAGCCCACATGTCGCCGTGGAGAATCAGAATGTCGGGAATGCCCTGAATATAATTCGGGTCATTCTTGAGGACCAGACTTCCAGGCAGCAACCTGGAAATCTTCTTGATGAGGTCCCTCTGGTATTTGTTTTCCTTTGCGCTCATGTTGCTCCTTCGCAAAAGGTAAAGAAATGGTAAAGCCGGGGGCAGAGGATATAGGGCCTGTAGTGGGCCCCGTTATCTCCATTATATGAAAAGTTTTTGTATGTAGTCATTACCCACTAGGAATCGCGCCGGAATTGGAGGAAAATGCAGGCTGTCCCGTTTGGCCCACTGTCCCACCCCGTATATTATATATATTTAATTTTAATTAAATTAAACTTAATAGAAAAATAGGTGGGCCAAACGGGACAGCAGCGACTTTTCCTTGGAATTGCAACGAAAAGTCGGCATCGACAAGTGGGCCAAAAGTGGGCCACTGGGACAAAAAAGTGGGCCACTGTCCCAAAATGGGCCAAAAATAGCCCCGTAGTGGGTAATGAGGCCGGGTTTCTAGTGGGTAATGAGGCCCGTTTTCTAGTGGGTAATGAGCTATTTTGGCCCACAAAAATGGGACAAAGTGGGACAGAAGCGGGACACTTTGGGACACCATGGCCCATTCGGACCCGACAAAAAATTAGAATCCAAGTAGTATTTGCAGAGTGAGGGACCGTTTTTAGGCGATCCCCCACTCCACAAATGTCACGCAACCAGCGGCATGTCGGGATCCCATTCGACCCGAATGTCGTATCGATCGCCCCAGTTTTCGTAGCTCGTGAACCGAAGAAGACTCGATGCATGAGCTTCGGCGTCCCTCAAGCTACTGAAACGAAGCACCTCCTCGCGGTGAAGTTTCTCGTTGCGATAGCTCCGGAATGTCAGACGGTACATACTGTCACTCGCCCTTCTTCGCAATCTTGCTAGCGCCGATGCGAATATCGTAGCTGTCGCACCGTGAGGTCATGGTCTCATTGGCGAAGAAGTAGGACAGGTACTCATAAAGGCCACGAATACCTTCGAACATCTGAGTCGACTCCAACGTCAGATGATTCTCCTTATACCCGTGAACCTCCAGATGCCAGTACCCGCCGTACTTGGCCGTTTCGATATCCATTGTCAGTCGCACCCCTTCACACAAGAGTTGATAAGCTGCCCGCCAGCATTGTCCTTCCATACACGGATGACCGCATTATCTGCGATCCCTCCATCACGAATGACGTCCGAAACCTCATTCAAGATCTCGGAAGCGAAGGAATATGCTTCATCCATGGTTTCGAACCCCTCGCAGGATTCGGTATGAGCATACGCGCCCATCCCGTATTCGACCTGAATAGTGAACATGGTGTGTGGTCCTTTCTTAGAATATCTGATTCACATTCCGGAGATGACGTCGCCGTCGTGGAACTTAGCCTTGGGACGGTGCTCCCTGTAAGGAGCTTCGGGAGCAGAAGACGGAATCGGGGTAAGCGTGTAGTACATCACCGAGTTGTACAGACCCTCGACTCGAGTCTGCACGCTGGATCCGATCAACACCGAATTCATGTAGACGTCGTTGTGCTCGGCGAACCGGTACAGCTCCTCGGTCAAATGCTCCAGGCTCGTGTCGATCTGTTCCATCTCGGACACAGGCACGTCGTCCTTGATGAACCAGCAGTGAAGCCGGAAATACTTGACATTCTTCGTGAGTTCTTTGAACATGATTGTGCTCTCTTTCTAGTCTAGATTGTGTTCAGTTGTGTCAGTAGATCTTCAGAACGTCGAGGTCATCGAAACACTCGACCTTCGTGGTACGGATCACCACGTTCCTCTCGGGCATCAGTGCCACGATACCCTTGACATAGGTATCAGCCCGGGCACGGTCTTCGAAGAACGCGTAGTAGTCGTACCGCTTGCGCGTCTCCTCATCGACAGTGGCGATGTGCACCATCCACTCGATGTCGGTGTTCTGACCAAAAATGTAGGTGTAGTCAGCCATTTGTCTTCTTCCTCTGGTTTGAAGGGTTGTTGGGGCAGTTGACAGTGTGTGCCTTTGGGTAGATTCGTCCACTAGTACTCCGCCAGTATTCCTGACGGTCATCTGGGTGCTTCCTGAACCATTCACGGTCCTGGCACTCGCATTTATCCGGTGGGACAATATCCGAAGTCAGGATTTCGTTCAGGGCATGAGTAGTGACCCTACTGAGTACGGCGTAAAAGAATTTCGGATCGAGAGTGATGTCCTTATCGATCACCTGACTATTAACCACGTGGAACGGAATGCAGTTACGATTGTCGGCAAAACACTCGACTCGAACCCGGATGAGATCACTCTCTTCGAAAATATCCACCGAGAAGTCTGAGAGATTATAGCCGTTGCCAGTCTTCATCATAAGTCCTATATAGAGTAGCAGCACCAGATTTATCCATGATTACGTCGATCTTCTTACCCAAGAGCCAGTCACCCACCCTCAGTTTACGAATATCATCCGTGTACTCCAACACCTTTACAGTTGTGGGCCAGTAAGTATCGGCAGCTAAACTAGCTGCGAGTACCTGAGCCTCCAGAAAATTCTGATGAATACTCAGAACCACACAAGGTGAGAACTGCTCTGTAAACTGAATGGAGGCAAGGACACACCACTTAGTCTTCGCAGTCATTGTCATCCCCCTCATCAATGTCGCTGATCTCAGCCCTTGAGAGAATATCCTCGACAGTCCGCATCATCAACACGGTCGCCAGTTCGATCTCGTTCGCGATGTAATTGTATTCGAACAGGGAGACTGTGGTGTTAGGCTCGTCGGCGTGTGCCTCCTTATGAGCCTCCTCGGTACCATGAGCATCCTCATAGGTATTATGGAACGACATGAATCGACGGATCGTACCGTCAGTCATTCGAGACTCAACGAGAACGCACCAGTGGTTCTTCGAGGGATCGAAAACCACGCAACCGGGCTTCATGGACATGTTATGCTCCTTTACAGGTTGTGAGCGAAAATACGCTCATTGAAGACGCCCTTCTCTTGGACGGCCTTCTGGATGGCAGAGTCTATTCCAGACTCTGAGATGAAATAGAAGTAGTGGAGATCCGTGAACGGCGTATTGATTCGGTCAATGCGACCCTCCGCCTGTTCTGTAATCTTCCACGAATAGTTGAGGGAGTAAAACACGATCGTGTCTGTCTCGACGCAGTTCCACCCCTCGGCGCCCGCGGTATACTGTACCAAATATACCCATGAGTCAGTCGTTGGTATGGGTTGATGATTGTGTCCGTTCCACTCAGCTACGTTGAATTCATCCTGCAACTCAAGCAGGATGTCTCGCTCGTAGTCAAAATTGTAGAACACGATCAGCTTCTTACGCCGGCGCGCCACAAGACGAATATGATCTACGCGAGACCGATTCGAATTGACGCATCGGCGCAGCCCGTAACAAACGCCGGCAGCATTCTTATAGGGCTTCCTATTCCACGGATCTACACGCTTCTTAGAGATTAGCCCATACATCTCCTTGTCGTAGTCCATTGGAATGTAAGACCGGTTACGTCTGGTGTGACGCTCTGCCGGCATCGGGACCAGTATCTTTCTACGACGAGCCTCAAGCAGCCCTGTATCGAGATACCGCTTCACTTTTGGATACTTTGCGAACCTGTCCCAAACTATGTGTCGTTCGGCGAACTCGGTTCGGTTTTTGTAGTATCCGTTGGCGATGAAGAGGGGTACGTAGTCGAGCCAGGTGTCCCCCGGCGTTGCGCTGAGTAAGATCCAACTGTTGTTCTTCGCGATCTTGAGGAACGACTGTACCCAGGCC
>ERZ772929.2-NODE-2-length-56997-cov-6.64343_pt1 | contig 56997 bp, 67 predicted proteins | sample MGYA00512114_ERZ772929 | MGnify/ENA primary metagenome ERZ772929 (study PRJEB29015, sample SAMEA2738101) | human oral metagenome | biome: human oral; feature: human-associated habitat; material: saliva | place: China | collected 2263 ... | reverse complement strand
TCACACAGGCGCTCAACGGGCTGAGGACCGAGATCGCGGACAACAAGAGGGCGATAGATGAGCTGAAGGCGCAGCCCCCGGGCGGCGGAGACGGCAATGAGGTCGAGATGATCGACAACGGCGACGGAACAGTGACGTACAAGGACAAGACCGTGCCGCAGGGCACGCCGGAGGGCTGATTAATGGCGAAGCAGTTCGTGGGGAAGGCCACAAGTTACACGGCCGAGGGGGCCGACGCACGGTTCATCGACAACGACGAGCAGACGCAGGCGCTCAACACGCTGCGCAACGAGGTGCCTGATCTTGCAGACGCAAGAATCGAGGCCCGCATCGAGGCGTACAAGCAGGAGGTCAACGCGAAGTTCGCCCTCAAGACGGCTCTGGACGGCCTTCTGAAGGCTACTGACGCCGCTGCGACCTACGCCCCCAAGGCGGCGCTGGAAGGGCTCCTGAAAGCCGCTGACGCCGCCGCCACGTATGCCTCGAAGGGCGAGCTCCAGGCGGCCAAGGAGGCGCTGGATAGGGGCCTGAAGGACAACGCGGACGCCGATGCCAGGCGTTGGAGCGTCATCAGTGCCAACAAGACGGATGTCGCCGACCTGAAGACCCGGGTGAAGGTCCTCGAGGACAAGCCCGCCGCCCCCGGCGGCCAGGGCGGAGGCGTGCAGGCGGGCGACACGGGCTGGGTGGACATCACCCAGGGCCAGGTCGGTGCCGGGCAGTACCAGTACCGCGTCGTCGGAGCCACGATGTTCTTCCGGAAGAAGGGCGATGAGTGGCGAGCGCTGCCCAAGCCCGCGGCGACGAACACGCACATTGCGACGTTGCCACAGACCTACGGGAAGCTGGAGCGGGCGAGCGTTCTGGTCGTCAAGAAGGACGGGGAAAACTGGACCTCGGACGGGTCGATGATCGAGGTCTGGCCGAACTGGACCGTGAAGTACACCTGCAAGGACCTTCAGGGCACCTACGCCATGGACTTGCTGATGACCTCGGTCGAGAAGCCGCTGCTCACCCCGGCTCAGCCCGGTGGCGGAGTCAGCGAGGAGACGCTCAACCAGAAAATCAACGAGCTCAAGGCCGGTCTTGAGGCGAAAATCTCCGCAGCCACGTCCGAGATCGCCTCCACCAAAGCCGTGACGAGCGTGGTGAAGGACAAGGTCACGACTCTGGAGACCACGGTCGAGGGCCACGCCACACGAATCACCGCGCTGGAGAACAAGCCGGGCGGCGGAGCTGCGACAGGGGCGACGGTCTTGGTGCTCGGCCCGACAGAGGCCGTACCGGCGGGCACCAAGCCCGGCACGGTGATCGTCCGGAGGAGCAACTGATGGCCACCCCGCCCGCATGGGTCAAGCAGATCGAGGTAACCGGCGGCACGGCGAGGCAGCCCGCCCCCGTATCGCTGCTCACCTCGGGCGAGAAGGGTGTCGCACACGATGACTGGGTGGTCATAATCCAAGGCGGCCAGTTCGGCAGCCAGGGCGCCCCCACGTTCATCACTGCTCCGAACTCGGGCTGGCTCGGCAACCAGGCCACCGGTGTAGCCAGCCGCAGCCTGGGCGTGTGGGCGAAGAAGGTCGATGACGTCGAGGAGTTCTCACAACCACTCGCCGTCGGAGACCCCCGCGCGTCGTACACCGGTCGTCAGCTCGCGACCGTTCTGGTGCTCGACGGCAAAACAGTGAAGACCTTCAACTTCTCCGACGGCGTGACGATCAACACGCTGAACAGCAACCAGATCAAGACGGCTGTCGCGAAGGCGAACAAGCCGCACCTGCTCGTGTCGCTCCAGCACTACACGAGTGGGGATCACGCCAGGCCGTTCGAGGGCGCCATCCAGACGATCGACGACGGGCAGAAGACGGTTCAGCCCGCTCCGAACTCGTCGAGCTCGATCCTGGTGGGTTGGGCCGACAAGGACTACGCCTTCACGGATGCCTCGATCCAGACCTGCGTTGCGGTCTGGCCATTCACGGCTGAAGGGCTCGATCCGACACCGCCCACTGCGGAGAAGCACAAGAACTGGTACATCATCGGCGAGGACGACACGCACCGGGACCAGTACGCGGCGCTGACAGTGATCGGGGACGACGGTCAGGAGAAGGGTACCCTGTCGATGGCGGCGATGCCGAGGGGCCTGGCGACCTGGCAGGAGCTCATCGACAGGGACCGAAGCGCCCAGAACGGCGGGGAGAACACGGACGGGTTCTTCGTGGCCCACCGGGGCGGTAGCAGGTCGTGGGTGGAGCACACCGAGAACGCCTACACACAGTCCGTGTCGTTCGGAGTGGACGCTCTGGAGTTCTCCTGCAACGAGTCGAAGGATGGGGTGTGGTTCGGCTTGCACAACGCGACATTCGAGTCGCTGGGCGGTCCCGCGACCGATCCGCACACCATGACCTGGGCGGAGATCAAAGCTGCTGTTCCGGCGGACAGGCTTCCAGCGCGTCTGGACTGGCTGCTCGACAGGTACGGGCAGACCCATTGCCTTGTCATCGACCCGAAGTACAGGGCGGGTGAGTGGAAGCGCCTGCTCAAGTACATCACCGACAGGAACGTGACCCCCGCGCAGATCGTTATTAAGTACTATGGTGATTCCAACTGGTTGTTCGAGCAGGCGAAGGCCGAGGGCTGCGGGGCCTGGGGATACGCCTACTCGGCCGATACTACGAAGCCTTGGTACGAGACCTTCAAGAGCTCGACAGGACCATTGGACTTCCTGTCGATGCAGTGGGACGCGCCTGCGAACATAGTGAACGACCTGAGGGCCTCGAACAAGCCCGTGGTCGCCCACGTCCTCGATGATCAGACCCAGTACGTCAGAGCCGCCCAGAAGGGTATGCGTTCTGCGATCGTGGCCGGAGTCAAGGGTGTTCTACAGCGCCAGTGCTGATCACCAGAGGCTAACGACAAGATTGGGTTCGACGCCATCGGGGCTTTCGGGCTGGGGCTGAGTGTCCCAGGTCCGGGAGCCCCAATAAGTTTCACCATGCTCGTAAAGGTCCTCAAGCATCGAGCCACTGACATTGACGCGACGGAAGCCATCTTCGGGGTTCACTATCGACACGGGCAGGTCGCCTTCGTGCTGTCGGATCTCTTCGAGCTCGGCGATGACGTCGGAGCAAGTCAGCACGCGATCGGGTCCGGCCTTCGACTCCATCGAGTCCAGGCAGTACGAGCGGTCGCAGTCCTCGTTGCCGGGCTCGACAGGGGCAGGGGAGGGCACGTCCTTCGTGGCGATGATCGGAGAGGCGTTCTCAGCCTTCTTGGCGGGCTTCTGGACCTCGACACGGGCGGGGTCCATCTGGTGCCGAGCAACGGCCTCCGCGAGCTTGCCAAGGGCCTTCTCGTAGGACGACAGGGCGAACTCTGTGAACGACAGGGGCTTGGTCTTGATGACACGGGCCTTCCGGGCGCGCCTGACGACCTTGAAGGGGCTGACTCTCAGGTCCATCCTCTTGCCGCCCGCAGTCTCGATGGCGGCGGTCCAGTCGAGGTTCATGTGGAAGAATGTGTGCTTGCGCTGGCCGAAGTAGAACTTGTCGCCCCTGCGGAGCTCGCAGATCATGACACGCTCGATCTCCTCGGTGAACTCCTCATCGTCGTCATCGATGAACTCGACGACGTTGAGGTACGAGTCCTCCGACATGGCGAGGATGAAGGGCTTGTAGGTGGGGGTCATGACCCAGAACTGGATGATGTCGAGGCTCTCGCACGAGTACCGGGGGTCCGACAGGACCCGGCAGTCGCCGAGCCCCTTGATCTCGATGAAGTCCCGCTTCACGATGCCCCAGCAGTGGACGGGGCGGACCTTGCGTGCCATTTGGTGGTTCCTCTCGGTGTCGAAGTCTTGCGTCGGTCTGGTGATGGCGACATCCGGTTGACCGACAGGTGCAACCTTAGCACGGCTCTCCAACAGAGACAACACTCGGGGGCGTGACGTGCCGCACACGCGACCCTACGCGTACGCGTGTACGTGCGCGCGCAGGAAACCCCAAATTCGCTTTTATATACTCCATATAGAAAAATATGAACTCCGTACAATAATCTGTACCTGCAACATAGAACTTTACGTAAAAAAGTATACTAGTCTCTCTAAATATTATATACTAAATATATATTATATACATTATTATATTTTATATTACGAAGAGAGTTTAAGAGTAATGTAGGTACGTACCTACATTTGTCTCTCCAACCTCGACTTCTCCCCTGTTATTCCAACCAAAACCCCCTGTCGAGTTCTTCCTCGGCTGACCGATCGGTTGAATACAATGAGTGCTACAAAAACAAGATTTTCGGGACTTGGGTCCTAAAATTTCAATATTTGGGTTTCAAACTCTGAAAATGAACAAAGGTAAATTTCTATATGTCAAGTTTTCTTGACATTCACATCATGTATTCAACCGAGTGGTTGGTACAAGCCTTAGCGTGTGCGCAAGAGCACAGAAATCTCTCGGCCCTGTCGTCCTCTGTCGGGCCGCATGTGGTACAGTTCTATCTGCGACATCCGGGAAACTGGATCAGAACCATCACAACTTCGGAGAGGAACCGACATGCCATTCGTAGCCGGGAAGGACCAGCGGGCCGAGCGCGCGCGGTACAGGGAGGACGAGCTCGTTGTCGAACGAGCCAAGTACGCCGCGGAGCTCCTCAGGAAGCGCATCCGGCGCGAGGGGGTCATCCAGGCACAGTACCCGCAGGTCTTCGGGTTCAAGGCCCAGCAGACGATCCACAACCACTTCCGCTCCGGGAAGGTCACGCTGATCGACCTCATCCGCATCGTCGGCACCCCGGGGTTCGACATCAGCATCGACGACGTGCTCCGGACAGCCATCAGCATCATCCAGACCACCGCGGATGTCGAGCCTGATGAGGATGGGGAGCCCGTCCCCAGGCCGAGGAGGCGTCGGAAGCCGAAGAAGGACCAGGAGGCCAAGCTCACGACAGAGAAGGCTCCCGCGAGACCGGCGCTGAAGGGCACCGAGGTCGATGAGGAGCTCTTCCTGTCGAAGGACTACAGCCGGTTCGCCAACCTCTTCAAGCAGGCATCCAGTGTGGAGGACGACTGATGGCGCGCAACCTGGAGGACGACCTGAACGAGAAGATCGACAGGGCCATCCTGGAGGAGGCACAGAAGCCCCGCAGGGAGCGTATGTCGAACGTTGCGCTGGGTCGGATGTTCGACGTCCACGAGACCACCATCAGGAGGCACAAGCAGGCCCTTCAGAAGGCGCTCAGGCTTCCTGTCGAGCAGGACAGGGACGAGTTCTTCGACATTCCGGTCAACGCCATCACGCAACGCAGGCGGACTATCAGACTGGAGGACGGCTCCTATGAGCGAGTCACCTACAATCCCGCTGTCGCCGTCGCTGAGGACGTTCGAGAGGCCTCCTACGAGGAGCTGGAGAAGGTGTTCGACAGGGCCGTGCTCTCGGTGGCACCTAAGGTCGAAGAGGGCCGACCCAAGACCCTGGTTGTGTGCCTGTCGGACTTCCAGGTGGGCAAGACAGACAGTCTCGGCGGGACGCAGGAGACCGTGAACCGTGTTATGAACACCCTCAAGCGGATTACTGAGTGGATCCAGGCCGAGGGCTCGTACGAAGAGATCATCGTCGCAGATGTCGGAGATGTCTGCGAGGGGTTCTGGAATGTCACCTCGCAGCAGCAGACCAACGACCTGTCGCTTACGGATCAGATTCGTGTCGCCCAGCGTCTGATGGCCGAAGCGGTCGCCATGCTGGCGCCACTGTGCACCCGGATGACTTACGTGTCGATCCCCTCGAACCACTGCGCCGTGCGGACGGGCAAGGGCAACGACAACCGAGCCAACTCACCGGATGACGACTTCGGGCTCCTGATCGCGGATACCATTCAGGCGATCATGTCGGGCCGGGAGCCGTTCAGTCATGTGAACTTCGCGAAGCCCCAGAAGTGGGAGGAGGCTGTCACCGTTGAGACCGCTGACGGGACCGCCGTAGGCTTCACGCACGGCCATCTGGCGGGTGCCCAGGCGAAGATTCCGTCTTGGTTCAGGGACCTCGCCTTCGGGCACCGCAGTGGCCTTCACGAGGCCTCAATCCTGGTCCATGGACACTTCCACAATTTCGGTGTGTCGCTCGTAGGGGACAACAAGTTCATCGTTGGATGCCCGACCGCGGACAACGGATCCTCGTGGTTTACGAACCGCACCGGGGACGCCACTGACCCGGCCTTGCTGACTTTCGAGGTTCAGGACAAGAAGGCCAAGAGGTGGGAGCTCTGGTACGAGTGATCTTTGTTGTAGGTTTCCTCATGATCGTGGCATTCGTCATGATCGCCGACGAGTACGGGGATGATCAGTGATGTTGTGGACTCTCTCAGTTCTCGCGGCGTGCGTCCTGTCGGGCGGGCTCGGGTACTTCGTCGGGTCGGAGGTGAAGGGGATGCGTGATGAGGCCATCTTCGCCGCGTTCCTCAAGGAGGTCTCCGACGAGTCCGAGCAGATGAAACTCCTTCTGGACTTGGACGACTGATGAAGGGTCGTTCAGTTCCGGCCCTCAGCGCCCTGTCGTACGCTTACGGCAGAGGGCTGGGGGCTGAGTCGGTCGAGGAGCTTTTGGGCTTCTGGGCCTGTTATGTTTTCGGTTCCCAGTGGCGAGTGATAGGAATTCTTAATGAAAAGAACCGCAGAAGAGCAGAAGGCCATTGATCTTCAGAGGAAGAGCCTGGTCATCCGGGCCCTGCTGAGGGGTAAGCCGCGCAGCGAGGTGGCAGAGAGGTTCCAGCTCTCCGAGGCCGAGGTCTTCCGCATCGAGGAGGATTACTACTCCAGCCAGGAGTCTCTCTCCGAGCATGCCCAGCTCATGAAGCAGCTCACCCGTCTTGAGAAGCTTCTGGATGCGCTGTGGGATTCTGTCGTCGAGAATCCCCTGGCGAGCAACCCGGACAACATCAAGACGGCTTTGGCGACCATCGAGGCGGTCAGTGAGATCGCTGGATTGAAGAAGACGAAGGTCGAGGCGGAGATTAAGCTGATCCAACAGCAGCAGATTCCGATCATCGTCGCCTTTGTCGAGTCTGTCCAGAACAACATGGAGCAGCATTTGTTCCCCCTTCTTACAAAACGGGGGCAGAAACAGCTCGAAGCTCACCGGGAGGAATGGCTCGCCGACGCCACCTCTAGCTCGGCCAGCATCCTGGAGGAACCCAAGGCTGATATGACCATCTGAGTGTGGGCAACAACACACCCTGAAAGGTCAACTGGCTTCTAAGGTGTGCTACTATTATCCATGCAGGCAGGGGGTTGCGACCCGCTTCGGCGGCCCCTGGAGCGTTTAGCCTTTCGGCTCTCGCCCATCTGGTGTTTTCGGTTCCGCCAGATGGGCGATCCTGTTTTTATAGACTTGTCTCGAAGGAGGACCGATGGCGGAGAAGATAGACTTCCGGGCTGTCGCAGATCAGTTCGGCACGCGCTCTCATGAGCGGGCAATGCGGGAGGACCCTGTTCTCTGGGCTCAGGATCGGCTCGGAGACCATCTGTGGTCGAAGCAGCGTGAGGTTCTTCACTCTTTGCAGATTAATAAGCGAACCCTTGTCGCCTCTTGTCACGCTTCGGGTAAGACTTTCCTCGCTTCTCGGGCTATCGGGTGGTGGCTCGACGCGCACCCGCATGATCCCACCGAGACCCGCGTTATCACCACGGCACCCTCGTGGAACCAGGTGAAGAACGTCATGTGGTCCTATGTCGAGGACCTCCAGTCCAAGGCGAACATGCCCGGGCGCATCACCGGTAAAGCGGAGTGGACCTTTCCCGGGTTCAAGACGGCCACCGCGTTCGGGCGTAAGCCTGCGGACTACGACGAGTCCACCTTCCAGGGGTTCCACTCCACCTATGTCCTCGCCGTTGTCGATGAGGCTGGTGGCGTGGCGGAGAACATCTTCACCTCTGTCGAGACCATTACCACGAACAAGCATGCGCGTATCCTCGCCATCGCGAACCCGGACGACCCAAACTCGTACATGGCAAAGATCTGGCGCGACGAGTCGAAACTCCCTCCTTCCGAGCGGAAGTGGAACCTCATCACCATCTCAGCCTTCGACACTCCGAACTTCACCGGGGAAGAGGTGCCCGAGAAAGCTCAGGACAACCTGCTCCAGAAGGAGTGGGTCGATGATGCTGAGCGCCGGTGGGGCAAGGACGATCCTCGTTACGTGTCGAAGGTCCTCGCCAGGTTCCCCGACATCGGAGACGACGGGCTGTTCAACCTCGGTCGAGTGCTCCAATCCATGAACGAGTGGGCTAACGACGAGTGGAACACGACCGCTCCGATTCACATCGGTGTTGACGTCGGTCTGTCCACCACTGGCGACTTCAGCGTGATCTCCACTTGCCAGGACGGCCATGTCGAGGTCGTCGAGCGCGTGAAGGGTTACGACGGGAACAGGCTTTCCCGCCTCATCGGGCTGCATGCCACGCGCCTGCGGGCGGAGGGTCTCGACGTGGACATTCGCATCGACGCCGTGGGTGTTGGACGAGGTGTCCAAGCCGTCATCGACAACCACGTGCCAGAGGAGATTCCGGTCTACTGGATCGTCGGCAACGCGGCCTCGCCAGACAACCTGAAGTGGTACAACTTCCGCGCAGCGATGTACGACTCCGTCGCTCAGGCCATCAATGTTGGCGAGTTGTCGGTTCCGCCTGATGAGGCATCCGGCGAGAAGACCGAGGGGCTCTTCGACGAGTTCCGTTCGATCCTCTACGAGTACAGGGGGACCAAGCTCCTGATCCGCGGGAAGGACGAGCTGAAGAGGAAGGGCGAGCCGTCGCCCGACGTTCTGGATTCGATCTGCTATGCGGCGATGCCAGGCAATCTTCTAACGGATGGGACCGACTCTCTCATTGAGGCTGATACTCTAATGGAGAGTACGGATTCCGAGTACTCACCTATAGACGAATGGGGTAACGAGGAGTGGACCTTCGCCCCAGCCTGAGGAGTTGAACTGTGAAATTTGGCACATTTCAGATTGGCGGGTCCACCCAGCGCGTCCAGGCCCGATTGACCGAGGCGTCCAAGGCGTACGCCGCGGTCACCCGCGGGGCTGTCGCTTCTCTCAACCGGGAGGATGTGGGTTGGTCCCGCTGGGGCGATGAGGACGCCACTTCTGATGTGGTATCTCTCACTGTCATCAAGGAGCACTCGCTGAGGGCCCGCAGGCTCGCTGCCTACAACCCACTCGTCAAGCGTGGTATCGGCATCCGCAACGCCTACATGTGGAGCGAGATTCCTCGCATTTCTGGGATCAAGACGCCTGAGACCGCGGCGCTCTACGACACCGTTCTCTCCCGTACGGCCCGTGCCCGGGACGAGGCGGCCTTCTGCACTGATGGCATCGTGCTCTACACCGTTCGTCGGACCGACAAGCGGGTGGCTCCCGTGCCCCTGTCGCGCATCCGCGGTATCGCTCGGGCTCTGGACGCTACCGACGAGGCTGACGTCTTCGCCTTCCTGATCGACCCTGTGCCTGTGTCGGACACCCTCTCTACGGAGGAGCAGGAGCGGCGCAAGCCCGAGTGGCACGTTGTCAATGGCAAGGACTGGGCACCTGTCAAGGACGAGAAGGGCTACAGGACTGTTCACGACGACCGAGTCGTCTACGAGATGGTCAACCGCCAGATCGGTGAGCAGTGGGGCAAGCCCGAACTCATGGGTGCTGTGTACTGGGCCCAGGCCTACAAGGAGTTCCTTGAGGCTAGCCACGTCATGACCAAGGCCCTCGCCAGAATTGCGTTCAAAGTCACATCCGCTACAGCCAAGCAGCAGCAAGCCGTCATCCAGCAGATGTCGAACACCCAGGGCATCGGCGGTCTCGCCTCGCTCGGCGCTGGCCAGGAGTTCACCGCCGTCTCCAAGGCCGGAGCGGGCATCGACTTCGGGGCCGGCACGCCGCTCGCCTCCATGGTCGCCAGTGCGCTCGACGTACCCCTGTCGGTCCTCCTCACGGACGGCTCGGCTGGTGGACGACAGGGCGCTGAGACGGCTCTGGAGGACCCCACCTTCAAGGCCTTCGAGTTCCGCAGGCAGATTCACAAGAGTCTCATCCAGAAGATTTTTCTGGCTCTCGGCAGGAAGGTAGAGGTCGAACTCGCCCCCCTGTCGAACGAACTCATTCAGCGCTGGGGTCAGGTCGTCACCCTTGGGCTTCAGAACGGAATCCTCCACAAGACTGAGGCGCGCAGCCTCTTCCTCGACAGGCTCCAGCCGATCAACGCCAGGCCGATCAACGACCTGCCCGTGTCGGAGGAGATTCTCGCCGCGAAGAGCCTGGCTGACCCGAACGCAGTGCAGGACAGCGTCGCCAAGAAGAGCAACTCTCGCACCGGAGTAGGCGCCATGTCGGACGGCACGAATGCCAACCGCGATGAGGCCGGTGGCGAGACACTCGCCTGAATGAAAAGGAGGTTCTGAAATGCGCACGGAGTACAGGTCCGCTTTCCACGGAGGGGTGACCGCTCTTCTGGAGGCGGCCACTCCGGACGTGCTGTCCGGTGAGAAGCCCGGTCGGTATCGCATCCGAATCATCTGTCCGGGGCAGGGCTCTAGCGGCACCTACTCGGAAGCCAACCTCGCCGCCTCTGTCGGTCACTTCCCCGCCGGGACGCAAATGTTCATGGATCACCCGTCGAAGGACGAGGACGTGAACCGCCCCGAGCGATCCGTGAAGGACCTCGCGGGGCGGCTGGTGACCGACGCCGTTGTCGGTCTCGATGGAGCACTATACGCGGAGTGCGAGGTGTATCCGTCGTTCAATGACATCATCCGCGAGAAGTGGCAAGACATTGGTGTGTCGATCAATGCTTGGTCGGAGAACGGTCTGGACGCCGACGGCATTGTACCGGTATTCGATGGAGTCACTTCTGTAGACTTCGTAACGAAGGCGGGCGCAGGTGGCGCTTTGCTGGAGGTGCTGGAATCCCAGCGCGTCAGTTCCGATGAGGAGAACCATATGAACGAGGAGACGATCCGTCAGGCCATCGCCACTGCGGTGACTGAGGCTCTCGCCCCGCTTCTTGAGCTTCTCGCCAAGGACAATCTTCCGGGAGAGCAGCCGGTCGCCCCTGAGGCTCCCACCGGCGAGGCCCCGGGCGAGGACCCTGAGCGGAAGCCCGAGGAGCCTGCGGACAAGCCCGAGGCACCCGAGCCGACCCCCGAGCGCAAGCCCGAGGCGCCCGGTGAGAAGACCGACGACAAGCCACCCGCCGCTTCGGGTGAGAAGAAGCCTGATGACGATGAGGATGAGAAGAAGCGCAAGGCCCGCAAGGAGTCCGCTGCTGAGGCCTTCGTCATTGCCACCCGCCTGCTCGACTCGGGCCTTCCTTCTGTCGCCCAGAAGCGGGTCATTGAGGCCGTAGAGTCCGGTACTGAGCTGAAGGAGGCCATCTCGGCCGAGCAGCACTACCTGACTTCGGTCAAGGCATCCACGGCCGGGGAGATTCGCGAGTCGTCCTCCGAGCCTTACAAGATCAAGAACTTCAAGTGAGGTAAGGAGATCACTATGACTCAGATCAACAGCTTCGGGGCCAAGAAGATTTCTGATGTTCAGGTCTTCGAGTACGCCGACACCCTGTCCTTTCCCGTGGACCTGTCGAAGTTCGGCAAGAGCCACATCGGTGATGTCGTCCAGGTCGGCGGCCTGCTCGGTGTCCTCGTGACCGAGATCGCCCCGTCCGCTCAGGACCAGGCCAAGCTCGGCCAGGACCCGCTGTGGAACCCGCTGACCAAGCCGACCTGGGGCAACAACGGCCCTGGCTACGCCTCGGTCCGCATCTCCGGCGGCGTCTTCAAGCTCCAGGTGACTCTGACCGGTGCTGGTGTCGAGCCGGGCGCGCTGATCTACGCGAAGCCGGTGGCCAACGGCAAGATGGAACTCACCAATGACAAGGCCACCGGTACCGCCGGGCTTGTCGGGTACGCCTACTCCAAGGTTTCCAGTACGGGCGCCCAGACGGTTCCCGTCATCCTCGCTCGCTGAAAGGAATGATGGGACAAAATGTTCACGTCTTACACTGAGTTCGCCAAGACTCTTGAGTCCGCTATCGGTGGTGACCGGGCGGCTCAGGGCCAGCTGAAGAACGCGATTCTGGAGGCCGACTCCTCTCGCGACCGCGGCACCTTCCGCGAGGCCGTCACCTCGGACATGCTCGCCCCCTGGTTCACCCAGGCCGTGCAGCCCGCCTTCGAGGACGCCTACAAGGATCAGGAGGAGACCTGGAAGGAGTTTGCCAGCGAGGAGCTGCTGAACGACTTCCGCCCGGTCCAGCTCCTGTCGCTCGACCACGACATCGACGCCACCCTCCTGCGGGACAACGGCGGTTTCGTGGCCCCGGCCGGCACCCTGCCGAAGATTCCGGAGCTCACCCCGTACCCGACCTTCGGTTACAAGGCCTCGGGTCGTTGGATCGACACCGCCAAGCACGGTGCTCGCCTCCAGTTCTCCTGGGAGGCCTTCATCAACGACGACTACGGCCTGATCGAGCGGTTCCCCTCGGACGCCGCCAAGCTGGCCGCCCGTACTGTTGACGCCGCCTGCTACGGCGCGCTGTTCTCCCTCGACCCGAGTGCCCCGGGCTTCAACTCCGGTGTGATCTCCGACTCGCTCGGCACCACCCTGAAGGCCCGTGCGGCTGACGGCGTTCTGATCAACAACAACGTTCCGAAGAACGCCCCCCTGTCGTATGACGCCATTAAGGCCGCCATGCAGCAGGTCGCCGAGACCAAGGTCGATGGTCGGTACGTCACCGTTCCGTCCTATGTCCTCTTGGTTCCTCCGGCTCTGGAGAACCTGGCCAACATGGTGGTCAACACCCGCACTGTCGAGCGCGTTGTCGCCGGGCAGAAGGCGGGCGACCAGATGAAGTTCATCGAGGAGAACGGCCTGACCGCCAAGGTCAAGGTTGTCGTCTCCGACCTGGTCGCCATCCTGGGTGGCGCTCAGCAGGGTGGCACCAACTGGGTCCTGGCCCCGGCTGGGGGCCGCACCTCCGCCAAGCGCACCATCGTTCGCACCGCTCTTCGTGGCTACGACAAGCCCGAGCTGCGCGTGAAGAACGCTGGCGGCCTGTACCTGGGTGGCGGTGAGGTTCCCTACACCGCCGGTTCGTTCGACAACGACGATGCTCAGGCTCGCGTCCGCCTCACCACCGGTGCCGGGGTCCTCAACGTTGAGGGGATCGTGGCCAGCACTGGTAAGAGCGTCTGATCCACGCGACATCCCTATCGCGGTCCCTCGGAACCCCGCTCCTGTCGAAGGGGCGGGGTTCCGCTGTAAACTACTGTAAAAGCATTGACAGGAGGAGACACTATGGCGTCCCTGGACTACAGCCAGCCGGTCAATCAGGTGCGCCTGCTGATCCCTGATATTGTCAAGTTGGAGGATCCCAAGGACTTGCGGAAGCCGCCGTCCTACATCTTCAGCGACATGGAGCTCTTCGGCTTCCTCGCCATCGAGGGTGGCAACGTCAAGAAGGCCGCCTCTCGAGCGCTCATGGCGATCGCTACGTCCGAGACATTGATTCTCAAGGTCATTTCCACGGACAACAAATCCACTAACGGAGCCACATTGGGTGCTGAGCTCAGGGCACAGGCCAAGAGGCTGTGGGATGAGGCCAAGGAGCAGGAGACCAACGACCTGGGCTTCGACTTCCTGCCTGGTATCGTTCCTCCGGGGGAGGACTGGGCATGGCACTGAGCGTTCTGCACAACAAGGACCCCCGCTTTGACTCGGGTGCGTACTGGCCACTGGGACTGTTCTGCAACTGCCTTGTGGTCATCACAGAGCCTCCCGGCACGAAGAGTCACGAGTGGACAGAGGACGGTCCTGTCGATATCCCTCCGAAGGAGCTCTGGAAGGGCTACGCGGCGGTCAACCCGAATATCGCCTGGCGCGCTCGCGACCGCCGGTCGGCTTATGACGATACCGCGGTTCACGCCTACTACGTGCATCTGAACCATATCGACAAGAACCTGCTCGTGCCCAAGGAGAAGTGGGGCGACCGATCGCTGCGGTTTGTGCCCGGCTACGGGCAGATCGTCAGAGTGTTGGAGAACAACTCCGATCCGCGGAATGCAGGCCTGCGCCTTGTCGTGCGCAACGCCCCATCGGATTCCGACTACTGGCAACCCACTCTACTGTGTGACATCGATGTTGACGACTCCAAGGGCGGGACGCACTGATGGACCTCGTTCGTGCTGAGTTGAGACGAAAATCACAAGACCTCAATCAGGTCACGAGCGGTCTCAGTCGGTTCCAGGAGAAGGTCATCACCGACGCGTTCCGTGCTACCGAGGCCGCCGCGAGAGCCGGAGGTGAGGTCGTAATCAGGACGGTGGACACCTCGGGTGCAGGGATGCCCTACAAGCACGACCCCACTACGGATGCCCGTGTGTGGACGGGGCACATGCGCTCGACCGCTGGGGATGGTACCGGGTACCGCGTGAATGTTAGAAACATCTCGGGCGGGAAGTTCTCCGCCTCTGTCGGATTCACCGATGCTGACGAGAAGTACATCGGCTACCAGGAGGAGGGCACCTCGAAGCTTCGAGGGATGCTCGCTCTCCAGTCCGCGCGTACAGCCACTGACCAGGCGATGAAGGAGGCTGGATTCTGATGCTCGAACCCTTCGAGGGCGCCACTGTCGAGAAGTTCGACGAGGCTGCTATGAAGGAACTGGAGACCCTCAAGGGCGTGAGGGTCTTTGACTCGCTCCGCCCTGATGGCGACAACGACGGCAAAGACTACGTTGTCTACATGCCCGGTGACGTGACACCTGGTGCCATGAGGAAGTACGGCTCGATCGTCGGTGTGACACAGGCCGCTGTGATCCACCAGTTCGGGGTGCTCATCTCATCCGTGTCGCCCAAGGCTCGGAACCATTTGCTCGCTGCTGTTCGCAGGCGGTTGCTGGGATTCCAGATTCCGGGCACGAGTGAGGCTTTTGAGACTGGGGCGCTCAACTCGTACGGGAACACGGATAGTACCGTAAGGCCAGTTCGATACACTTCTTACGTCACCTTCCAGGTGACGGTGGACAGGAGTGTGTGATGCCAAAGTACGCGACCGTTGAAGGTGTGGTCTTCGAGTACACCGAGGATTACGCCAATGCGATTAACACCGATGGCCGCTTGACTCGTGTCCCCGACGACACCCCTGTGTCGCCCCGGGAATGCTGCGGGGGCACTGGTTGGATCGTCAACGGCGAGGTTGTTCATCTCGGCGATGGCGCCCCGCACAGCAATTATGTTCCTCGTCATAGGAAGGACGACTGATCATGGCACAGGCTGCCGTTAAGAAGATGATGCCCCCGGGGACCACGATCTGGTGGGTTCCGATCGCAGACGCCCCGACGGTCAAGGATGTCGTCAAGGCCGCGCTCTACAACTCCACCCCGGCCGGTGGTGGTGGTACCCCGACCCCCGCGAAGGCCAAGGACATCTCCTGTGCTGTCGTCTCGGGCTTCACCCTGAACCCGACCGATTCGGAGACGGACGACACCACGACCATCTGCGACTCCGCCGCGTCCAACACCCCGACCCGTGACGCCTACGAGGCCTCCCTCACCTTCCTGCGTGAGGCCCTTGACGAGGCTTCCGGCAAGGGCAACCCGGACTCCCCCGCCTCTGTCGCGTTCGAGCTGTTCAAGAAGGGCGGTGTGTCGGCGAACGTCACCGGCTGGCTGGTGAAGCGCATCGGCTACAAGAACACCACTGCGGCCAAGGCCGGCCAGCTCGTTTCCGCGTTCCTCGTCATGCCCGACAACCCGCGTGACGAGGTCGGTGAGGGCAAGCAGCCCATCCAGATGACCGTTCCCTTCCTTCCTCAGGGCACCATGGTCATCAACGAGCCCCTCGTCTGATCGTCGGGTTCAACCCTCCTGGGTCAAAAGCCCCGCTCTCACAAGGAGCGGGGCTTTTGGTATACTCATTTGGACCGATTGACGAATCGAAAGATTGGATGATTGATGTCTGACGACAAGCTGACTTCTGCTGAGACTGAGGATGAACTCCTCGACCTCGACGGGCTTCTCGATAACGTGAAGCAGACCCAGCGGGAGGTCACCGTCTATCCGGACGCCACCCTCGCTCAGCGCGCCATGGAGCTCCAGGAGCAGATTCTTGAGGAGCGCCAGTCCACCGAGAAGCCGGTGCGCGCGCTCAACGAAAAGACCCCGGAGGTCGAGCTCGCCGAGGTTCTGAAGAAGATGGAGAGGACCGCCATCGTCTTCACCCTCCGCGCCCTGGCCTCTGCTGAGATCTCTGCCATCCGCAACCACATCGTGGCGACCGTTCCGATCAAGAAGAATGCCACTGCCGACGAGACCAACGAGCTCCGTGAGACCCGGCAGCAGATCGCCTACGAGCACTACCTGTCGCACTCCGTGATCGGTATCAAGTCCGGAGGCAAGTCCAAGAAGGGTCTGACCTCCCGCGAGGCCGCCAAGATGCGCCAGCGCCTCCCCGAGGCCGAGTGGGTCAAGCTCATCGAGGGTTTCGACAAGACACAGGTCGCCACTGCGGCTCTGGAGCAGGTGATGGCCGACCCCACGTTTCGTTGGGCCATCACTGACGAGGAAGAGTAACCAGAAGTTCGTCATCGCCCTGAAGACCGCCTGGCACTCACACCTTCCGCCCACGCTCTACCTCCCCTCTGTCGGTAGGTACAGCAGGTCCGTTCCGGTCTGGGATGAGATCGACAACGATTGGAGGCGCGAGCCACTGCCACAGGACTTCAGGAACGAGCTCGACGTCCGCCTGGAGATGGCCTGGCAGTACTATACCGACTCCTGCTGCCCTAAGTGCGGGACTCCGGTCTGGTACGGACGGACCACCGACAACAGAGTCCAGTTCGACATTCAGGACACCATCTGCTACGGATGCGAGACCCTGGAGAAGGACGAGGCGGACAGGGAGCGACGCAAGGAACGGAAGCAGCCCGGTGTGACTAAGATCGCCGTTCCTGTCGGAGTCTCCTACGACGAGACCGGCGAGTTCGAGCCATTGCCGACTCCATGGGAGGCCATGGCCTCCGTCCCGACCTGACGCGGGGCTATGAAACCCGGATTGATATTCTTGGTGGTATCAATCCGGGTTTTCTATTAAGGGGACGACAGTGGCCGACCAGTCGAAGCTCTCGTACGAGGTTGAACTCGACGCCTCCGGTTTCATCCAGGGCTCCTCTAAAATCCAGTCTTCCGCCGCCCAGGCCGTGAATGCGGTCGGTGCGATGGGCGCCGCCATGAAGTCGCTCACACAGGCGAGTCGTGGCGGTTCCTGGATGGACAAGAACATCATGTCTTCGTCCGATGCGAAGGCGATGTCCACCAACATCCAGGTCTACCAGCAGGCCGCCAAGCTCACCAAGGACTTGACCGCTGCCTCGCAGGCCCTCGGACGGACAGACGTCTCCTCGACCATCAAGGCCACCACGAGTGCTATCGAGGGCATGTCGCAGGCCCTCAACAATGCCACTATCGCCGACAGCAAGCAGGTCTCCGCGCTCAAGGAGCAGGTTGCTCTCTACGAGCGCATGGCCCGTGTCGCCAAGCAGCTCGGCACCGACATGAGCGGCATGTCAAGGAACTCCGGAATTGACAGCAACCTGGGCGGGCGCTCCAAGACGGAGATCGAGGCCCAGCGCCAGCTCAACGAGGTCCGCAAGCAGGCCCGCGAGGCCGCCCTTGAGCAGGCCGTCACCGAGCAGAAGGCCACCGCCGCCACGACCGCCGGCGCTTCCGAGCGTGTCGCTGCGCTCCAGCGTGTCATCGCTGCTGAGCAGCAACTCGCGGAGGTCACTGACAAGGCCTACGCAGCGCAGTACCGCAAGGCAGCCAACCAGTCTGCAATACAAACCAATCAGGCCGCAGTGGACACCGGCCGTGCCGCCGCGAAACTTGAGGCTGCCGCTGAGCAAGACCGGGCCGCAGCCCTCCGCGCCTCTGTCGCAGCCGCTCATGAGGCCGTACAGGCGAACACGGCTCACATCCACTCGCTGGAGAACATGAGGTTCGCTTCGCAGGAGGTCCGCAACAACCTGACGGTTCTGGCCGCCGGGGTGACGGCTCTTGCCACCTCTGTCGTCAAAGCTGCCGCCGATCAGGATCGTGCCTTCGCAGATATCGCCCGTACGACCCAGCTGGATCAGACCAGCGGTGCGCTCCAGGCCCTCCGCGACCAGTACAGGCAGATGTCCACTGACATCTCCAAGTCTTTCAATGAGCTCTCGCAGATCGGTACGCTCGGTGCGCAGATGAACATCCCCGCGGAGAAGCTGGGCGACTTCACCCGCGCTGTCGCAGAGTTCTCCATGGTGACGGGCACCACGACCGAGAAGGCCTCTGAGGACTTCGGCCGACTGATCAACACGTTCAGTCAGGCCGGGATGGCGCTGAATGGTGGCGACAAAGCCTACGAGCAGATGGCCTCCCAGGTCGCCGAGCTCGGTGCGAAGGCAGTCGCCACTGAGGACGAGATCCTCACAATGGCGAACAGCATCTCGACCACCACCGTGTCGGCGGGTATCGGGCAGGACGCCACCCTCGCCTACGCCACGGCCCTGACCTCCGTCGGTGTGAAGGCCGAGTGGGCCCGTGGTTCGCTCCAGCGCATCTTCGGTAACTTCAACAAGGCCGCCGCCCAGGGTGCCGAGGGCATGGCGGACTTCGCCCAGCAAATGCACATCTCCAACGAGGAGGCCCTGGAGCTCTGGAAGAACGACCCTTCGAAGTTCTTCAACCAGCTCATCGAGTCCATCTCCAAGGCCGGGAACGGCGTGGAGATGACCCAGATGCTCTCCGACATCGGCCTGAAGTCCACCCGTGACATCGAGCTCGTGAAGCGTCTTGCGGTGAACTTTGACCTGCTCAAGGAGACCATGGACAACTCCGCTGAGGCCGGATCAAACACTGGCTTCCTGGAGCAGTCCATGGAGAAGCTCAACGCCACTATGACAGAGACCATCGCGCAGACCAAGAACGCGCTGGAGAACATGATGGCCTCCTTCGGCGAGCCCTTCCTTGCCCCGCTGAAGCTGATCTTGGATGGTGTTCAGGCGCTTGCCAACGCCCTGTCGAGCCTGGGTGAGACCCCCGTCGGTCGGGTTATTGCAGCGTTCGCTGGTGGTGTGACGATCTTCATCGCTCTTCAGACCGGCGCCAAGCTCCTCCAGGCGGGCGTTCTGTCAGTCGCCTCTTCGATGATGCAGGTCCGCAAGAACATGGTCGAGGCGGGCCTCTCTGGGCAGTTGTCCTGGAGCAACATTGCCAGGGCCATTCAGCAGGCCAACGCGGCCCTGTCCGAACAGCCCGCCCTGTACGCCCGCGTGAAGGCCGCTCAGGCGGAGGTCGCTCAGCAGCGCCTCACCGGCAGCACCGCGGGAACCTCCGCCATGTCGGCTGGCGCTACGGCCTCTGAGGCTGCGGCCCACAACGCGGCTACGACAGCCATCAAGGCTGAGACCGCTGCTCAGGAGAGCCTGGGTGCAGCGCGCAGTATGGCCTCTTCTGCGGCCTCCGCGTCCACTGCTGCTACCCGGACCATGGGCGCAGGCATTTCGGCCGTTTCTGGGGCTATGGCGGCCGCTGGGACTGCCATAAAGGGCTTCTTCGCCTCGCTCGGTCCGGCCGGTTGGGCCTCCCTCGCCCTGTCGGCTCTGCCCGCGATCGCTGAAGGCTACAACCAGATCGCTAACGCCGAGGAGATTGCCGCGGAGAAGGCTCAGAAGGCCGGGGCGGAGACTCTCTCGGCTCTAGGGGGCGCGGCCGAGGTTCAGAAGGCAGTTCTCACTGATACTCAAGAGATCGCCAACGGTTCGCAGCGTAGTCTCGGCGACCTGATGATCTCTGCGGATGGTGCGGGGTCTTCCTACAAGAGTGCCGCGGAGAAGTCCTACTACTTCGTGAACGCTCAGGGAGAGATCGTTCGAGCCACCCGCGAGGTCGCTCAGCAGATGGGCTACACCACGCTCCAGATCGGCAAGAACACCGCCGAGCTCATTCGTAATGCGATCGCCGGGTCTGAGGGCTTCAAGAAGCTTACAGGCGAGCAGCTGAACGCCCTGAAGAATGTCGGTTTCGACTGGGGCGAGTACGCCAGGAAGGCTGCGACGGAAGGTCAGGAGTCAGCGAACGCTTATGTTCAGGGCTTCATCGATCAGCTCAATAAGAAGAAGTCCGAATTGTCGGGCTCCAATGCACCCACCCTCATGGACCCGAACTCGCAGGCGGTCAAGGGCAAGCATATTGACACCATTAACAACGAGACCGATGCGATCAACAATCAGATCAATGCCCTGAAGGGTCTTCAGGATGCCAACGGTAACGTTGGTGCTGCGGTTCAGCAAGCTATTGGCTCACATGATGCCCAGCAGCAGATTCTCAAGGGTCTGGGCCTGTCGGCGGATGAGGCCAATGGCGCCCTTGAGGGGATGAACGGCACGGCGGATAGTAATGCTAGTGCTGCGGATAAGGCCTCGGAGGCCTGGGACAAGTGGAAATCCGCTGTGGATTCGGCGATCGACAGAGCCTTCGGGTTCGAGAACGCTGAGGCTGCAATGTTCGATGCTCTGGACAAGTTCAACCAGGGCCTTCAGGACAACGGCAATGTGATCAACACCACGACTGAGGGCGGTAGGCAGAACCTCCAGAATCTCCAGACCTACCTGAAGGCCGTGGCCGAGAACGCCATGCAGGTCGCTCAGAACTTGGGTTTGACCGGGGCGGAGGCTCAGAAGTACGTTCAGGAGTACGTGCAGGCCGCTATCGACCAGCTCGGCCAGCAGGGTATTGACACCTCGCAGGTCCAGCAGGCGATGAACAACGTTGGAGCCATGCTCGGTCAGACGATGCCCGGCCCGACGGTGGACAATACCCCGACGCAGCAGGGCGTTGACCAGGCTCAGCAGATCGCTCAGCAGGGTGTTGGGGCCGTCGCTGGTACGACAGGGCAGACAGTGCCCGGTATCGAGATCGACCCTTCTGCCACCCTGTCGAGCGTGCAGGAGCAGCTTGGCATCAGTGAGCAGGGGATGTCGGACATCTACAACGTCTTCAACCAGACGATCCCCGGCGCGAACATCGACGGTTCGACGACGTTCTCCGATCTCCAGAAGATGCTGAGCGCTTCCGACCAAGACATGGGCGTTCTCTGGCAGATCATCTCCAAGAACATCAATGGTCCTGGGGTCAATTACAACGGGCTCAAAATTGATCTGAAGAACATGAAGGTCGAGACCGACTCCGTTGTCGGGCAGATCATTCAGCGCCTGTCGCTCGCCAAGGCGATGCTCGCAGGTGCCAAGACCGGGGCGGCTGTCGGACAGATTGGCGGCCAACTCAAGAAGGGCAAGGGCCGTGGGCGAGGAGCCGGAAGCGCCGCCGCCGCTTTCCAGTCCGCCATGGGTCGCTACCAGCCGACTCCCCGCAAGTCCCGCGGAGGCGGGGGAGGCGGAGGCGGTGGCGGTGGTCACACGCCTCGCCAGCACACACCTCGTAGGTCTTCCACACCCAGGTCACACACGCCAAGATCTCACACGCCTAGGTCCTCTTCACCCTCTGGTGGTTCTTCTAAGGCGAAGCAGAAGGAGAAGTCGCCTGCCGAGCTCTTCAAGGACTTCCTGTCGCGCCTTTCCACCGCGATGAAGGAGAGCATGGAGAAGTGGTGGAAGTCCCGTTCTGCGAAGGACAACTATCATTCGCAGCTCAACACGATGAGGAAGAAGATCGAAGACGCCCGTAAGACTATTGCGGACGCCAAGAAGTCGATCGAGGATCTCAACACGACCCTGTCGGAGCAGCAGCAAGAACTCCGCGACGCCAAGTACTTCAACGAGATCGCGAAGAAGTATGGCGACAAGGAGCGCATTCAGTCCACTCAGACTGACATCGACAAGGCGAACAAGAACATCAATGACACCAAGTCTCAGATCGCCGACAAGGAGAAGGAGATCGCTGAGGCTCAGAAGGGCATGTTCGCTCTTCAGGGCTATACGCAGGCCGCTATTGAGAACAGGGCTGCACTGAAGCAGTTGCAGTCCACCATGATGGAGATGATCGAGGCTTATGCCGCCACGGGCGCCTCGAATGAGCAGGTCGCGGCTTACGCGCGCCAGCTCAAAGAGGAGTTCATCAACCAGGCGGTTCAGATGGGCTTCAACCGCGGCGAGGTTACCGAGTTGGCTGGCGGGTTCGACAGCCTGGCGTCAACGATCCAGAGCGTTCCCCGTTCTGTCGAGGAGAACGTCACCGACAATGGTACTGCTGCTGCGACTCAGCAGGCCATCGAGGACGTTGCCAATGGCGACTACGGCCCCGCGGAGATTCCGACCGAGCTCGATGAGCCTTCCGCGGCTGCTACTGGTGGGGCCCTTGACGACATGGCCGAGCCCCGTGAGGCGGAGTACCACCCCGACGTTGACCGCGACGCTCGTGGGATGGTTCTCAACCAGCTCGACCAGATCAAGAACGGCGAGAACGCCAATGCCGAGGGTCGGCCCACGATGTTCGTCCCCAAGGTTGACGAGCAGGGTGCTGCTCGACTCAATACGCGGATGAATGAGTTAGCTTATGACATCTACGTAAAGTACGTCCCACAGGCCTCTCAGGAGGAATACGACGCAACCAAGAACTACTTGGAGGAGCTTGGCAAAGATGAGAACAAGCAGTACCTCCCCGAGCTGAATGCTGAGGCGTTCGGGCTCACCCAGGAGGAGCTGGATGCGATGGCTGAGCCTCGCGACGCCAACTACAACTCCGACGTCGATGATGCCACCTATGAGGCGGCCAAGGCGAAACTCGACGAGAACGCCGACGACCGCCCGGCCATCTTCAACCCGGACGTCAACGAAGGTGACAACCAACAGACCAAGGAGGAGCTCGACGAGACAGGTGAGCCCCGCGAGGCAGAGTACAAACCGGACGTCAATGAAGGAGACAAGAACAACACCGACAAGGAGCTCGACGAGACCGCTGAGGATCGTGACGCGGAGTACGAGCCCAAGACGAATGACAGCAAGAAGCTCTCCGTCAACGAGGCTCTGAACAAGGTCGCTGAGAACAGGAAGGCCGATTTCGAAGCGAAGAAGGATGAAGGCTCCTACTGGGGCGTCATGCAGTCCTTCTCTCAGTTGGCTGCGACGCGTACGGTCCAGTTCGTCGCTCAGCAGGTCGGCTCGGCCTGGAACACGGTCAAGTCCTGGTTCCACAATGGCGGCCAGATTCCTGCCTACGCCAATGGCGGTCCGATCCGTACCCGTGTCGGAATCGCTCTGGGTGCTCCGATCGGCGGGTTCGCCGGGGGTGGTCCTGCTGGCGGGATGATCCCGGGCAACCCAGGTGGGAACTACCACACGGACAACCTGCTCGCGATGAATCCGACAGGATCCCTGTTCGCCGTCCGCAGCGGCGAGTACGTCATAAACCGGTCCGCGGTGGAGACCTACGGCTCCGGAATGTTCGACGCGATCAACGCCAGGCGCTACGCCCCATCTGTGTCGTACTCCGGCGGTGGTATCCCGCGCGGTGGAGTGGATCTTTCCTCCCGGACCATCGCGGCGCTCGCTCGGTCTATGTCGAGTATGATCACGCTCGATGGGCGCGTGATCTCCAACTCCGTCAACGGATACAATGCGGTTAACGGACAGAGGGGGTCATACTGATGGCAGTCCTGGATAACCGATGCGTAATCGGGGTCGGAAACAAGAGTCTTGTTCTTCCAGCCCCGGCCAAGGACGCCGCTATTCAAGCGACGCCATGGGGGCAAGTTACTCAGCTCGTCAACGGGGCGAACGGGATGACGCCTTCCCGGTTCGCCGCGAAGGCATACAAGCTCTCCTGGAATGTGATGTCCCCGGCGGACTATGTGGCCTTTATGGACCTGATCTCGACGGCGGGTTCGAACCATATTCGGTATGTGGATTGCCTGAACAGGCCAGATCTCAACATCCTGTCGCCCTTCCTCGGGAAGCCGTTCCTGCTGGTGGATACCCTGTCGCCCATTGCCTTCGCAAAGGACGGCACGGTACTCGCCCAGATGGATACAAGATCCGGCGATGGACCGGAGTTCGCCTTGCGGATGACGGGCAAGGCCACGACGGCTCCCGCCACCTACACGGAGACCATATTGATCCCCCCGGGCTATACCTTTTACGTGCAGACTGTCGGGGACGACACGCAGAAGTTCGTGTTCAAGGATGGCTCTCCACTACCTCCGTACGAGACGAAGATTGTGCCGAACGACACGGATATGGTGCAGCGCGCGACTATCACGATCAAGCCCGCGGAGGCCAACGGATCGGGCCTTCTGCACTGGGTTCGCGGTGTGCTCGATACCGGGTCTGGTTATTCGGACCTTGATCCCTTCGCTCCGTGGTCGCTGTTCACTAACCCGGAGATGAGCCCCGGAGGTGTGCTGATCGGTGAAGACACGAGCGAGCGCGCCCCTGTCGGCAGAGCCAGGCTGTTGAACGTCCGGGACCACTACATCCCTGAGGAGTACTACTCGGCCCTGAAGGGCGGGGACAGAATCGACATCGAGGTGAAGGCCAAGGTCCTCAAAGGCTCGAAGGCTTTCAAGGGTGGTGTGAGGTATCTCAAGGCGAATGGCACATCGGGTCTGACCGATGTCGGTCTTCAGAAACGATCCGAGCTCGGCGATGGCTGGGCCCAGTGGTCTGGTGGTTGGACGGTGCCCGCTGATGCTGTGAAGGCTGGGCCGTGGCTGCATATCGACCAGGACGCCTGGAGTCCGGACACCCAGATTCTCGTTTGCGACCTGCACGTGAAGAACACGTCCTACCAGCAGCGCCTCAACTCTGGGCCGGACATCACGTCCTACGCCCCGCCGATGGGGTTCACGACGATGATGGTCGATCCGGGTTCGATCCAAGTCGAGTCCAACAAGAGGTTCCACAAGGTTGAGTTCTCAGTGAAAGAGGTCTGGCCGTGGCTGTGAGATTCACCGGAGTTGACAACTCCACGGTCTCCTCCTGGTCCGTCGCGGAGGACGCCACCTCACTCGACAGGGGTGCCTCGGACTCCGGAGTTCCCCAATTGCAGGTGCAGGGCATCGGGTACCAGCCGGGCCTGATGTCGATGCTCGGGCAGAGCATGACCGTGATCTCGAACGAGTTCGGCTCGACCGAGTTCCGCATCACAGACATTGAGGGTACTGAATCGGGTTGGACTCTCACCGGCGGCTCGCCCCTGTCGGCACTCGTCCAGGCGGGCACCATCCCCAGCATGACGGGTCAGCCGTTCGAGACCATCATCGAGATGTTCTTCAACGCCGTGGGAATCAAGCGCTCGCAGTACACGCTGGAGATCGACCAGGCGCTGCTGAAGGGGAGGTACGATATCCCCGCCCAGCGGGTTGTCGTGTGGCAGGCCATGAAGCAGTGGCTCAGTGCCAACGAGATCGACATGTCGTGGGAGGTCGGCAGGCTCCGGTTCCAGCCGCTCCGCAACCGGATCATGTACGTCAACGATGTGACTTCGGGCTACAACCTCACGATGAGTTCTTCGCAGAAGGTGAAGAACATCGACGTGAACGTCTACCACCGCATGGCGTTTCGACATGATGTGATCTGGCCCCCGAAGCCGTTGCTCTACCCGGACGCCAAGACGACGTTCGGGCAGACCGACACACCTGTGATCACTGTGAATGCCGGGGAGCAAACAGTGACCACGCTTCAGCTCCCTTGTGAGGTGTCGTCCGTGCGGCAGCCTCGCCAGGTCATGGCGATCCCCGTCGTCAACAAGGCCCCACTAGTGGACAACCAGAACACGCCTAACGGCATTTACATGGTCGTGGGTAAGGACAACAAGGCGATCACCCCTGCTCAGTGGCAGGACATGGGTGGGGGCCTTGAGGTGCGCCTCAACAAAGACAAGCGTTCTGTCGATGTCATTGTTACAGGGATGTTGTTCGAGGAGCTCAGCCCCTTCCGCATTTGCGAGTCCGATGGAAAGACCGATTACAACGGCTTGTTTCTGCTCGGGGAGAACGGCACCTATGTCGATATCGAAACTATCCCCTTCCACACCGGCACGCCCGGGACGGACGAGGAGCAGACGATCGACAATCAGTGCATCACCACGCGCACCCAGGCCTACCACGCTGCTCAGTGGACCGCGGACCAGTACAGCGGGCACTCCTTGAACGCGACCTGGCAGGGTATCAACCCGCTCCGAGATACTGAACCCAACGGGGAGCGCCAGGTCTTCGGCCGTCTCGCAGGGGTTCGGTACAAGCAGGACGGGCACTGGTGGCGCGTATCGAATGCCTCCCTGTCGGATAATAATGCTCAGTTGACCGCTACGAGAGACACAACATTGGGGGATGTTCAACGCGTCTACCCGAAGGTTCGAATGCTCTCCGGAGGCGGCCGGACTCTCAGTGAGATCAGCGACAGGGGGATTCTATGAGCCGGGACTACGAGGGACACCTGTACCCCGCACCGAACGTTTCGAAGCAGACGCAGTCCTGGACCTGCGCGATCGAGCGCAAGATCAACCGACTGGAACAGCGCACGGGTGATGCCGTCGCCACCGCGAACAACGCAGCCAATCGCTGGGCCCCCATGGCCGGTGAATTGGCCAAGATGCGCGATCGCCTCGACGACACCGAGGCGATCGAGCGCGTGTCGCGCCTGGCCCAGGATGCGGTGACCTGGTCCACTCGCCCGCCGGTGAACCGCACGCCTGGGGTGCAGAAGGAGAAGCCCGATTACCCGTTGCACCCGAACGCGGTCTGGTATGTCTACGTCGGGGATAAGAACAACGTCACCGAGATATGGCGCTGGGAGCAGGCCTCCATGAAGCGCATCGGCGACAAGGCCGAGAACTTCAAGCTCGACATGGCTGGGAAGTGGGTCAGGCAGACTTACGGCACAGGAACGCTGGGTGAGGGTGCTGTCGATCTGAAGAATCTCTCCAAGTCCCTGTCGGACAATCTGGAGGAGGCCCACAACGGCGTTGTCCAGCTTCAGAAGCGTGCCGATGAGGCTGACAAGAAGTACGACAAGACCAAGGCCGACCTTGAGAAGAAGATTAAGGACATCAAGGAGAAGGCCGGCAGCGACGGCCGTGTGATCGTCTCCCCCAACGAGCCTGCTGGGGCTGATCGTGTTGAGGGCAACTTGTGGATCAACACGGCGGATGGGAAGAACCGCCCGTACCGTTACGACAAGGTGACGGATAAGTGGGTCGAGATCAAGGACCCGGACATCGTCGAGTCCGCGCAGAAGGCCGCTCAGGCGCAGACCGAGGCGAGCAAGGCCCTGAAGAAGGCCCAGGACATTGAGGACATGGCCACTGCGGCCAAGCTTGCTGCGGAGAACGCTCAGAAGAGCGCGGATGGTAAAAACACTATCTTCTACACGCCCGAGAAGCCGACGCTCCAGGGTCGTAAGCAGGGCGACTTGTGGTTCGACACGGACGACGGCTACAGGATGTACTCTTATGACCAGGCCCGCCAGGACTTCGTGGATGTCACACCTAAGACGTCCATGTCGGATGAGGACAGGGCCGCCCTGGAGCGTCTCCGCTCGGGAACTTCGGACATCCTGGACGCTACGTTCCCCGTCGCCTGGACCACGTCTGTGACGCCATCGAACTGGCGGATCGAGACCAACTACCCGGGGCGCTACCACTGGGTTGGCGGTGACACAGCAGGCGGGGCCCGTCGTCTGCTGATCCTTCCGCCGAAAGTGAAGCGAGCTACGAAGAATGACACGTACACGTTCGCGTTCTCGCTGCGGAATGAGTCCACTCAGACTGCTCAGTTCCAGGTGGGATTCGATTTCTACTCCGACAACGCGTGGACGCGGAACGTCAACCCGAGCCCCAACATCTTTGTAGTCCCTCCGGATGGACAGTCCCATGTCTTCAAGACGACTATCGTTGCGGCCTACGACCCCAACAACCGGGAGAACGTGGTCGTTCCCTGGATCGACGGCCTGTCGTCGCTGGCTAACAACGTCTGGCTAATGGGCGTCGAGATGACGAACAACGACAACCTCCAGGCCCGGCTCGCCCAGGCCAGTCAGGGCGTCGCTGATACGTTCAAGCGCATCGAGGGGCAGGTTCTCACGTCGCCGTACCCACCTTCGAAGGGTATCGTTAATACTTCTGTATGGATGTCTCCCGACGGTAAACTGTTCCGCATGAGGAAGGCCGGAAAGGAAGACTGATGCCTTACGATCGGAACGCGAACTGGGTTGATGGCGAAGGCGCACAGGCCACACCCATCACCGCCGTCAAGCTGAACAAGGTCGAGGATGGCCTCGTCGCGGCGTCCAAGAATGCCGACACTGCGGTAGCCAAAGTCACCGAGAACAAAGCCGCGATCGACAAGGCGCAGAAGGCCGCGGATGACGTGACGAAGACCGAGGCTCAGCACTGGCAGCAGGCCAACAACCTCTTCGCTACCACCACTGCGCTCAAGGCTCTTGAGCAGCGACTCGACGAGCTCAAGGCCGCGACGGAGCTCGGCAAGATCATCGACGGGATCAAGCAGTTCTACGTGGGCCGCATGGATTCCGGTCCCCTGGTCCCTGTCGGCGCCATCCTTGCGTGGGCCGGTGTCACGGCTCCGGACAACTTCGCGCTCTGTGATGGGCGGCAGATGGACCGCACAGTGTACCCCCAGTTGTACTCTGTGCTCCAGAACATCTACGGAGCATCAGGCAACTTCTTCAGGCTCCCCGACCTCAAGGGTCGTGTCATCGTCACCAGAGATCAGGGCAACGCGCAGTTCGTCAACCTTAACAACCTCGGTGGGGAGGCTCAGCACACCCTGTCCCTCGATGAGATGCCGCGTCACAATCACGATATCGGTAACCCGAACGTTGCGAACTGGCGCGACATGGGCATCTGGGGATCGAACGTGTCCGGTGGTAACCAGTGGAACATCGCCTCGGGCTCGTCTGAGGGTTCTCTCGGTAAGCTCTCAGCTTCTGACACCGGCGGGAGCCGCCCGCACAACAATATGCCTCCGTACATCGTGTTGAACTACATCATCAGGATCAAGTGATCCTATGGGTTCGTACGAGTACATAACGTGGCCCGGGGACAAGACGACTCCGGGCCCCGATCTGTTCCCGGGTTGGAGCCCCACTGCGCACAACTCGAAGGTTGTGCACGGGATGAACGGCGCGGAGTGGGTTGAGGTCGATAGGAACCAGGACCCCGAAGCCTACAACATCGCGGCCCACGCGGACCAGACCCGCAACGACATCCTCGCCATGGTCCGACAGGACGGGGGCCGTGTCTTCTACTACGACGGCTCAGGCTACCCGCCCCTTCGTGGTTACAATCCCGGGGACACCGCCCGTGGTCGTGAGAAGACGACGGGTTCCATCCTTGTCGAATACCGATGGAACGGACTGGAGTGGATTCAGCAGCGCCTCACCGACGGTATGATCACCTCGCTCGATGTCGGTAAGCTCACTGCGGGCACGGCCAACATCCAGAAGGTTGTCGCCGACACCATTTGGGCTGGGATTATTCAGGCGAAGTCCGTCGTCGCCAACAAGATCACCGGCGACCTCATCGAGGCGAACACGATCCGTGGGGACCACATCGCGGCGAACTCGATCTCGGCTGAGAAGTTGCAGACTGGCTCCATCACAGCGGAGTCCGGCATCATCAAGAGCCTTGACGCAGGGAAGATCACCACTGGGTTCATCAACGGTCAGCGCATCGCTGCTCGCTCTATCACTGCTGCCCAACTCGCTGCTGGCTCGATCACGGCCGACAGTGCGGTGATCGACTCCATCAGCGCGTCGAAGATCACCACTGGCACCCTGAAGGCGTCCCTGTTCGACGCCGATACTCTGCGAGGTCAGACTTTCATCGGTGGGCGGTTCATCGGTGGCGACTTCCTTCTCGATCCGGAGACCTCTCGACAGGATATGCGGTTCGGGCGCTCCAAGGGCGTGCCTTTCAAGAATGAATCCCAGGAGTTCACGCGCGAGGTCATCGGCATCTCCGCGTTCAGCCCCACCACGGAGCAGCCCATCCTCGCTCTGGGTGTCATCGGCAACGACGATCCTGCACTGTCCCTATATGGCCGGCAGTTCACCGACGGGAACCGTTACTTCTCTCAGCTCAGCCCTGGTCAGTTGTATCTGGGCGGGGTTAACGCGGTCGGAACCCCGACATGGTCCTACATCCGACAGTCGGGACAGGACCTGGCTATCTCCACACGGCAGGAGAACGTCAACACACCGCTGTCGAACCTGCTGATGTCACCCACTCACTTCTACGCTGCGGGTAACTACCGGGGCTCGACCCCGAAGTGGATGTTCCATCTGACCACGGGAGGCCACCGCTCTGACATCCTCTGCGACGGGGACCTGCACATTCACGCTTCCGCCGGTTACGCGGTAAGCATCGACTCGTACATCCATTCGAGGTTCCCGATCACTCAGCTCGACTGGGGGGCCGGAGGCAACGAGACGAACGTCTTCCGGAAAACCGAAATCAACGGCGATCTCCACGCCAGAGGTCGTATCAGCGCGGACAAGGGGAAGAGCTTCGTCATTCGTCACCCGACGAAGGATGACCACATCCTGGTTTACACCTGCACCGAGTCGCCTTACAACGGGATCGAGTATTGGGACAACGCCACGATCCCCAAGAGCGGGGAGATGACTGTCGAACTTCCCGAGTACTTCGACACGCTGCACGATGAGGATGTTCCGACGTCGGTATTCACCTCGAACGGCGTGAAGGTCCTCGGGCCCGTCGAGGGCGGTAGATTCAAGGTCAAGGGCGAGGCGGGTACCTGGTTCTCTTGGCAGGTCAAGGCTGCTCGAAGGATACCCTGGGCGCCTAAGATGGATGCAGAATGCACTGAAGAGGACGCCATCAATAAGTATGACTTCTCGGAGAGACACATAGAAGGGTTGCCAAGGTGGGAGCAATAGACAGCAACGGGGTCTACAAGTACTCCTCCGAGGACACGGTCAACACCTGGGAGAATTTCCTCAACCTGGGCATGAACTCCGTGTCGAACGCCATCCAGAACCTCCGGTACAACGGGGTCTACTGCGTGACCAACATCCAGGGCGCCACGACCAAGCGCATGGAGTTGGAGCGCACGGGCCTCAAGCCGACAGGGGACAATCCGTTCCTCTTCTACCTGAAGAACAACGGCAAGTTCATCACCTGGGACGGTGCCGCCTGGAAGATGAACGGCGACTCCATTGCCTCATGGATGGTGAACGGTAACGAGACCTTCACACCGGCGACGCCCTGCTACGGGAAGATTCTGTGGGGTCAGCAGGGTGAGGAGTCAAAGTTCCGGCAGGAGATGGGCGTCTCCGTCCTGAGGATCACCGAGTGGTCCTACTACGGGAACGACCAGACCACAGACTCAGCCTTCGCGTACTTGCCGCTGAAGAACACCTACACTGGCGTTGCGGTGACCTTAATCACCAACGGCAACGCAGAGGAATGGCCAGGCGCCTTCTCGGCTGACAACAACAACTGGCACCAGTTCGCGGAGAAGGATGGCACGATCAAGAGGATCAGAATCATCGTTCCCCGTGGCATCGTCGGTCATCTCATCACGACGAACTACGTCATCTACGGGTGGATCAAATGAGGCAGTTCATCCCCACGACTCCGTACATCCAAGAGCCCCCGTGGCAACGACACCTTGACAGGGCCTCACGCGCCCTGTCGTATGGCTCCCTGTCGGCCTACGCCCTCATGCGTCTAAGTGGTCCGCGCCACTTCATGGACATCCCTGAGCTCGCGCTGCACTACCACTGGTTCCTCTTCCTGGGTATTTTCATCACATCCTTGTGTGCTACTGTCTTCGTGCTGCGCCGGCAATCGCAGTTCGAATACGTGGCTCTGCTGCCTCTGCTCGGGTTCATGGCAGCCAGCGGTATCATAGCCCTGAACGGCCCTACGTCTCGACCGCATGCTCTGCTACTGTGGGCGCTGTGGTTCTTCCTGGCAGCGCGATGGAACGTCCTTCACTCCGCCATCAAGCACGCCCGTTTTGTTCAGGACATGAAGGACAGTGTCGAGCAGGGGGTTTGATATGAGCGCTACTGTGGCTTCTGTGGTGGCGCTCGTTACAGCACTTCTTGCAGCCGTGCCGCCAATACTGAAGACCTTCGCCGACAGGAAGCGGGGCATCAAGGAAGCGGAGGTGCAGGAGGCCAAGCAGAGCACTCAGCAATGGCAGGCTATGATCGCTTCCCAGGAACTCATCATCGACTCCTACAAGGAGGAGAACGAGCGGCTTCGCAAAGTCCTCAAAGAATACGAGAACAACTAAGTACCGAAGAACCCCCTAGCGGCAACTAGGGGGTTCTTCGCGCAAACTAGCAAGCTATCAACATGATTCAACTGCTTGACGAGCCCGGTGTATCAGCATTCGATGGCTTTGTCCAAGTACCACCTCGCTTTCTCCAGGTCCTGTTTTCTGTCGTCCTTGCGGCCGGCCCGGAGCAGGTACTTACCGACCTGCCACAGAAGCGGGTCCTTGTCGAAGGCTGCCATGAGCACGTTGAAGACTTCGACATCACCAACGTTCTCAACCTGTTCAGCCAGCGCGTTTCCCAGCCACGAATAGTGCTTCGGGGCGTTCACGACATCTGGCTTCTCCTCGTCCTCGACAGGGGCCATCTGCCCCAGCGGCATCCGGGCGTAGCCGGGACCCTGACATACCTGCATGTGCTCGTTGATGCGAAGGTAGTCATCGATCTGCAAGCCGCCGCGTCGAGCATCCCAGGTTCCGATGTAGTCGTAGTCGGGCCCCATGTTGTCCTCGATCGGGTAGACGTGCGGATCGACAACAGCGAACTGGATCTCGTATATCTGGGCGATCATCACGTAGATGTCGCGCTCGGAGGCGCAGCGCGTCTTACGGGCGAATGTGTAGCCGTTGTGCTGAACACAACCGACGAGGTTGAAGTTGTTGTAAGTGACTGCAATCGAGCAGGGCGTGCCATGAGCGCAGAAGTCGTACCGGTACATGAACGGCTTGCCGTTGATGTCCTCTTGCTCCTGGCCTGCGCTTGGCTCGAACTTCTCGTCACAGATCTCTCGGAATTTATCAATCAGCGTTGGCATGACGGCCTCCCATTCGAGCTGCAAGACTAGCGTCGTGGCAGGTCTTGATCGAGTAGTAGTAGAAATGACGTGCTGCATCTCGTACGTCATCAGCATCGGGGCAGCCAACAGTCCTGCCGGTGGGCCAGAAGCCCAGGGCCTTGAGCGCCTTGTCGGTGATGACGCCCTTGGCCTGACCGGGGGTCTGCCAGATGATCCGAACGTTCGGGTTCCATGCTGTCGCGCAGTACGACAGGGCGCTGTTGACCTTGACGGTGGTGAGGTCCGCGCGGAACTTGTTGTTTGGGCGCAGATCGAACTGCTCGATGACGAGCGTGGTCGGCTCGGATGTGAGCTTGGTGAGAAGTTCGGTGACCGTCTCCTCCCAGCGCTCACTGCGGAACTGACCGAAGTCGAGGATCTCGGAGCCCTCGTTATACGGATCGCTGGGTTGCTCACCCAGAACCCACCCTGTCGAGACCCCGGCATCGACAGCCAGGATGCGTTCACTCATCGGTCTCCTCCTTTCCGGTCACCTTGTTCACCGATGTGTACCGGGTGCTGTATGTGTGGAATCGGACGTTGACCTCGGGAAACTCCCAGGTCACCTTGCACAGCCCCTTGTCGTTGGGTGGCTCGATGTCGATGAGGGTGGCCGCCAGCTCGACAGGCATGAGCACCTTCTCTCCGATCTTTAGCGAGCCGAGGGCCTGCGGTTGTGTTTTGAACTTCATCGGTTCTCCTTCTTGTGTTCGTTGATCCACTGCGAGATTGCGGCTGATGCGGGTGGCACGGGCTGCCAGATGGCCCACAGTCGGCAGGCATCTGCGACGACCTGGTCGCGTCCGGCATCGGTGGTGGCGAGATTGTAGTTGTCCTCCAGGACGGCGATGAAGCGATCCACTGCGAATGGGAGATGCATCAGAGGTGCTCTGTCTCGAAGGTGGCGTCCAGGTCCTTGTCGGAGTAGAACTCGACGTTCTTGTCAGGCCAGATCACCATCCACTGTCCGTAGAAGAACTCGGGGTCGCGGAGGCTGACACCATAGCGACGGGCGACAGTGCGGGCCGCCTCGATGGAGCGCTCCTCGATCTTGATGGCCCAGCAGGTGCGTGGGCGGGGTCGAACGAATCGTTCGACGAGGTTGTCGTCAGGATGTGCGGGGTAGTTCATGGTCAGTCCTTCCGGTATCTCTGTGTCGTGTAACCGGCCGCTTCGACCGGCAGTCCCTCTGCCCAGTCCGGTAGGTCGCACATAAGCGAGGATAGTCTCTCTACGGTCAAACCACCAGTAGTCTCTGTAACGATCTCATCATGAACGTGCGTGACCGTGCGGAACCCAGCCCGCTCGACGTTGACAAGCGCGTGAATGAGCAGGTCCCGGCCGATGGCCTGAATGATGTTCTCGACCTGTGTGGGTCCTCCGACAATGCGGCGCTGCGTACCATTACCCACGACAGCGTCGCAAACCCAAGCGCGCCGACGATAGGGTAGCGGTTTGCCATTGCGGTCCTTGGGCTGCACGTATTCGCGCCGGCAGTTGTGATAGACGAGGGCCCTCCCCGACGGAAGCCAGACGTAGCGGTCATTGCCCACGATCTCGACATCCACGGGGATTCGCCTTGAGGCCGGTCCGCCCTTGTCGAAGGCTGTGTGAACTTGCTTCCACCACGAGACGATGTGCGGATGCGCAACACGCCAAGTCTCAACCAGCGAAGTGAGACCAGCCCAGATCACATTATCTGGAGTGCCCTTGGGGTATATCTTGGCGCCCCCGAGATTGAGAAGCGCCCCGGCGCCTCCACCGAAACCACAGCCCAATGTTGCTGCCTTCCCGCGCTGCCGATCGAACCCAGCTTTCTTACCGCCCATACGCTCTGCGGTAGCGACGTAGATGTCCCTCCCTTCTCGGAAGGCCTCCAGAACACCATCCTCGCCAGCGGCCCATGCGGTGAGGCGGGCCTCGATCGCACTGTAGTCCGACACGGTGAAGGGACCCACGAGCAGCGGACGCACGAGCTTCTTGAGGTCCTCGGAACCAACCTCAATACCGGCCAGGAGCTTGTCGATCGCGACCTGCTCGGCCTCCATATCGTGCTCTCCCTCTGCGTCTGTGAAGTGATCACGGGGTAGATTGTGAGGGCTCAATGTGACGCCCGTCATCCTACCGGTGTTAGCATTACTGTACTTGATCGTTCCACGCAACCGACCATCCGAGTTCGTCGATCCCTGAGCGATGACGTACTTGGTCGCAGCCGACAAAGCTGCCAGCCGCTTGAGCTCCACAGCCTCACGAACCTCGTCGGGGAGATCGTCACGCTCCAGGAGCTCGGCGACATGGGCCTTGTCAATGGACTCCATCTCGAAGCCCTGGTCGGCGAGCCAGCCCTTGAACTGCTGCACGCTGTTCGGGTTGTCCAGACCTGTGATCTCCTTGACCCGAGCCAGGTCCTTCTTCTTGTTGGCCTCGTACTGACGATGAGCAGCACTCGCCAACGCCGTGTCGATCTTGATGCCCCTGTCGTTGATCCGCGTGGCGGTGATCCAAGCTTCGTACTCCTCGGCTGATGGGAACCCCTTGCCGAGGCGATAGATGTTATCCCGCATGGAGATGACGTCCTGTCGGTTGTACCCGACGTAGGCCTCCCAGTCCGCAGGGCGCTCCTCGGGCAGTGTCCTACCGCCTTTGCGGTTGGGCACGGAGAACATGTTGATGAGTCGTCCACCAGCCTCATCTTTGGCCTCACCCCCGACGACCTTGCAGAACCCCTTCAGAGAGCGAGGGTAGCCCCACAGCGAAGCGAGTACGGCCGTGTCGATGTACTCCTCAGGGTCGATATACGTACCGACAGGGAGACCCTTTAGCGCGCTGAAGTTGATCCGCTCGAAGTCGCTGTTGTGAGCGATCTTCTTCACCGCAGGATCGAACAGCCCCGGGATCGCCTTGATCTCCTCGTGACCATACGCGGTGTGAATCTCGCCCTGGCCAATACACCATGAACAAATGAGGATCATCCAGTGTTCATCCTCAACGTATCGATAGACAGTGTTCTTCTTCAGATCGACAGTCGAGTAGGTCTCGATGTCCAGGTGGAGCTCAGTCCCGTCGAAGATGTCCTCGAACCCGTAGGAGTTCCGTGAGCGGCCCTCGGTCCTCGCCGCCCTGTCGAGCTGGTCAAGCAGCCACGTGCCTGGAGCCCCGAAGGCTCCCACGGTGAACTTGTTGCCCAGTGTGGCTCGGTCGGTGACCTCGATCGGGTCCTTGATGCCCGCATCCTTCTTGGCCTGCTGGAGCGAAACGAACTGCTCGCCCGTCAAGGCATTGACATCTGGTACCAGTATCTGCACGGTTCTCTCCTTACTGGTTGGTACATATGTATAGTACACAGAAAGAACCCCGGGCCGCAACCCGGGGTTCCCACGAGTCAGTCTCGTTGCTTGAGTGAAACCATCCTGACCTTCTTCCCTGCTTTGTCCCTCATGACTGGTACGTCGAGCCGCCCCATGCGGGCCCCTGCATCAACAATCTCATCGGCCCGTCGAGTATTGTCGATCCGGCGGAGAAGGTGACCCAGCACCGCGTCGCGCGTCGCAGTCTTGTTAGGCTGGGCTGCCAGGAAGGCCTCGACCTGCGCGACATCCTTGCTGATGTCGGAGTCCGCAGCACAGGCGACGAAAGCCTCGAAAGACTTCAGGTGAACCTCTGCCAACTGAACGGCCTTCACCGCATGGCGCATCTTGACCGTATGCTGCTGCTCAGCAGCAGCGATCAAGGCGGCTATACGAAGGATCGACAGGCCCAGACGTTCAACGCAAGGGACCAGGTATTCGCTGTACAACGGGTGTTGGTCCGCGAGAACTGCACACATGTTCCCCGCGTCCCGGATACGATCCAGGGCCTTCTCCTCGAAGGCGATGAGAGCTCGCGCATCCTCCCCCTCCACTGTGAAGGGCTCCAAGGCCTCGCGCTCCTGACGCCAGTGGTGCTTGGCGAGCGTCAGAACCCGAAGGTTCAGGTTGAACATGTTGTCCTGCCGCTGGAGCGTTTCGTCGTCTGCATCCGACAGGATGGTGAAGTCGTCCATGGTTCTAGCAGGGTCGAACTCCGTGGGCTCGGGCAGAACGGGCAGACACCTCGGGACGAACCCTGAAGCGATCTTCTCCACCTTCAGGTTTCCCGCAGCCTGATCCAGAATCCCCATGCACAGGATCGACAGGGAGAACGGCGTTTCCCTACGGTACTCGTGACCCTTCTGTTTCCGGGCTATCGACGGGATGTAGCCATCGTAAGCCTTCGTGAGGAACCCGATCTCGCCGTCCATGTACGAACCGGAGCGCATAGCCCGAGCGAACATGTCCTGCACCTCATCCAGGATTACGAGGATCGACTCCCCGGGTCGCTCTCCGCAGTGCTGAGCCAAAGCCTCGGGTGTGTGATCCTCCGGGCCGATAAGATCCAGGTTGAACTCCGCGCCAATACGACGGAGGAAATGCTTCACATAACTTGCTGTGGTTGACTTCTTGTCTCGTGTCGTTCGTCCCAGAAGGAGCGTGTAGAGGTTGCAGCTCAACCTGCCGAACGACGTGCGTACCCGGATGTCCGATCCAAGCACTGCGGAAAGGATCGACATGGCCGCCGCATAGTTGAATTGCTTCGACGTGCGGGATGACATGTCGTTCATATACTGGGCCAACGAGTCCACCACAGTATCCTGCGGAACAGTATCGAACTTCTCATTGATCAGGTGGACGTCGCCCCAGAACAACCCATTGCGCTCATCCTGCAACCGGGGGATGCAGATCGGCTCCCCGTTGATCGCCTCTATGGCAATCGCATCAGCGAGGTCGGCTTGGACCTCCTGGTCGTCCTCCCATCTCGCCTTGTCGCGCTGAATCTGAATCCATAGGTCGCTATCTGGGCGACCATCTCGCTTGTACTTATTGCAACTCGCGTCCTGAACAACAGTGAAAACATCAGCGAGCTCGACACCAGCTTCGAACAGGGAGCACTCCAGGGAGTACATGAGTGCAGACCAGTCATCTGACGGCAGAGGATCATCGGCGTAGAGTGCCATGATCTTGTTATCGTTGAGGCCATTGATGATCTTCATGGCTTCATTCTGATCGACCTCGGGCATCTCCATGATGAGATCGACCTTCGGTGTCGAGGCCGGCGAGTACGCCGCAGTGAACTCTCTGACCGAGTAGGACTCCCTGTCGTTGAACTCGACGGAGACCTGGGTCGGGAGCCCGTACTTGGGCTTCGTGTTCATGGTCCCAGGCACGCGGAGCTTCTTCGCCAGCGGCCATCCGCGGTCCACACCAGTGTCAGCATGCGTCTGGTAGACCCCACGGTTGAGTTGCTCGATGTCGAGGTTCCCCTGTGAGCGGTAGTCCGACAGGCGCCAGTAGGCATGGTAGTGCTCAGGGCTAGACTTCACGAGCACAGTGGGCTCCAGGAACAGATCGTCCGGGTGGAGACCGTCCAGGTCGGCATAGACACAGGCCACGCACTTCACGTTCTTCTTAGTCGCATGACGTGCGGACGACAGGGTGGAAGGCTTGTGGAAGAGCATGGGCGACCAGTAGACGTCCTTGTCAGACATCTTCTCGACGACCCCGCACATCTTCTCGGCCTCGGTCGGCCAGTGGTACCACTGGCAGCGGGACAGTCCGCCGCCGGGGCCCAGACTCATGATGGGGACCCATCCTTCATCGTTGGGGAGGATGCGCTTGAAGAACTGTTGTAACTGGTTCATGTGTACCTCGATTCTGTGAGACGACCCGCTGCTACCAACAACGCTAGCAGCCCTCGACAAAACCGTCGAGGGCCGCTAGCGTATCAGGCGATCGTTACACGAGCGTGATCTTGGTGGAGGAGGTCTTCTTCGGGTCGAAGGTCAGACGCTTCACCGAGCTCGACGGGTTCCAGGTGTCCTGCACCATATTCCCGCTCTCGTCAGTGAGGGGCTCACCGTTCTCGTCCGTCTTGTAGACGGGCTGACCGTTCTGGTCGAAGCGCTTGCGGCCCTTATCCACGACGATGTCGAGCGTGGCACCGACGCCCTCTAGGCCCTCCTCGACAGCCTGCACGGTGCTGTCGATCTTCGCGGGAGAGAGCTTGGCCTTGAGCTCGGCCGGGTTGCTCGGCCACTGACCAGCAGCACCGAAGTACTTGGGCAGGTTGAAGTGGATCTGCTCCTTGCCGGTGCGCTTGCTCTTGATGGTGAAGACGGTGCGGTCGAGCACAGTCTTGCCCGCCTCGGTGTCGTCCCCATCAACGGTCCACTCGACAACGAGCATCGGCTTCCCGCTGGACTTGGACTCGGTGACCTCGACACTGGAGACGTAGGCATGGTGCTTGCCGGGCTTGATGAGCTCGAAGGCACCACCCTCACGGGCGACGTCCATGTCAGAGAGGTTGATAGACAGCATGTTGGATCTCTTTCTGTTGTTGTTGTTGTCGGTCAGTTCGTCTTGTTCAAGGCCTGCTTGATGAAGCCGTAGAACTTCGACATGGTGGGGTTCCCGATGGCCTCGGGGAACCCGGTGATGCGCTGCTTGGTCAGGGTTGACTTCTCCTGGGTGAACAGCGCGGGCACGAGCACATCCTCCCCGTTCTCGTCCTGCGTGTCAACCCAGGACATGTACCCGACGAAGTCGAACATGGATGGGAGTTTGCGGATGGACTTCTTACCCTCGAACGAGGGGCTCACGAGCGTGGCGCCTGTGACCTCGTTGGTCTCCCGTTCCGCGTGCGTGATCGCGATGAGCGACACGCCCTTGGCATCCGACAGGGCCTTGATGATGGAGCGCGGTGCCTCATAGGCAGCAGCCCATGCGGCGAAGGTGTCCTTCGGGTTGATGGTCTGGAAGTGGTTGACCACGAGCTCCTGGAGCTGATCGAGTGTGTCGATCACCACGGTCTTGAACGGGAATTCACCCTTGTCGATCGAGGGCTTGATCACGTTCTCGAAGAGCTTGACGCAGTCGTTCCACGAGTCGCAGTGGACGATGGTCGTCTTGTCGAGATCGCCCCACTGGCCTAGCGGCATCGTGCCGTTCTCGAAGTCGATGTACAGCACGGGCGCCAGGTCCTCGCACTTCGAGGCCGTTGCGGCGAGTGAGCTCTTACCCGTACCGGCCAAGCCGAACAGGAGGAGCGAGAACGTTGATAGGTCCTCGGGCTGCACCTCCCTCAGCCCCGACTTCTTGAACAGGTCATTGAATGTTGACATCAGTTTTCAGCTCCCAAAGATGACGGTTCCAATGATTAGAGTGACTACCCCGGCGAAGATGACGCTCCCGATGACGATGCCTTCACCGATCATGAGGAGCCAGTCGTCCTTGTCGAGACGTCGGCGGTTCTGTCGTGCGTGACGCATCTCAACCTTTCATGTAGTGGATCGGTCGATACTTACTACAGTAGAAGCACTCGGGCGCGCTGTCAAGAGCTGTGATCAGATCGTCACACTCGCGCGCCTTCTTGTAGATGAGACCCGCACGCCCCAGAGCGTAGATGGCGAGGTCCTTGTCGTACGGCAGCGACAGGGCGGTGAGTTCTGACTCGACCACATGAACCGTGACATCTCGTGGTAAAAGCAATAGTGTGATGTTGTTCACGTCATAACCCAGATCCTCCATACCTTTCCCGTACAGGCAGAGCTGAATGTAGTACTGAAGGAACTGCGCTGCACCGTAGTCCCCGACGATGGCATCGAAGCCGTCCCTCTGGGACTTGCGGTGCAACTGCTTGAACGCATTTCGTTTCTTCAAGGAGACGAGCTTCCAGTCCATCACCTCTCCCGCCCCGATGTCGAACCTGTCGAGCGTTCCCCTGATCGGGCCGTAACCACCGACATCACCGACATGGACCGGTTGCTCAACGAGGGCCTCGGCCTCCTGCTCCATGTCGCGACTGCGCTTCTCGCACAGCAGGTGGAACGCCGTCCCGAGCAGAGGAGCGATGGGCGTCTTCTCGTTCTCGCCGGGGCGCCTGACGCCCATTAAGTCCTCGCCGAGACAAAGATCACAGCACTTGCCTAGACCCGAAGGCCCGACACGGCGCTGTTTGTCCCGCTCGGATCGTGCAGTCAGGAGACGGCGAGCACGATCAATGGCTGCGGTAGAAGTCAAGAGCCTCAGCCTCCTCGATCGCGATCTGGGCTTCCTTGATGAGCTGGCTCATCACGGGATCATCGGAAATCGTCTCGGCCAAGTCCTCCACGAACTCGAGTCGCGGGTCCCCGATATGAACACGTTCGGTGACCAGGTAGGGCCCCCGGATCGCAGCGTCGAGCGCGTTCGGCAGAGACTTGAAGGACCAGGCGACCTCGTTGATCTTGTCGAACCAGACGTCGTATCGTTTCATAGGAAATCCTTCTGGTAGGTGCTCTCACCCTACGGGGTTTTGGCTCCCATGTCAAGGGGGGGAAATCACTCCGCGAGGCCGAAGTTTTTCGCGGGCCGGGGGCTCCCAACTCGGCTGGGTTTTTCAGGCAGAGCAGAACCGCCCGGCCCCGAAGGACCTGGCGGTTCTAGCTACCAAAGTTGTGAGGATCACACCGTGTCGAAGAGCACCTCAACGGGGTTCTTCACTTCGTCGATCACCTCCCCCTCCCAGGCCTCGATCTCCTTGCGGTACATGGGCCCGAAGATGTTCGTAAGTCTGACGTTCTCGATCCGAATCCTCACTCGGAACACGTGGAATGGCCACTCGTACTCCTGCCCCCGTGAGATCGCATGAGCCAACGTCGGGGTGAAGAACAGACCACGATTCAGTGTCGTACGCTTCTCCTCGGGGATCGACACAATCTTGCCGACCTCCCACTTAGTGGGCTCACCATAGAGTTGTCCCGTAAGACCCTCTGCGCTTGTCGTCTTGTAGACGAGGTACTCGGTCTCGAACGAGTTCAGCGGGAGGGCCAGGCGATTCAGAAACCCTCGGGTCGCAATGAAAAGGCTTCCCTTATCCCCGTTGCTCCCGAAGCACTGAATCTTCCCAGCGCCGTGAACAATAGCGCCCGATTCGTGCTGAACAACCGACATATCAGAGACAGTGTTAACTCGCGAGTCCTTGTATGCAATGGCTCGCGAAGTATCGAGCAGAACACCAGATGAATTACCATAGAACTCCCCGTCCGCGCGATCGAAAAGCACCACACGTGAGTCCTTGCAAGCCTGGAAACCGGCGGAATCATAGGCCTCTACACCAGAGCAATACCACAACTCGGCGGATGAGGACTCATAGAGTTCGATGCCCTTGCATCCGATAAGGCGCGTTGTAGAACGGCCCCAAACACGCACCCGTTTGCAATCCTCGCACGTACTAATAGCACCCTGATCGGTATTGATCTCCACCCTATCTACATTAACGATTCGGGCGTCGATCTCGCCGAGGAGTTCCAACTCACCTCCCCAGCCCAGAATTTCAAGCCTTGCGTTCCCGAAACCCTTCACCTGCAAGTAATGCACAGAGTCAGGAATCTCGGAGCCATCAAGACGTATATATTCGTCCCTATACAGCCCCAATTTTTTCTCATTCGCATTCCCGAAATGCTTCAGGTTTTCCAGGATTTCGTCCCGGCTTCTCTTTCCCCAAGGCATGAAAATGTTACCTTTCTGTAATGTTCGGGGCAGTTGTTGTAGCAATTTGATGCTGGTAATGGGAGCCCAGAGACTCATCCCCATACGGGACCAGCGGAGGTGTGTCGAGTTCCAGAATCGACAACTGAGCGATAGCGCAACCCACGGGGAGTTCCAAGGGCTTCGCCGCGAGATTGCAGATCTCCAGCGTGATCGTGCCGTAGAAACCTGGGTCTATGAAGCCGGCCGTGATGTGCACAAGGAGACCACGCCGCGCCCATGACGACTTGCCCTCGACACGGGCAACAAGGTGCGCGGGAATGCCCACGGTCTCCGTCGTCCTAGCAAGTGCGAACTCCCCGGGCTTCAGGATAATGACGTTCGTGATCCTGTCGTCCCGGTGCTCAGTGGACAGCCCGACGTCGCGAATGACATCGCGATGCAGGTGCATCTCAACGGACGCCGGCTGAATCGCGCCGGCCGATAGTGGCGAAATGGTGAGCACTCCGCTATCGAGGAGGCGCGTGATGGTGGTGGAGGAGAGCATGCTCATTGGGTACCTTTCTGCCCCGACCATTCGGCCGGGGCATGGTTGGGTCGGTTAGATTGTGTGACGAATCTTGAGTGTCTCGGGTATCTCAGTTCGATAACTACCTCTCGTTATTCCTATCGCTCGCATTGTCGATACGGACAGCACTTCGTGCTCGGCCAGCGCCTTCAGTTCTCCTAGCGTCCAGACTGCGCTGCGGTCAAGTCGTGCCTGTAGGGTTCCTCTCTTCCATCCGACAACGCGCGAGACTTCAGCCGCCCCGCCGTGTCGTTCTATCTCTCCTTTCACTAACCGGGCTATGCGCTCGTCCTCCTCTGCTACTGATTCGGATAGTGCTCGCTTCACTGCATCTCCGCATCGTGCTGCCGAATCTTCTCATCGTCCTGTCCAACGACATGGGCTTCGAAAGCCTGATGCTCACGGGCGTCCTGATCGGCCTCGTATTGCACACGAGTCATCACAAACGCCTCGCCGCTTCCGTCGCCGTCAACAGCGGGATCCCATACGCACACGTCCTCACCATCGGGGAGCGCTCCGTCGTCCGCCAGGCAGTGCGCAATATCCTGCACCTCAGTCACTCCGATCTGCGAGTGGTGAATGCTGGCCAGCGCAATGCCGATGATCGTGCCGACAAGCGCGGGAACGATGACGAAAGCCAGAATCTTGTGGGAGAGCGACATTTCAGTTCCTTTCAAGGATTGGGTTGGGGTTCAGTTCTGAGTGAGCCAGGCCGCCGCCGACTCAGCGTCTTCGGGATCAACCATATCGCGGTGGAGCGTCTCGCGCAACGGGTCACTGGTCTCGATCACGACACTAACCGGGAAGCCGATGCTATCGAACCATGTCACATCACAATCGATACGCCCGTTGTCGGTTCGCACGATCCATTCCTCGATGTAGTCCATGTCGTCCGGTGTCCCCGGGAATCGCCGTGTCGTCCATTCCACGTCACCAGGCAGTGCATCGATGAAGATATCCTGCGCCTCGCCTAGTGTCAGCATCATGTTCTCCTTCCTGTTCGGTTCCTTCGATGACTCCATACTGCCCCACATTATGTGGCCGTGCAACCCACACATGCGTGATCTCGGTCACCTATGAATCATTGGACTCGATACGACACGGGTGTCCCGCCGCTGGCTGAAGGCTTTTCAGAGTTATAACTACGCACTCTGTACAGTTCGCATAATGGGATTCTGCACCATGCATTGTGTCAAAAGTGATGGTGACCACTGAATTGAACGGTTCAATTAGGACCGCGGTCCTAGGTACTGAGTCATATTCCAGGCTCCGAACAAATCCTCTTGTCCACATATCGAGATTTCTCCTCGCGGTGTAGCACTACAAAGCCCTGAAAACCACTTATAAACCGGTTGTTCAACTCTCAACAACCCCATGATTCCAACGGATTTGACAGGCATGATCCTCTATAGGCGTCCAACCGAATCCCGAACCGAAAGGGAACCCGCCATGCACGCTTCCATCTCCTCCATCATCGCCCGCCTCGACAGCGACGTTTACCTCGACCGTAGCGACGCCATGTACGACATCGAGATGAGTGCCCGGCACATCAAGCCGGCCGACCGGGCCGTCATCGTCGGCCGTCTCGTGGGCCTGCGCGAGCGGACCATCGAAGGCGCGCTCAGCCGTGGTTGCCCGAGCCGGGCCGCTGCCGAGGAACGAGACCTCGGAGTGCTTCGCATCGATGAAGTCGTCGACACGCTCTGCTAAGCACTCCACCAATCGCCCCCGTCGGGTTTCCGGCGGGGGCTTTCTCATGCCCACACGCTGGAGGCCACAGGAAGCCCGTAAACGGCACAGAAAGACGCCCCTAGTACCTAGTACTGGGGGCGTCTTGGAAGGCCGTCAGATGAGTCCTGAGACCTTCAGATCCGCATACCGCTGATCAAGCCTAGGAATGACTGACTCGGTATCGACAGTCCCCGGGCACTGAAGCAGCCAGCGCACCACGGTGCCCGTCTGCCTCGTGCGATGCAGCCGACCCTGTGCCTGAACGCACTTCACGACCGATGGATCGAGCCCCATCCAGACTTCATGACGACAGACCAGCTGAAGCCCGTCCACACCTTCAGCGACCGCGGGGATCACCGCGCACAGAACTTGCGGCCCGTCCTTGTCGAGGAATCGCTTCCACTCGTCCTTGTGCCCGCCTTCGACCCGCACGCACGAGTACCCAGCTTTCTCAAGTTGCGCGACCAAGGGCACCTGAAATTTCTTCGACGGCGAGTAGACGACAACTTTCTCTTCGCCGACGTCCTTCAGAATGTCCAGCAACGCCGCGATCTTGCCGCTGCGCGAACTCGGGTCGAAGAGCCATTCGTCCTCACCGCCCTGCACAGGGCGCACCCGCATCTGTCCGAGCGTCGCCTGCCTGAGCCTCATGTCGCGCGTCACCGGTAGCCCCACGACAGCGGGGTGATCCTCTATCCACGCCACCGCCTCGTCACGCAATTGCTTGTACTGCCTGCGCTGTTCCGCGGTCATCGCGCAGTCCACACGGCGGATATCGACAGGAGGCAGCGCGCCGGCTACATCCTCGATCCGCATGTCCTGCCACTCGCCGCGTTCCTTGTGCTTCTTCGACAGAAGCCCGGGGCGTTTCTCAGCGCCGTAGGTCACCGAGTACGGTCCGCCGAAATAACACGGCTCGCTAGTGAAGAATGTCTGCGCGAACTTGGTGAATCCCGGGTACTTCCGTGGCCACAGGAACTTCAGCGCACCGAAGATGTTCACTGGCTGGCCACCGGCCGGTGTCGCACTCAGCGCCAGACGGTGCCGTGCCTTCACCTTGCATAACACCTGTGATGTGACCGTCCTGAAATTACAAGCGCGGTGAATCTCATCCCCGATGACCCAATCGAACTCCACGCCCCCTAGCACTTGGGTCGAGGCCTTGCTCTTCACTCGCCCCGCGCGTGCGTCGTAGCCCTTCCTCTTCGACACCGAGGCCAGTAGCTCCCAGCCGATGAACGACACGCCCTGAGGCTTGTCACCCCGCGATAGAGCTTCCAGCGCCTCGCGTTCGGCTTTCCTCTTCTTGCTCAGCGTCCTGAACTCCACACCGTCATCGGGCCAGACCTGGCCCACAGCACGACGCCACCCGCTCTCCGTGCGCAACGGCGCCACGACCAGAATCGACAGCTCGCCGGGTGTGATGCCCTCTTCGCGCGCCGTCCTGTCGATAGTCCACAGCGACATCAATGTCTTGCCGCACCCTGTTCCCGCGCTCACAAGGCCCGTGCCGCCCGCGGCCACAAGACCACGGACGGCGCGTTCCTGAGCCTCAACCGGCTCGATCGTCATCAGGCGTCCACCGCCTTGACCCACGCGTACGCCTCGTTGGCCATCCTGCGGACGTCCTCCGCATCCTCAGGAAGATACTCATCGAACGGCCGCCACTCGTTACCACGCACTCGGTACTCCAGTTCGATTCGGCCCTCCTCGTATCCCGTCGGCTCGTAGTACGCCCTACGGCTCTGGCCGTACGAGATCGAAGAGTGCATGTACACAGTCATCTGATCCTCAGACGAGCGCACAGACCAGTCGTCCTCAGCCGTCTCCACGGCCATGGTCTCGACCCACGCCTCGACCATCGGATCTTCTGCGCACTCCTCCACCGCATCGATCACCGCATCCGCGTCATCCGAGGCATCACCGTCGAGGTAGTCCCTGCTCTCAGGATTCACCACCGACCACACGAACGCCCCATCTTCGTCGTAGTACCCCCGCACCATCACAGCGCCCCACGTGATGGTCCAAGAGTCGTGCACGTCCTGCGGACCATCGAGGTTGTAGGCCTCACCCCGCTCGTCCAGCCAGTTCACAACGCCGTCGCGAATCTCGCAGTCGCGGTAACTCTGCCACTCCACGGCTGTGTGCGCCGCATCCTTCACGGCCTCATCGAGGTGCGAGTATCCGTCCGTGTCGAACGGCTGGCCGTCAACTGACGCATTCACCGCGATCCAACCCTCCTGCCCGTCGCCGTACGGATCACGCAGCCACTCGACACGGACCGGACCCATCGTCAGCCATCCGCTCATGTCGTCCGCGCTCCAGCCGCACTCGACATCGCCGAGTGCGTTCGCTTCGTCGCTCCACTCCAGCGCCTCGCGCAGCTCCTCAACAACGTCCGCAATCGTCTCGTTCATCGTCCTCATCCGCCTTTCGTAAGTGTGTGTGTGTTCAGTTCTCATGGGCAGCGGCGTAGAGGTACCCCGCTGCGATCTCAACATCGTCCGCTTCGGTGATCCTGCCCTCGCCTTCATCGCCGCACTTCCACCATGCGCCGGTCAGCGCCTCATCACCGCTCTCTCCGCGATCGTCGCCCAGTGCCAGGCTCGCCGTTCCGAGCGACACCGCGGTGCGGCTCATCGTCACCGGCTCGCCTCGATCCTGCATGTACTCGTAGATCGCCTCAGCACTGCGCTCCGCGGACCACTCGCCATCGAGCTCGACCGACAGACCCATCGCGTACTCACGGGCCTCCATGGTCGGCACCGGCGCGCACAAGTGCTCGCTCAAGCACTCCGCCTCGTCGTCATCGAACTCGTAGTAGTCGTGCAGCCAGTCCTCGAGCACGACACGCGCTGTGCTCTCGTCGTCCAGCACCACGCTTCCCGCATCGCCCCGCTTGTCGGTCACGACTCGGCTCGTCCACTGCATCTTCGGCTCCTCCTGTTGGTCCGGGCTATGCGACAAGCCCTCTTGCTGTTGTCAGTACTACTCTAACTACATCTTGTCGTTCAGTCAACCTCTCACTCTGTGTCCTTCATCACGGTCCATGTCTCCCCATCGGGCGTCTCATCGGGCAGCCTCCTCATGCTCCCCCCGAGCTTCCCCGTCACCGTGCTCGCCATCCTCAACCACGACAGCATCTCCGACCACTGCAACATGTACAGTTCGTCCTCCTCGTCCTGGCCCATCGTCTCGACAACAGCCCGAACGTCCTCAAGCCTCACCTCGACACCGCTCCGCAGTATCACTTCTCCTTCTCCTCCTCTTCTCCACTCAGCATCCTCATCTCGACGGCCCGCCCGCTCATCGTGTGCTCCTTCCTTCTGCTACCGGGTAGGGCCCCTCCCTTTCCGGTACCCCTACTCTCCTACATCATGTCGTCCCCGTCAAGCCTCTCCCCTGTGCCCCCGCTCACACAACCTCAACATGAATGACAGTTCACGTTAAGTCCTCTGACCTCTGTGCACTAGCCTCTCGGGACCAAGGTCCTATGTAGAGCTTCTATCTAGTGACGACACCGCTCAAGCCAGGATTGGGACTAAGGTCCTATGTAGATCAACTTGTATGCACAAGTGAAGGATGCACGAGACGACACGGACGGGGAGATGTAGGTACATACCGGGGAGGGTGGCTAGGGAGTACGACAGGCCCGGGATAGCAACGATTATGCATCGAACAGGTGTTCGAGAGAGGGGCCTCGACAGGGGGTGGAAACGGGCGATGTAGGTACGAAATCAGCCCTAACTGTGAAAGCCTTTCTCTATTGTTCTCTTCGTACTATATAATATATATATTTATATAATATAAATATTATATACAGAATATAATCATAGTAGTATAAATTGTCGTATCCTGATATACATACCTGTACCATACATTAATGTCATAGTAGTATAATATTCTATACTACTCTTATATATTCTGAGTACGATATATACAAATGCATATATAGGGTTATTAGGGGGTTGTGCTTCGCCTCGGCCCGTGTCGGCACTCGATCGATCGTTCGCTTGTTCGAACATGGAAGTGAAAACGAGACGAGTGAACAGCATGAATCCTTCGCCCGTGTCGGATGCCACCCGACCGTCCGTGTCGGGCCCCGTAGGCGGACCCGCCCACCGGGTACGGGTACCCCGTCCTGTCGTCACCAACTACCGTCCCGTCCCAGATGCCCCTGAGAGCTCTTGTAAGCCAATCTGAGACGATTTCAGCCCCTTGCCAGTACGAGACACTGGAGAGGGGTCTAGAGGCCGTCTACGGGGCTTACAGCACGTTAGCCCCCTTGCACACGACACAGCACGTCGAGGCACGACAGGACACGAACGGCACGGAAGCCCGTACGAGCCCTCTCGCCCTGTCGTCAGGACCACCCGGGGTTGCGATCTTAACAGCGTTAACGAGATCGAAATCACACAGCACGAGGCCGTTTTCGACCGCGAAGGAAATCGGTTGCTACCGACAACGGGGCGGGGGGAGGGGGTGCGACCCCGCAGACCCGCACGGGGGAGGGGCCCCCGCACCGACCTTTCCGTCGGATTTCAACGCTATGGAGTTATCAACGAACCCTGTTCCGGCCCTGTCGGCCGTTGCTACTCGGCCCTCCTTTCTATAAATAAGTATAGGCTCGATCGCCGTCTGGGTCAACCTCTCCCGCCTGTCGTAACACGTTCGTAACATTCGGGTTGTGTTAGTCTTAGGCATTCGGGCTCCGTCGCCTCTTCGACACCCCACAGGGGTCGTCGCAACGGCCTTTTGAACGAGAACACCTCCGGACCCGCGAGAGCCGGAGGTGTTCTGCTGTTGATGGGGTCAGACGAGGAGGATGGTCTGAAAGACGCGGTCCCGTTCGATGGTCGCCCGAAGAGACGAGGATCGGTGGTCGTCGCCGTGGACGAACTCCAGGAGGAGGTCCAACTTGGTCGGACGGGTGGACTTCCCGATCGACAGGATTCGCCAGGTGGAGTTGCTGAAGAGGACGACGTCACCTGCGATCATGACTGGTTCCTTTCAGTTCGTTGATGGCTTCAGCATAGGTCCGACAAGGCGCCGGGGTCAAGGGCTGTGTCGGAATCGTTACACGGCTACGGGGGCCCGGAGGGCGCTATGGTGCTGGTAGCCCTCGGAGGCGTCGATGTCGTTCATGGAATACGCGTCGATCGAGGCCGCCCTCTTCAGCCGCAGGCGGGGGAACGGGTAGACCTCCCGCTCCAATTGGGTCTTCACCTGATCGATGTGGTTGTCGTAGATGTGGCAGTTCCCGCCGGTCCAGATGAGATCACCCACTGAGTAGCCGGTCTGCTGGGCGAGCATGTGCGTCAGGAGGGCGTAGGACGCAATATTAAAGGCGACCCCCAAGAAGAGATCGGCACTTCTCTGATAGACCTGAAGTGAGAGGCGGTTGTCGTTCGAGACGTAGCACTGGAAGAAGGCGTGACAGGGAGCCAGGGCCATCCGCGAGAGGTCGCCGACGTTCCAGGCCGATACGAGGTGCCGGCGGGAGTGCGGGTCCTCCTTCAAGTTTCGGATGAGCGCCTTGATCTGGTCGATGGCCGTGCCCTCCCTGTCGATCCAGGAGCGCCACTGGTAGCCGTAGAGGGGCCCGACCGAGTCATTCTCGTCGGCCCAGTCGTCCCAGATCGAAACTCCGAGCCCTTGGAGCCAGTTGATGTTCTGCTCGCCGCGGAGGAACCAGAGGAGCTCGGCCTTGATGGGTTTCATGGGGACATACTTGGTGGTGATCCGGGGGAAGCCCTGGGAGAGGTCGTAGCGCAGCTGACGTCCGAAGACGGCGCGGGTGCCGACACCGGTGCGGTCGTGTTGGGGCTCGCCGTGAAGGAGGACGTCTTCGAGGAGACGCTCGTACTGGTCGTCGATCATCAGAACAGAACCTCCTGAGCGCCCCGGATCTTGACCTCATCAGGGGTGTCGAAGCGGGGGTTCTCCCCTGCGAGATCGGTGGTGCGGATGAGGTAGGCCCTCCCTCTGTGGTCGATATCAGTGATGATTCGGCTCTCCTCGTTCTTGTAGAGGGGGATGTGGCAGTCGTGGACTTGTTTGGTGAGTGCCATGTCAGATCTTTTTCTTCAGCAGGTTGTTGGCTCGTACGCGTATGGTGCTCTCCACTGGCCAGATGAAGAAGTAGTGCACTGTGCTCAGAACGTACTCGGTCTCGTCCTGGTCGGTGGTGTAGGAGCGGATGTGCGTGATCTCAAGATCGTAGGGGTCGATGTGGATGATGTCTCCGACTTCGAGAGCTTCGGGTTTGACGCGCTTCAGGGTGAAGACCATCAGATGGTTCCTCTCGTGTCGTTGACGGTGCTGAGGCCGCGCTGGAGCATGAGGTGGGCCTGGGGGGCGACGACGGCGTTGCCTGCGAGGCGGATGCGCGCGGCGCGGGAGAGGTCCGCGGCGTTGTCAGTGGGTAGGCCCATGAGCCACTCGACGAAGGCGGCGTTGAGGCGGCCCTCATCGTCCTTCAGGGGCGGGTGGAACTCCTGGACGACACGGGCCCAGGTGATGATGAGTGCGGGGTCGGGGTCGTTGCCCTCGTGGATCCGGGTCTGAAGGTTGGCTCCGCCGCCGCTTCGGCCCCGGCCGGGGCCGGTCGAGGTCGAGGCGGTCGGTGTCGGGATCAGGCCGGGGGGCGTGACCTGTCGAATGACTTTGATGCGATGGGGCTCGAAGTGTCGCCGTGCGGCCACGAGCGTGAGGCGCTCACGGCGGTGCGGGGCTCCGACTTCCCAGGCCCCTCCACTAGCGACAGTGGCACGGTAGCCGTGCTCCTTCGCCAACCGGTCGGCGAGGGAGAGGTAGGTGCTGTGGGCGGCGGGGACGTTCTCCGCGATGATGAGGTCCGCACCGCCCGATACAGCCTTGTCGAGGGCATCGTGGATGAGCGATGAGCGGGTTCCGGAGCCTCGTTCGGCGCCGGCGCGCCTGCCTGCGACGGAGAGGTCCTGGCATGGTGCCCCGATGGTGACGATGGAGCCCTCCGGGACGATCTGGTCGCGGAAGCCCTTGCACACTTCGGCGCCCGGGAAGCGGTGTTTCAGGTACTTGCGGGCGGGGCCGTAGTTGTCGGAGAACGACACGGGCCGGGTGGGCTCGACAAGGCCAGTGGAGACGGCCCGGGCGAGCTCGCCGGTGCCGGAGAACATGTCGATGATCGGTGTCGGATTCATGTCAGTCGATCCTCTCGCACTCGATCTCGACCTCACCGGTGGCCACGAGAGTGTTCAGGGCCAGGATACGGTACCTTTTGTCCCCTACGCGGACGTAGACCCGGTCTCCAAGGTAAGTTTCGAGGAGATCGTCGGAGAGCATGTACGAGGTGGGCTCGTGCGGACCGTAGGTGATACGGCCGATAGCCTCAGTCTTCAGTGGCTTCGTGGCAGTTCTCCTTCCAGACGAAGGCCTTCAAGCGGATGCGGTCGGTGTCGGCCCTGAAGACGATCATTGCGTCGTCATCGAACTGTTCAAGGTGCTGCTTGAGGTCTGCGAAGGTGTTCATGATCGGCTCTTTTCAATCAATTGTCTAGTTGAAACGGATCGACTCCGTTGTCGGCGGCAATCCTGATGATAGCATTGACAGCTCGGTTGATGCTGAGGAGCTCATCAGCCAAAGCCTTGATATCTTCCTTCTCAAGGACGAGGGCTTTTTCGTCGGTAGTGCCAACCACCTTGTCGAGGGTGTCATCAGGGGACAGGGAGAACGAGTTGATGAAAGTGCTCGTTCCGGTGTAGTAGATGATCTCAACGACGACGTCGTTCTGCTCGAGGTCTGCGATCTGGAAGGTCTGGCCGCCGTCGCGGAAGAGGTCGCCGGGCTTCATGATCCTGGCGGGCGTCGGCCTAATGATGATATTCATGTCAGTCGTTCTCCGTGTCAGGCCATTGAATGGCGGGCTTGTTCTCGTTCTTAGCCCATTCCTCGATATTCCATCGCATGTAGTGGGGAACGGAGTCAGGGTCGGTAAGAAACTTTTCGTAGAGTTCCTTACACCGGTCCCAGGTGTGCTGGGCGTTGCGGAGTTTCCTCTCTCGGTCCTTCTCCGTCGGCCGGAGGCGGTAGACAAGGTCTTCTCCGGTCTCAATGCTGCCCTGCTTGTCCAGGAGGCCCTCGGCTACTTCCTTGTCCATGGATTCGATCGTCTTCAGGATGCGAATGAGGGGCTTCCGGGGGAGGGACAGGAAATACGCGTGGTTGAAGGTTGCGACCATCGGACCCTGCTGGTTGTAGTCGTCGAGGTCCTCGAACTTGGTGGGGCGTGTCATGGTTGTTTTTCCTCTCAGTAGTAGATGCGGGTGACTTCGTCGTTCCAACGGAAGAATTGCCCGGAGCGCTCGGTCGAGTTCTCCGCCTTGGTGCAGAGGCAGAACCCGACTTCGTTGCCCAGGGGGACTAGGTTCTTGTCGAGAACCTCGAACACTCTGTCATCCCGGCGGATGTGATCCCCTGTGAGGACGTACCAGACAGGTGCGGTCTCTTCCATGGGGGCTCCTTCGGTTCGGTTGGTGCTACCAGCATAGAGATGTATCGAGGGACTGTCAAGGGAATGGACCGGTTACGCTTGTGTCACAACGACGGAAGGAGGTCGTATGGGCAACGTGGCGCACTACGCCGCGTCCTGCGCGAGGTACTACGCGATGGCGGATGTGGGGTACAGCCAGCCCGACAGGTGGACGTTCTACGACAGGAGCGACTGGGACGGCTGGTTGGTCAGGTCCCCGGCGAACGCCGATTGCTCCGCGCTTGTCGCTGGCTGCTACAACATCGCCGCGCATCATGAGTGGGGCGAGCCGTTCACGGCGGGGTACTTCCCACGGGACACCTGGACCGGGAACATCCGGGAGTACGCCCTGGAGCGGAACTTTGCCGATATCAGCGACTCGTGGACGGGCAACGTACCTACCGGGGGCTGGTACGCGGGCGATATCGTGCTGTCGGAGGGTGCAAGCGGTGGTCGTGGCCATGTGGCGATGATCATCAACGGTGGTTCCGGACCCGACAGCGACGGAGCGCTGCTGGCTGAAGCGTGGATCGCTGAGGACGGCAGTATCGATGGCTGGGAGGGTGATCAGACAGGTGACGAGGTTCGCATTATCGCGTACAACGACCACCCGTACACTCGGGCAGCCGCTTGGACCCATGCGTTGAGGCGCAGGGACAACCCGAGCCCGCTCACCGGCGGCACCGGGAACGCTTCCGCACCCGCACCTGCCGCCCAAGGCGGCGGTGAGAGTGTTCAGGCCGCGGTGCTGAGGGCCGCGGATGATGTGGGGCTGCACTGGGCGGTGGCGCTGGGTCTGGCCGACCAGGAGAGCAACTGCACGAACGTCTACGGACATGACGTGGGCGGGGCGTGCTCGGGTTGGGGTGAGGTGACGAGGGAGAACTTCCTGAACCACTTCCTGCCGGCCGTCTTGGACTGGGAGACCAGTAATGGCGTGGGTCCGACGCAGGTGACGTACAACGGGTACTTCATCAACGAGCCCGACAGGGCGTGGTGGGACCCTCACGAGTCAAGTGTTGTGGGGCTGTCGATCCTGAGGGACTACCTCGGGGGCGATTACAGCGCCGACAGCATCCGGAGGGCCGGCAGCCGGTACAACTGCGGCAATGAGAGTGATCAGTACTGGGGCTATGGTGAAAGCCTGCTCCAGCACATCAACAGCTGGTGGTACTCCGAGCGCCCCAGCGGTGGTTCGACAATGGACGAAGTGGAGAGGATCATCATGGCCAACGGCGATGACATTGTGAGTGCGATCAACGCGGTTCGCGGGGAGCTGCGGTACGGCAAGGCGAATGAGCGCCAGGCCGGGGACGTGATCTGGGGCGTGGAGCAGAACAGGCTGCTGCTGACCCAGGCCGTCGCGGTCCAGAAGGAGACCAACGGGCTCATCAAGGAGCTCGTTGAGGCGATTAAGAAGGGGAGGTGAGAGCGAGAATGCTTACCACGATTCAGAAGCCCGAGGTCCGCAAGGCCACTTACGGCGTTGTCGCGGCGGTCATGACGCTGCTGATGGTGCTGGGCATCGTCAAGGCGGATGACGCCGCGCAGTACCTGGACTCCATCAGCCAGGTCGCCGGCGTCGTGTTCCTGCTCATCGCCCGTTACTTCGTTCCGTCGCCCGCTCCGGAGGACAAGGCCGCAGCGGTGACCCAGGACGGGGAGCTTGAGCGCCCGACCGTGGTCAACCCCACTCGCTATGGCGCCGGGGACGGCCCCGAGAAGGCGTGATATACTAGGGCTCTTCCTTTCGGGAGTGTGTTGGGTCGGAGGAAGCCCCCGAGGTCGGTGAGGACTTCGGGGGCTTCTTCTTGCGGTTTTTCAGCTGACAGCGCCACTGATGTACTCGTCCTGGGCCTTGATGATGGCTCAGAGGAGGATCAGATCCGCTCGGACGAGCTCGGGGTCGATTTCGCCCCGTGCCGTGCGCCCGTAGCGGTTCGCCACGCTGTCATCATATCGGGCCACTTTCTTGATCGCTTCCAGTTCAGGGAACTCATCTAGGTAGATCATCGCGCCGAGACCTTTCCACGAATCTTGGAGGGGTTGTAGCCGCCCCAAATGTTGCCGTGATCATCGACAACGACAGGGGCGGAAGTGTAGCCGGCCTGAACAGCCTTGTCGAGGATGTCGGGGCTGTCGGCGAGAGCACGCTCGACGTAGGGAACACCCATCTTGTCGGCATACATCTTGGTCATACGGCACTGCTGGCAGTTGGGCTGGGTGTAGACGGTGAGCACAGGTTCTCCTTACAGGCTTGCACAGATACAGATCAAGGCAATGATAAATAGGAGGGCGAAAGGCACAGTTGCGATCAGTGTGATCATAGTCGCGAACTTGTCCTTGTCCTCGTGGGAGTACATCAGTTCTCCTCGGTCGTGATGAGACGGACGTGCTTCGCAAGCTCGTACTTATCAATGACGCAGTGCTCGAAGGCGGCGCCATTGTCGATGAGGGCGATCACGTTGCCATAGTGAGCGATATCGCCGTTCTCCAGGGGGAGCGAACCATCACTGCGGGCTGAAGAGCCCACATAGTCAGCGACGATCTCCTTGTGAGCACTGGTGTAGACGGCCACAGCCAGCACATCGGGCTTCTTGTCGTCGCACGGCTCGACGGCGAAGATCGGGACAGTGACGCAGCGGAACAGGTAGCCGGGGTTGCGGAGGACCTCGATGCGGGTGAGGGGCCCGTCACTGAGGTAGGGCTTGATGAGCAGACTGGCCACGTGCTCACCATCGACGGTGAGACGCTGCTCACTCACGACATGGAGGGTGTTCGTGTAGATGATGAGGTCGCCGATCCACAGGTCGTCGGCGGTCTTAGGGACGGATTGCATATCGATTCCTCTCGGTTACGTGGACGGCTCCAGTTTAGGCCCATCAGAGGAGGCGGAGCGATAGACTGCGAGTGAGTAATACCATCTTGACTTCAGGAGTCTGTGATGCTAGGCACTGAGCCGCCCCAGGCGCCCTATGCGAGGGTCGTGGGGCAGATTCTCACACCGGACGACATGCGCCCGGCCGGTGATGTGACGGTCGTCTTCACGTACGGGCCCTATGTCGTCTCCTACGGCACGGCCTACATCGAGCGGAGGATCGAGGTGGGCGTCGATCCGTCGGGAGCGCTCTATGACCCCGCGACGGGCAAGAATTACATCGATCTGATCGCTCCCGGGGCTGGTGTTACACCGGCCGGGCAGTGGTTGTGGCACATCGACGTCGTCGCGAGCGGGGACTACCTGCTCCAGGGCGATCTGGCACTGCGACAGGGCACTGTGGTGGATGTCGCGAGCGTCCTGACGAACGGGGACGGCATGCTGGCCAACCCGTTCGCCCGTCAGAGACCTGCTGTCGGGGGTGCTGGAGCCGCCAACCCGGCGCTGCCCGGTCCGACGCCTCCCGCAGGAGACCTTGCGGGGCTCACGGCACGTGTGGAGAACCTCACACAGGCGCTCAACGGGCTGAGGACCGAGATCGCGGACAACAAGAGGGCGAT
>ERZ772929.1-NODE-1-length-124679-cov-45.2183_pt1 | contig 124679 bp, 126 predicted proteins | sample MGYA00512114_ERZ772929 | MGnify/ENA primary metagenome ERZ772929 (study PRJEB29015, sample SAMEA2738101) | human oral metagenome | biome: human oral; feature: human-associated habitat; material: saliva | place: China | collected 2263 ... | reverse complement strand
TAGCGCATCTGCTTTGGGAGCAGAGGGTCGCAGGTTCAAATCCTGTCACCCCGACGGATGTCAACAAGAACCAAGTTGACATTGGGGGTGGGTATCACCATCCTCGCGGCTGGTGGTTCCGGCCAAAGGCCCTGCGCATAAGTCAACGGTAGACCAGCGGAACATGCCAGTGCGACCCCGGTTCGACTCCGGGATGCAGGGCCAAACAATAAGGTTCTCTAACTTAATAGTGATCTTGTGGCGTGAGCGGCGTGGGCCGCACGGCATGAAAGAGCGTTGAAGGATGCGGGTTCGAGTCCCGCCACTCCGAAAGGGCCACCCCGCAGTGGGGGGAGACACGAGTACAGGGTATAGCTCAACTGGTGGAGCATCAACAAGACTGCCGGGGGCGGGTTCGACTCCCGCACGCCACACCTGGGCTGTTAGCTACAACTGGTAGAGCACCTGCTTTGCAAGCAGGGGGTTACGGGTTCGAGTCCCGTACAGTCCACGGCTGTTCTCGCAAGAGATGCAGCTACATAGCTGCTAGGTGTCCTCCGGGACTACCTAGCTTTACACAGAGAGAGAAGCAATCACACTGTCAGCCCGTCTTGCGGGGCGGGTTGGCGTGAAGCGCATTTGGCGGAATTTGGCAGACGCGCTGGATTTAGGTTCCAGTGCCTTTGGGCGTGTGGGTTCGAGTCCCACAATGCGCACGGTCGCCATTGGCGATCCTCCTAAGCCAGGTAGTGTGAGGCTGCCTGGGCACCAAGGGACTCTGCTCCTCCAATGGTTTTGGACATCGGCCTGGGGGGAGTTAAACGATGTCAGCACGCATCCAAGGGCCCCACCTCACAACGGCGAAGGCCCCCGACCATCTTTTCTCTTCTCTGGTTGGGGGCCTTTCGTCATGCCTGGAGGTGTTTCTTGCAACCAAACGCCAGTGGCGCAGTGTCGCGCTCTAAGATGGGAGAGCACTCTCCCATGTTTCCACAGAAAGGAACACATTACCAATGAATCGTTCTCGCACCGTCGGGGTGGGGCTTGTAGCAGCCTTGTCTCTGGCGTTCATCCCCGCCACTTCGTTCGCCGCCCCGTCGCAGACGGACTCCTCGTCTGGGGATGCGTCGATCGTGGCTCCCAGCAACCCGTCCGTGTCCGAGGAGGATCGGGAAGCGGCTGACGCTCAACAGGCTGAGCTGGACGCTCGAGCGGCCCGCCCCGCCCCGCAGGTGCCTCCCGCGCCCGCGCCGTCAGCTCCTTCGACGCAGACCCCGCCCCTAGTCACCACAAGCCCGGATGGGAGTGTCGGCAACGACAAGGTGCACATCCTGTCCCTGTCGGGCGCTGACTGCATCGTCGTGGAGTCGAACGGCCACTTCGGCATCGTGGACGCAGGCGACGACAACGACTACCCAGACGGATCGGACCCCCGTTACCCAAAGCGCGCGAACATCGCGTTGTGGGGGCAGGAAGACCAGGTGCGCCCCTACCTCGACAGTCTGGGTGTGAACTCCAGCAATCTCGACTTCTTCATCGGCACGCACCCGCACTCCGACCATATCGGCTGGGCCGACACCCTGATCCACAGGTACCACCCCAAGCACATCTACACGCCCGTCTACGACGACTCCTACTCGGTCAGCGACGACGTGAACCCACTGTGGGACAACCAGAAGGTCTACGACGATCTCGTAGCCGCGGCGACGTGGGCTCAAGGCGCGTACGGGGCGACGTTCGACCAGCACGTCAAGCCCGGCCAAGGCGACCTCATCCAGATGGGCGACATGCTCGTCCAGATCGTCCCACTGTCTCCAGGGGAGGAATACGCGCACCCCGGTAAGCTCACGAACACGAACCTCATCAGCTACACGGCGAAGATCACCGCTCACGGGCGCAGCGCGTACCTAGCTGCCGACCTCGAGAGCGGCGAAGGCAAGGAAGACTACGTTGCCGGGGTGGTCGGTCACGTGGACTGGCTGAAAGCCGGACACCACGGCCTGTACACGTCGAACAGCGAATCCTTCCTGAACACCCTGTCGCCTTCCCTGGTCATGGATACTGGCTTCGAGTTCAGCACTCCCGATCGCCTCGGTCTGCCCGCCCTGCGTGGCCGCTACGAGTGGTTCGACGGCTACTCGATGCGCAACGCCGGCATCCCGGCCCTCGTCGGCACCTTCACGCCCGGAGGGATCACTCGCCCCTACATGAACGTCGGCATGGGACACACATTCAGCTCGACCACGCCGCACACGTACTGGTTCCACGACGGTAAGCCAGCGGTCACGCGCGGATGGTGGAAGGGCTTCTACGACGGCTGGCACTACTTCGACGCCTCCGTATCCGCCGTCGAAAACGGCTGGGTCCAAGACGGCGGCTACTGGTACTGGATGGACTCCTCATCTGTGATGGCGACGAGCACCTGGGTCCACGACGGCGACAAGTGGTACTGGGTGGACGAAGCCGGCCACATGGCAAGCGGCGGCTGGCACCGCATCAGCGGCTCCTGGTACTGGCTCGACGGCAACGGGGCGATGGCTACCGGCTGGCTGCTCGACCACGGCTCCTGGTACTACATGGGTTCGGACGGCGTCATGAAGACCGGATGGGTCAACGACGGTACCGGCTGGTTCTGGCTCAACCCCTCCAATGGGCGCATGGACGCCGGCGGCTGGCGTAACCTCGGGTCCTGGTACTACCTGGCCGGTAACGGGCGCGCAGTGGAAGGCTGGGCGCAGATCAGCGGCTCCTGGTACTACATGCAGCCCGGTAGCGCCCAAATGCGCACCGGATGGATCAACGACGGCACCGGCTGGTTCCTCCTCGCCCCCAGCGGCGCGATGCGCACCGGCTGGGTCAACGACGGCGACACCTGGTACTGGCTAGCCGGCAACGGCAGGATGCACACTGGCTGGCTCCAACAGGCCGGGGCCTGGTACTGGCTCGAACCCTCCGATGGACGCATGGCGGTCGGCACAACCACCGTTGACGGTCGCACCTCCCAGTTCGCCCCATCGGGCCGCTGGCTCGGCTACGTATAACAGGTTCCCCCTCACGGGGGCCATGAAGAAGCGCCCACCTCGACTCCTTTGTGAGGTGGGCGCTTCGCTATGTGGATACCGCCACGGCGATTTTCTTTATCTGATCGGCGCTGAACTCGATGTCGATTTCGTGCGGGTCATGATGGAAGCTCTCACCTCGTGCTATGACTGCTTGTGCGGTAAGTACGCCACTAAACGAAGATACTGGGGCCACATGTGGTTCATCCAGCACCTAATGGCGCTGCGTGGGACTCTTCTTCGCTTGGAGATATAAACCACGCCTATTGGATTACAAGACAACAACCTTATGGTCGGTAAGATAGAGGCTGTCCAACCCCAACAGTTAGTTAAGGGAAGTATGATTAACGTCAACACAGCACGGAGACGGGCTGCGAGTGCGCTGCTGGCAATGGCACTAGCCACGGCCGGCGTCGCCACCAGTTTCTTCGCAGCTCCAGCCCACGCCGAAGCCCCCGCAGGGTACTCACTCTCTTGGAGTGATGAGTTCAACGGCACCAGCCTCGACACTTCCAAATGGGGGTACGCCTACGGGTGCTTCGACCCGGCCCTGAAAACCCAGATCCACTACACCGACTCCCCGGAGAACGTTCGGGTCGCCGACGGTAACCTCTACATCACGGCTCTCTACTCCCCCACACGGGTGAAGTGGAACAAGGAAACCCGGAAGATGGAGACGATCGACCGGACCTGCACGCGCACGGAGAACGGTCAGAAAGTCACCTACTCAGCCCCCTTCACGTCGGCCATGGTGCAAACCAAGGACGATAACGGCGTCAAGTACTCCATCAAGGGCGACTTCTACGCCGAGGCCCGCATCAAGCTCCCCGAGAACGCGCCATCATCTTGGTCTTCTTTCTGGACTACAGGCGAGAAGGGCGGCCCGTGGCCCGGCAACGGGGAGGTTGACGTGTTCGAGTCGAAGGGCTGGGACGCTTCCTACCTCCAGGCGAACACGCACACGCCACGCCAGGGTAACCCGTCGAAGTCCGAGCAGCATCACGGCCAGCTCGCAAACGACGGCACCAGCCAGACCCAGTTCCACACGTACGGTGTGGAGAAGACCGGGGACAAGATCACGTTCTACCTGGACGGCGTGCCCAGCCACGTCGTCAACTACAAGGACATCAAGGGCACCAACCCGTTCCTCGACGAGGATAACGGGATGATCCTGCGCCTCAACCAGATTGTTGGTGGCACCTTCCTGGCCTCGGACTCCGGCGACACCACGTACGTGGATGCCATCCCCTACAAGGACGCCTACACGGGCGCGGGAGCCAGCATGGTCGTGGACTACGTGCGCGTCTACAAGAAGGCCGCGAGCGCGGATCCTGCCCCAGTTGTCCCAGCCCCGACCCCGGAGCCGACGACTGAGCCCACCACCGAGCCTGCGCTGCCGACGGATCCCAAGCCTGCCGACCCGACCCCGGCAAACCCGACTCCAGCTGAGCCCACGCCAGCGAACCCCACACCGGAAACTCCAGCTCCAGCTGAACCCACACCCGCCGACCCAACACCGGCACCGGAAACACCCGCACCTGCTCCAGCTCCGACAGAGCAGCCCACCCCAGAAAGCCCCGCCCCCGCAGTCGAAACCCCCGCACCGAGCGCAACAACACCCGCTCCAACCGTGGAACCGGCTGCTCCGGCAAACCCTACCGAGGGGGCCACTCCTGGTACCGACGTGGCGCATGGGGCCGGTCCCTCTACGTCTACAACTGGGACCGATGGAGCGGTTACTGGTGGGGCACTCCCCGCTGGTACAGCCCCTACCGCTACTACCAGTGGTGGTGACGGCACCCTAGCGAAGACCGGCGCAGACACCAACATCCTCGTCGGCTCACTGGCCTCGGTCACCGCAGGAGGCATTCTTCTTGCCATGCGGCGACGTAAGGCCCGCCAGTACGCGCGCTCCTAAGCGCCACCATCCAGAACGCCCCAGGGGGCCGCAGACACGCGCTGCACGCCCCTTGGGGCGTTCCCATACCCACCGACCTCTATGGCTCCCAGACGGGCCTCTATGAGAGGCACACAGGCTCCTATGAGCGCATTTCGCATAGAACACGGCCCCTATGACATAGAGACCACCTCCTATGACATAGGAACGGGCCTCTATGAGAGGCTGCGAGCATACAGGAGCGCCCCAGAGGGACAGTCAGTACGTTCCCTCTGGGGCGATCACGGGGTGTGGGTTACTTGGGGAAGTGTGTTCTCACGAGGAGGCCTCGCTGGCCTGGCATGGCCTTCTCCACGACCATGGTGGGCATGTTCACCCCACGCTGGCGGGCGATGTACAGGATATCCGCCGGCGTCAGGATAGTCGCCAAGAGCTCGTGCCCCTCAACAAGAGCCTTCCGCGTTGTGTTGTCACTACCAGCAACAAAGTAGAACACGGGCTCCTTCGAGGAGCGCACATCCTGCACGAACTGCTCAAATGCCTGCTCCTCACGCTTCGCACCAGCGCGCAGATCCCACATTCCATCACTGCTGCGCTTGTAGCAGTCGAAGCTCAGCGCGTAGCAACTGGGTCCGTGAGTAACCATGACTTTCACGGCTTCCTTTTCGCCGACATGGGTGAGGATACTAGCTTCGTCAGCGAGTTTATCTTCCCGGAGGTCGAAGATGCCGGCCTCACCCTCGGGACGCTGGAGATACGCGACTATGCCCCAAGTGATAGAGCGCGCAGCCTCGCCCTTGAAGATCACCGGATAGCCGGGTTCCACGTAGGTACGCAGCCACGAGATGACTTCCTCAAAGGCATACTTGGAGGGCTTGGGGGATGCGACGAGATCGTTAACGTCGTCCACCATCCACGCCTTCCTCCCAGGGTGATGCGTGCTCACCTTAGCGATGGTTTCCGCAATCTCGCGACGCGGATCCACAGGATCATCATCCTCGAGGAGTTCACGCTCCCAATCAGCCAACTCCTCAGAAGAGTCACTACCACCCGTAGCGGTAACGGGAGCCTCGGTGTAGGGGATTGTGGGAGGTGCATCTTCTGTGACGGACTTTGTAGCGTCCTTGTCCAGCAGCTCTAGGGCTTCTGCTGAAAGCTCTGCCCTATCTAGCAGCTTGAAGAAGTCTTCAAGCCCCATACGCAAGTACTCCTCGTAGGAGATTTGCCTTTCGTTCAGTGGAACGTCATAGCCGTTCCGCTCGTCGAGTTCCAGAAGTTTGCGCTCGCAAGCAATGGAGATGCCTCGCTTAACTGCCAGTTCTCGAAGCAATGCGTTTGTTGTCGGCTGATCAAGCACGAACGCGAGTTCTGTATCATCCGGTGTTGTACGCAGTACAGAGCTTTCGCACAGTGCACGTTGCGCATCAAACCTAGCGCGCAACGTCACGTCAGTAGAATCGATGCAGTTGTCAAATTGGGGGTGGACCCACTCTCCATTCACGTCAAGAGTGAGCACATATTTTGCGCCATCCTCCTTATTTGGTGCCGAAAGTTGCACTGCTGAAGCAGTGGACGCATAGTCCCAATCGAGCATCAATGCCTTTCGGATCGGATTATGCATCCAGTACCCCTCAATGGGGATACCTGCGATAAGGTCCATCGCTTCCTCGTGGCTAATGGCAGTTAGAGCTTCGATTGAATCCTCTCGCTTCTGGTAGTCGTGCTTAATACTGCCATTCTCAAAAGGCGCGGGCTTGAGTTCACGCTTACGAATACCCTTAACGATCATTCCGTCATTATCTTCGTTTTCTGACGTGCGGAATGCGACGTACTCGCGTACCTCTTGGGCCTCCTTATGGAAGCGCTCCTTTTGCTCGCCGAACCACCACGTGAGGAGTTCCAGCTGCTCGTATTTGTTCTCTGGGTAGAAGACTGATGTCCACCCCTGGCTGTCAGAGAAATACTCTGTTCGCCCGCTCTGCATTGAGGCATCATTGGCGATATGGAGAATTACGTCAGCTGTAGCAGCTAGGAGAGCACGGATCTCAATAGGGTACGCATACACATACCCACTAGAATCTGCTTCTCTGGAGTTTGCGAGCAACAAGCCAACTCCTTCAGGGTTCTCGACAAAGATCTCTCCATCGTTCTCAATAACAGGAATGCGAGCTTCCCAGCCGCGGTTGCTATGCACACCCTTGCAAGAAGCAGCGACGAGAGTGGCGGGGAGACCTTCACCGGAAGCTGTTCCCTTCCGCTTAATCAGTGAGACAGACATGCGCCAAGGGTGGCGTTCTGTCATCGAGTGAAGAGCGCCAACAGCGCGACGGTATGCTCGTGGTGCCGCACGATACATGTTGACACGATCCTCTAGCACCTTGCTGTTCTTGTCGGAGTCGAGGAGTAGTGCGATGAGGCGTTGCATAGGGGGTTACTTCCTTTCAGGTTGTGCTGCGTCGGGGCAGCGGAGGCTGTCGAGCAGAGTCTTTTCTGCTATCGCGCTAGTTTCAAGGGCCTGGCTCAGAGCGTCAGGGTCGTACATTGGGGTTTCTCTTTCTCTCCTTGATGGGTTGGGCTGGTTCTATGTTACTTGCGGGGGGGGGGCTTGTGTCTGGTGCACATATCCCAATACTTGGTTAAGTGGGTCACATGCGGTTTGGTGTTGGGATCGGACAGGGGCGCACATCCTCAGCGAACACCGCCCTACCTGCACCGTCCATGCGCCCCACAACCAGCACTCTCACGCCGAGCATCCGACGCATCAGCGGCACCGCTTGCTCGCGCACCCACACCTGCACGGTTCGCCCGCTGACTTCATCGACTAGGAAGAAGCCGCGGCCACGCACGTCCGCCGTGCCCTGTAGGACACCTGCGACACCTCTCACGCTTGCTCCTTGTTCGCGGGGAGTACCCAGATGGTGTTGAAGCCGACCCGGCCTGACTTGTGATCGACGGGGACGTGCAGCCACCCCCACTGGCCTGTGCTGGTGACGGCAGTGAGGAACGCTTGGGAGATGCGTGTTTCGTCGAGTTTCGACACGAGGTCCGCAGTGTCGGGGGTTTGGGAGTCCCAGACGCTCACCTGCTGTTGAGTGAGGGTGCTCAGGAAGCTCACGACGCGCACAGGCACGGGGGATGTGGGTGTGGTTTTGAGGGGGAGGTGGAACCCGTCTTCGGGATCGTCGTCGGGGTAGCAGTAGCCGCTGGGAGTGAGGGTCCAGTTCTGGCTGGCCATAGGTTGTCCTTAGTGGTTAGTTGGTGGGTGGGGCTGGGAGTTTGTCGTCGTAGAGGTCATGCTTGTAGGCGAGGTCTTCGCCGGTGCTGAGCGAGTATTGGCCGCGCATGGGTACCCAGCCTTGGTTTCCCCACATGTCGATGAGGTTTGTGATGGCCCGGTCGAAGTCGCTGTTGTACTGGGCCCACAGAGCAATAGGGGCAGTGTCCCGGTAGCGGGTCGTGAACGGCGACTCGCGGACGACAGACAGATACAGCGACGTGTTGTAGGCACACAGGGGGAACATGTAGCGTTCGACGGTTCGCGCGAGGGGCTTGCGCGACAACATCAGCGTGTAGGGCACGATCTTGTCGAGAAACGTCTTGGGGATGCAGTACAGGAACGCGCCGTCAGGGTATTCGTCTGACTTCGGGGCGCGTTGGGCGTACTTGAAGCCGTCAGGCATGTTGTTCGCCTGCTCGGGCGAGAGCCGCAGGTTGACTTGCGAGGCGATGGGGATACTGCCGGACGGGCAGGTGACGGGCTGGGTGCCGGTCTTCTCGTAGTACTCGTTGTAGGTTGTGATCTCGAGGGGTTTGTCGTAGCGGAAGGCGATGCTGCCTTTCAGGGGGGCTGCAACGTCGGGGAGGGATGCGTCCCACGGCTCAGTGACGATGAACCTGTCCGTCTCGAACAGTCGTGGGATGTCCCATCCTTGGGGGCGTAGCGCTTCAAGGGTGGGTAGGTAGTTGGCGGGTCGGGACCGCAGGAACGCCGTGTAGGCGCGCTTCTGCTTCTTGTCGTAGTCCTCACCGTCGAACTCCGGCATCCCGAAGGACTGCCCGTACACGGAGATGGGCTGATTACTGATTTGCTGGTATGGACTAATCAGCATGGCGGGTGTTCCTATCGCGATCCTTTCGAAATGGAGAAGTGGAGAGGCAAGGTACGAGTGTCCCTGCCCCTCCACATGTGTGGGTTAGTTGGTGCGTGCCCATTCGCTGAGGGTCATTGACTGCGGCTTACGTGCGGTTGGAGCCGGCGTGTTCAGCGCGTTGAAGTTCCGTGAGAGCACGATCCAACTGGGTTTGGAAGCGCGACGGACGGGGAAGCTCGTCGGCGACGTATACGCACCCTGCGGGTAGGTCACGTCAAGGTCCGGGTCGTAGGTTTTGACGAACTCGACGATCTCACCGAGGGTCCGGTAGATCTCCTTGTCAAGGGCCGGCATGTTCGGCATGACGAACGTCATGTCGAAGGGAGCGACGTAGACGGTTGCTGTCTCGCCGGTGAAGCTGATTTCGACGCGGATCTGGTCGAACCCAATGAGCTTGCCTGTGCGGGGGTCTGTGACTTCCCACTTCTTCCCGATGTACGCTGCTCGCTTCGACTCGGGGGTGCCGGCCTTGAAGGGGACAAGCCCCTTCAGGTCATTCTTGCCTGCGGGCACCATGTCGTGGAGCAGGAGGTAATGCTCGTCAGACTTCATGACGGCTGGCTTGTACGGGAGGATGGCCTCGCCGCCCTTCTGCTTGCGGCAGAGCTTCGTCCAGAACTCCTTGTGGGCGACTGTCACGTTGCCACCGAACTCGGGGGTCATGCCGACGTACTTGTCGTATTCGGCGAGGTAGTTCCTGTAGACTGCGCTCAACCGAGTGAGGCTTCCAGGGGATACGAAGATACTGTTCGCCGTCTTGGTTACTTCGATGGGGCCGTTGCTTTGGCGGGCCTGCTCGAAGGTGAAAGTTTTGATGGGGTCACCGCTATCGGGGTCAACACCGTCATCGAGAGTGTCGGCAAAGAAGGGATACGACTTCACGTCAATGATGCCTTTGGACGTCTGCCACACGCCCTCCCACGTGGAGGGGTTGCCCTTGAAGTGGAGGATACGCACGTTATCATAGTCGCCTTCGACCCATAGGAATGGGTTGGCGCGCCAGCCTTCGACGCTGTTCCAGTAGCCGGTCATGTCCTCTAGGAGGAATGCCGGGTAAACGATATTGGCATCGAGATCGGCGACGTGGAGGGCGACGCGACCGCCCTCGTGTTCGTACAGGAAGATCTCGACCTTGGAGGGTGTGCGGCCCGTAGGCCACTTGATAGGAGGAAGTGATGTCATTCGTTTGCTCTTTCTATGGTTTCCCAGTGGTTGTGAGGTGTTGGCTTTATGGGGAGAGCATCGCTCTCGTTGATTACGGCGACGCTTAAACGAGCACCCCGGCCACCCTACGTGAACGCGAGGTGGCCGGGGTCTAGCTGAGGTCAGTGCTTCGCGATCCAGTCGCTCAGCTTGATGACAGAGCGTCGCGTGCCGAGGCGCTCGTCTGTTGACCAGGCGGGTGAGAAGACGGCGCACATGATGGCGTCGCTGTCCTTCGCAGTGAGGCGCAGGTTCGTCAGTGGGGCGTCGCGGTTGCCCGCGTAGTCGTAGACTGCTGCCGCTAGGGCTCGGTAGACGAGCTTGTCGAGTGCATCCCCCATGGGGACGGCGAAGGACCGGTCCCATGGCTTCACGTAGGCCTCGATGAGCTTGCCGCCCGCGATGGGAGACATTTCGATCTCGTCGGGCATGACAGAGCGGCCAGCTGGGCCGAGGATCCAGCGTCGCTGAATCGTAGAGAGGCGCTTCTTGAGCGGGGTGCCCTTCGTGAATGCGATGAGCTTGGTATCCATCGCTTCGGCGTACTTCAAGGCGCTCTCTTCGAAGAGCTTCTGCGCTTCAGCACCGTTTTCGGGGATCTGCTCGTCGCTGTCGAATTCGACGCCGCACCGGAGTGCCCAGTGCTCTGAGTCTCCGACTGTCCATGTGCCGACGTCGCGGATGAAGTCTGCCAGCCATTCGGGTGTGCGCCCGTAGTACGGGTCGGGCTTGTGTGCGCCGCCCTGGATGGCCTTGGCGAATAGCTCGTCGAGGGTGTTCTCCACCAGGGTTCCGGTCACCTTGTAGGTGTATGCCAGGTTGACGCGCCCGGTCTTGGGGCTGATCTTGGAGAACTCCCACTCTCCGTCCCACTGCTGCGGGTTGCCGGAGAAGCTGGTGACAACGTAGGCGGGCTGTGCCTCGGGTTCGACGCGGGGATCATACACGAAGGGGTTTCGGTCGATCGACTTGTTCTCGAGGTACGGGTCGATGGTCAGGAGGTTCGCGGGGTACTCCTTGCCGTCGGCGCGCACGATGGCCGCGTAGCTGGCCGTGCTGCGGTTCACCAGCATGATGATCGCGTGGTCGGGGACGCCGCCCATCGTCGGCCAGGCGATCGGGAGGCGTCGGTAGGCGCGCTCCTGTGGAGTCGCGTCGTCGTCTGGGTCTTCCGCGCTGTCCTCGGTGTCGGCGTCGCCGTCGTCGGGAAGCTGGCCCTCGTAGAGGGGGACGATCAGGTCTGAGGACATTCTGCCCTCGAACTCGACTGACGCGTTGGGGTGGCGCAGCTGGTCGAGACTGTAGGTGATCTCCTTGCAGACTACGGTCTCGCCTGAGGCGAAGTCGTAGGCCTTGAGGGCGTACCCGTCGTTCACGTAGAACGTGAACTGGTTTGTGTCCAGGTCCCACAGGTACGACACTGCGTCTTGGGCGTGGCTGTGTGTCTTGATGAACTTTTCAGCCGACTTGCGCGTGGCGAACGCGCGGGGCGTCGCGCATCGATCCGACTTCTCGCGGCTTGTCAGAAGCTCTCCGTCGCCGTCGTCGATGCCGAGGCGGTACTCCTTCCCGTCCTCGTAGTTTCGGGCTACGAGACAGTAGCCTTCCATGGGCTTGTGCTTGTCGTAGTACTTGTCGTCCTCGTCGGATAGGTTGAAAGCACTGATGTTCTCCATGTTTGTGATGGTCTTCTTGAGGAGCTTCAGGAACTCATCCTGCGTGTAGCCGTCCTTGTCTGCGTGCTGTAGCGCGAACTGGAGGACCTGCGCGATGTGGGTGCTCCATTGGACTGTCACGTGCTGGACGGTGATGAGGCCGGTGCGCTCATCTCGGGTAATTGTTGCGTGTACGCCTCGTTGTCCCATGAGTGGTGTTCCTTTCGCTGAGGGAATCGGTTGTGGTCTGTGAGTGTTGGTGGGCAGTCAGAGGATCACATAACCAGGCAGGGCCGCGGTTTCGACGGCGACGACGCGGGGCATGTCGTGGTGCGCGTTCCGGTGGCCGTGGACGATCGTGATGTCAGCGCGGGCCGCTGCGTCGTTGAGGGGCTGCATGTAGTCCTCGTAGTTGGTCTTCCTACGGTAGGTGCTGGTGCGGTCGCTCGCGCCGTTGGTGCACTCGAGGGGAGTGAGCGTGCGGTCCTGGTTTGCTGTGCCACCGGTGGTGACGTAGCAGGTACCGCGGGGCGTATGGATGGTGAGCGCGCAGGTGAGGTTGTTCAGGTGGTGCAGGAGGTCGCGCTTCTGTGCCACCGTGCGGGCGATCGCCCCAATAGCCTGCTGAACATCAGGGAAGTCGCGGGGGTTGACGGCGCGAGTGAGGGTTTCCCGCAGGATTGTCTCGTCAATCCCCTCAAGGAAGATGACGGCGTGGCCGTGCTGCTTGGCCTGGGTCTCGAAGTACTTGAGGATCTTCCACGCCTGGGCGACGTGCGGGCTGGATGCGAGCGTGTCTCCGAGGAACACCCACGTCACGGCGATCGCACCCTTGGTCGCGTCCCACGCTTCCATGAGTGCCTTGCTGAGGGTGTGAGCGTCACCGTAGGCACTCCCGATGACGACAACCTTCTCCCCTGCCTTCACGGTGAGCGTGCGCGTGTAGTGACCGTCGATGGCGGAGCGCACGAACTCACGCATGGCCTCAAGATTGGCTAGGTGCAGCCCACAGTCGCGCTCTTCCCACTGGGCCGATACCCACATGCCACGCCCCGCGTACCGTTGGCACTCGAGGGTGCCTTCACGCACCCTCGCAGAGATACGGAGTACGTCTTCTTCGGGCACGTAGCTGACGTTGCCCGCGCGCTTCGCGTTCTGCGCGAGGATCATGTCGTCGGTGGCGTTGCCTTGCATGTCGATGACGGCGACCTGGTAGCCGTAGGCGCGGGACATGTCCGCGAGGTGCTTGAACTGTTGCAGCTCCGGGTTGGTCGCGTCGAAGAACACGTCACCGCCCTGCTCGAAGCGCGACCGTAGCGCAGCCTCGAGGACGTGGGAGATCGTCTCCTCCGTGCCGCCACGGACAGATCTTCCGGGAACGCCGTCCCAGTCGGGGACGGGCATGGCGAACACGTCGCGGATCCCGTCGAGGGAGACGACTTGGCCGCGGGCCTGGTAGAGGCCGAGGAAGGTGCTCTTGCCGATACCGGGTGCTCCTCGGACGATGAAGAATGTCCTCATGGCGTTCTTTGCCTTTCTGCTGACGCGATACGTGTAGAGCGCTGCTGAGCGATCAGCGCGCCCTGTTGCTGCGGGGAGCGTGCCCCATGCCGACGCTGACGTAGCGGACGTGCGCGATCTGCTGGCCGTGCATGATGGCGGGGTGCGCGAACCAGTAGCCGTCCCCCACGGAGATGGGCTGGTTCGCGTCGAGGCCGTAGGCTTCGCACGTGTCGGGCCTGAGAACAGAACCGCTCCACTGTACGCCGGAGGCAAGGCTGACCGGGTTTACCGGCACACATATCGTGTAGCCGACGATGGTCCCGTCTGGCGCGACGAGCACGCCACTGAGCTCGTGTAGCTGGCGAGTCCAGTCGTCTTCTGCTGCCTTTATTCGCAGGGAGGTGCGCCAGGCCCACTGTGTCACAGGGGAGATCTTCGCGTTCTCCATGTGGAGGACATCTTTCAGGAAGTGCCGTGTCTGGTCCCAGTGGTACTGGAGCGCGGGTGTTGGGAAGTCTTCTTCTTTCGGCTCTGCCAAATACTCGAGGTGCTGATTTGCCTGCTGGGCTTCGTCGAGCAGGTTTTGGAACCTGATGCCCCTGTGATAGGAGGCGTAAGGCGTGTTCGTCATGGCTGTCTCGCTTTCTTGGGTTAGAACACTGTTCAGCGTGTTCGTGATAAAAAATATCATAACTACGCCTAAATGTGCTACTTTGTGGGTATGCAGATCCTCAACCTCACAATCAGCAACCACAAGTCGATCAAAGATGAGGCCCCCCTTGACCTCACCCACGCGACACTGCACACTCTCAACCCGCCAAGAGGCACCCAGTGGGACGACCACCTGCACCACGTCGCAGGCATCTACGGCCCCAACGGCTCCGGGAAAACGAACATCCTCGAAGCCCTCCGCCATGTGCAGAGCGCGATCGCCACGCTCCTACCCCTGGGAGCTAACGCGCTCCCCTACATGCCCTACGACGCGTCGAAACCCACCATCTACAGCGTCGAGTTCATCCACGACGGCGCGCGCTACGAGTACGCCCTCTCCCGAAAGGCAGAGGGCATCGCAGGGGAGAGTCTGCGTGTCGCTCGTAAGCGGTGGAACACCATCTACTGGCGCGACAAGCACGGGGCCGTGAAGGGCCTGAAAGGCCTCCCCCATGTCAACGTGAATGAACTGGTTCTCACTCGAGCGTCCCTCATGGGCGACCCGCAGGTGAAGCCCGTCCGCGACGCGCTCACGACTGGGGTCAAGGTATTCCGTGTCGGCACTCCCTCGATGGAGGACGCATACCTGCACATTGCCAAGCATCTTCTGTCGCGCCGCCTCGACACGACGGCCCTGAGCACGCTTGCTCAGGTCGCAGACCTTGGCACTACGAGCATCGAGCTGCGCGCCCCCCAGCGGCCAGCGCGCTCCACACACCATACGCCCGTAGACAGAGAGACTGCGGAAACCTCCCTTGCGCGGGCCCTCCCCCACCTCCTCGAGTTCCATTACGGGGAGCACACAGCCCCCCACACGGCACTCTCAGCATCTTCGGGGAGCATCATGTGGCTGGCGCTCGCCGCCGCAGCCGTTGACGCGCTCACCGGCGGGCAGGTGCTTGTCGTGGATGACCTGACGGCTTCCCTCCACCCGGAGCTTGGTCGCATCATCATCGACTGGTTCACCAGCCCCACCGCCAACCAGTCGGGAGCTCAGCTTATCTTCACAAGCCACAACATCGCGCTCATGGATATTGGCCGCGGCCCCATCCGCAACCGTGAGCGCATCTGGTTCACGGAGAAGAACAGCGCCGGGGCCACGACGCTCTACCAGCTCTCCGAGTTCACCAGCCTACAGTCAGGAAGCAACATCACCAAGAACTACCTCGAGGGGCGATTCGGAGCCATACCCTACACGCTCCCCTCATTTATCCACAGCATCCTCACCGACTGACGACGGATATAGGAAGCGCCCCAAGGGTTCCGATCATGTTCCCTTAGGGCGCTTCTCTGTGTGCGCTTCAGCAGATGGGGGCGTAGTGGACGATAGCTCGACGGCCTGCGCGTGTCTGCCCGTCGATATATTCTGCGAGTGACCGGTCGTCCCACTGCCCACCGTCGGGGCTGACCCAGGTGTGCTGGCACTTCATATACTGGCGATCTTCGTAGGACGCCGTATCGGTTGGGCCTATGGTGATGATCAGCGTGCCCATGGGAAGGGTGCGCAGGTCGATTTCGCCCTGCATATCAGCGAATTCAATGAATGCGATGGCGGGCATGTCCTTGCGGGCATGTCCTTGCATGAAACCATGATTGGGAACCTTTCCTGTACTGCTTTACTTACTGAGCGTCCGTGTTCTGGTGTGCCGCCTCGTAGGCGGCGATGACAGTCGTGCCGAGACGGCCTCGCGCGGACTTGAGGTACCCCTTCTCGATACCCCACGCGCGGATCTCTGCCGCGTTCTGGCGCTTGGCGCGACCCGCTGCGCTGCGTGGCTTGCGGGTGGTAGTTCGGCGACCGTGCTTGATGTAGGGAGCGAGTACGACCTGGAACTCGTCCAGGTTCTCCTCAGACAGGTCGATGACGTACTGAGTGCTGCCGACACTGAAGTTGACGCTGGTGGTGGCGGGCGTGCCGTCGATGTCATCGATCAGCTCGGTGACCTGTGTTTTCTTGAGCATTACTGCTCCTTTCTATGAGGGTATTTCTTAATGCCCTACTGTAGCATTACACGCATTACTGTGTCAATATTAAAAGCATTGTGAGACAAGGGAAAACCTCGCCTCACAAAAAAGGGGGGGAGGCCCCGGAGAGTATTGCATCTCTAGGGCCTCCCTATTGGCTGACTTGCGTCAGTTCTTGTTCTGGCGGCGACGAGCCACCAGGAGAGCACCACCAGCGACGGCGAGCACACCAGCGCCAGCGATCAGACCGGCGTCGGCACCCGTCTTAGCCAGCCCGCCATTGATGACGGGAGCGGAAGGCGTGGGAGCCTTCGGGGTCACCGGAGGAGTGTCCGGGGTGCTGGGCGTGTCCGGGGTGACCGGGGTGGTCGGCTCGGACGGCTTCGGCTCAGGCGTGGCCGGAGGCGTGGAGGGCTCAGGCGTAACCGGGGGCTCCGACGGCTTCGGATCCGGGGTCACAGGCGGGGTGCTGGGCTCGGGATCCGGGGTGACCGGAGGAACGCTCGGCTCCGGGTCGGGAGTGACCGGAGGAGTAGAGGGCTCCGGCTTCGGGTCCGGAGTGGGCTGCTCGGGAGTGGGCTTCGGGTCCGGCTTGGGCACATCCGGAGTCGGTTCGGGCTTGGGGTCCGGCTTCGGAGCCTCCGGCGTCGGGTCCGGGGTGGGAGCAGGCGGCTCGGGGGTTGGATCCGGGGTCACCGGAGGCGTAGAAGGCTCAGGCGTAGGCTCCGGAGTCGGTGCAGGAGGCTCGGAGGGCTCGGGCGTCGGCTCAGGAGTAGGGGCCGGCGGCTCCGAAGGCTCCGGTGTCGGATCAGGCGTGGGCTTCGGGTCCGGCTTGGGAGGTTCCGGGGTCGGATCCGGGGTAGGAGCTGGCTCGACTGGCTTCACATCCTCATCAGTCTCAGCACCGGACGAACCCTTGGCTCGCCAGGTGACGGTGGAGGAGACCTCTTTGCTGTTGATGGTGGCAGTGTTGGTCATCGTCTTTTCAGACGTGGTGACCATGATGCCAACGCGATTTTCCTGAGTGCCGGTCCCCTCGGGCACGACGAACGTGAGTGTCTTGCCGTCGCGCTTCGACTTAGGCTTAGACGAAGGGTTGGCCCAGTCGCCGTGCTCCGTCGGAGTGGTGGAAACGCCCGTCTTGTAGACGGCATCGTCTCGCCCCTCGACAATGGTGATCGTGTCGCCGGGGTTGCCCTGGGCCTGGACCCAGCACCAGAACTGGTACAGACCTTCTGGGCTCATGCCGGAGGCGGAGCAGAACTTGTGGTCCCCGGGAGTGACAGGTTCGCCCACGACCCCCTTGCCAAGGGAGATCGTGTGCTTGGTTCCGTCCACCACGATGTCTGTGGTGGTTTTTCCGACACTGTCCTTCGCAAGTGTGGCTTCGAGCTTCACGAATCCATTCTTGATGGACCCGTTACCGCCGAGGGCTTCGGCGACATTCTCTGTGACGGTGCATGTGAATGCATCGCCGGAGGCGGTGCACTTACCGATGGTCTTCTCGGACCCGTCAAGGGCGGTGGCCTTGAGGTCAACGCCGCTAAATCCGTTCGGGATCTGCAAGCCTTCACCCAGGCCAACGGAGAAGGTTGCACCCTTCTCCACCTTGTCACCCTCGTAGGTGACCTTGATGTTCAGGGGTGTGTTAACGGCGTACGTGTCGCCGTATGCGCCGTTCACGGTCGTGCTGGTGACCTTGATGCCTCCGGTTGCGGTGGACGCGCCAGGCTCGGAGCTGATGATTGCGTTACCGCCGTCGGAGCTAACGGCGGGAGTGTCGTCGGTCGTGTTGTCGGGAGCAGCGAATGACGCTGCCACCGGGGAGGCGATAACGCCCAGGCCTGCGAGGGCGAAGAGCGTGACGGCCTTCGTGAGGGCCGAGCGCTTCGTGAGCTTAGTGGTGGACAAGATGTCTCCTTCTGTGTTGATGTGAGGGAGTGGTACCCCCTCGCTCCGTGCTTTCGTGGAAAGCCTATATGTGCGCTGAATGTTTTTCAAGCGCATTTACTGGTTTTTGTTGGCGTATTAGGTTGCGCGGGCCGCAAAAGTGGTTGTTTTGCAACTAAAAGTGCGTCTTTGACGCAGTGCTTATGGTTGTCGTCACCCCTTGTTTTGGTAGAGGTAGCAACGGTTCCGCCCGTTGCATAGGTATTGAGAGAGTCCTCATTTCTCGTATTGGACGTAAAGCTGCTGGAAAACGGCTGGTTCCATTACTCGCAGCCCGTACTTTGTGCGCACAATGTACTGGCATTCTTGTGAGAGAACGGGTTCAGGTCCGCGCCTGCTGTTCCACACGTACAGGCCCCACGTGGAGGGGGTTTCGACGTAGCGGGTGGTGCGTGGTGCCCATTGGGCGATGAGGCGTGCGACGTGGGGGCTGGAGAGTTGGACTGCTGGGCAGAGCCAGTTGGAGCCGTAGCGTCGCCGCACCCAGTGCGCGCCGTCGATGGGTGGGAGTTCTCGTGCGGCGCGCACTGGTTTGGCCGCTTCGCGGGCTTTGTGAGCGGCTTTGCGTGCCGTGTTGCGGCGCTCGCGGGCGGCGGCTTGCTCAGACTGGAGCATGGCTGCGTTGCGGCGTGCTGCGGCGATGATCTGCTGCGCAGTTGGGGCGGGCATGAGCTACAAGCTCGTGTAGATCTTGTTGAACTCTTCGGCGCTCATGTGCTGGGTGGAGACGGCTCCCCGCAGGAGGTAGGAGCCGACGGGCGCGAACGCATCGTAGCCTGCGCCCGTGGGGTAGAGGATGCCGGCGACGACTCCTTTTCCAGGGACGGCCATGCCTCCTACTTCCCCGCCGCACCATTCAGCGACGGCCTCGAGGGTTGCTTCGTAGATGCGTACGGCGTCGTAGAGGGTTCCGTCGGGGAGCGTGAGCATGAACGGAAACATGTGGGAGGAGCTGTTGGCCATCGTTTGTGTCCTGTCTGGGTTTAGAAGGGTGCCCCGGTGGTGTAGGGATCTGTCGTGTACTGAGTGTTGGGGCTGTAGCCGTTGTAGCCGTTGCCCTGCTGGTTGCTGTAGGAGGGGGTGGTCTTCTTGACGGTGGCCTGCTGGCGGCGCAGAGAAACACTGACGTCGGAGGCGATGAGCTCGAAGCCCCTGACCTTCATGCCGTTCGACTCGTACTCCTTAGCTTCGAGCCTGCCGGTGACAGTCACGGTCATGCCCTTACGTAGGGACTCGACAACGTTCTCACCGAGTCCGTCCCACGCAGCGCACTGCATGAACAGGGTGTTGCCGTCCACCCAGTTGCCGGACTGGTCGCGAACTCGTCGATTGTCGGCGACGGTGAATGATGCGACGGGCTTACCAGACTGCGTATAGCGCAGTTCGGGATCGCGAGTGAGGTTGCCGGTGATCTGGACGGTGTTACTCATTTGGATTTAGGTTCCTTCTTGGCTCTTACGGTCCATTCCTGCTCGAACTCGTCTTGCGGAATGGAGGTGAAGATGGATCGGTTGCCGCGGTATCGGCGCACGATGTAGTCGCCGACGCGGGCAACGGTGGACTGTGAGGTGGTGGTGTTTGTGATCTCGATGAGGGCGATCTTGCCACCCTCGGTTCGCAGCACACCGTGGCACCATTTGGCGACTTGACGTAGGTTGTCGCTGGTGACCTGCATGGCTTCGGGGGTTCGCCTGAGCTGGCAGTGTCGAGGGCGGTCAGTTGGTGGTCTTCGCGTACCCATCTGGCACATCCTTTCCGGCGTCCAAGGGGACCTCTAGGGCTTCGTCGCTAACGAAGCCGAACCAGCCGATGAGGTCACTCCGTAGTGGCTGGCGTTTGTCTTTCGGGGCCATGAAGCGCAGGCCGAAGACAGAGACGCCTCTGATGGCGAAGCTGACGGCCCCGGCTCCGAGGAGTGGGAGTGCTGCGTTAACAGCGAGTGCGGGGTAGAACACTGCTGCGCACAGGGCCATGATTCCGCTGCCGAAGCCGATAAGCCACGTGAGCGTAGAGACGGCCCCGAGGGCGAACAGGAGGGTGCACAGGGCGCTGCGCACCGTGGTTTTCGCTACCTTCATCATTGGTTACTCTCCTTTCTGAGTGAGTCGGGTGAGCGTGAGTTTCACGCCGGGTTCAGTGCCGTAGCGTTTCCACACATCCCAGTGGACGATACGGCTGTCGTCCTTGAGGATCCCGTTGCCGAGAGCGTCGCCGATTGCTCTTTGGAGCTTATCGAGGTCGGGCTTGACGGCGGGGAGCTCAAACCTGGGCCGCTTAGGTGCCTTGAGGTAGAACGTGGCTGTCACTTCGACCGGCTCGTCCAGGGGCGTGTCCCAGCGGACCTTATGGGTGGCGTGCTTGACGACGAAGGTGACGGCGGTGCGCCACGCTCCGAGCCTGCGGTTGTCGTGGACGATGACCGGCTTACGGGAACCGGAGGGGGTGAAGCACCGGGTAGACCCCTGGGTCTCAGGCCTACCCGGTACCCACACTGTGATCGACTTAGGCAACGCGCTCACGCTTGCCATACACGAGCTTCCCGCGAGCCACCCACACGCCGCCGTGGGTAGTGGTGATCTGCCAGCGGTCGTCGTCGTCTTCGCCGGCCTTGTTGAAGACCAGCTTGAAGCGCACGCCGCGCTCGCGGAAGAACCTGCTGGTTCCTGCCAGCTCCGTCAAGAAGAAGTATGGAACGTAGGTGTCTTCCCATGGGGGATCAACTGACAGTCCTGTGAGATGCCTGCCAATGTCGTAGGTGAAGTCCCATTCGAGCATAAGGTCGATGTCGCCACCGTACTTCTGGCAGGTCTCGTCATGGGTGGCGATGTACTTCCTAAGCCACTGCCTGAACAGGACTTCGTCTGATGGGGCGAAGGTTGCCTTGGACAGGTCCCCAACCTCGAGCGCCAGGTCTGAGATCCAAGCCCGGTAGCTCACTGAAGGAACCTCCCCTTCTGCTTGAGCGGCCCGCGTGCGGCTACGATCCACTCCCCGTTCTTTTGGCGAGCGGTGATGGTGGATCCGTCGCGCAGGTAAGCGCAACCGTTACGTCGGTCAATGACTCGCAGGTCACCCATGGAGATGTTCTCCAAGTGGGTGAGGGGGTCGGTGACGCGCTCTACCTGGTCCAAGTGGAGCTGGAGCAGGGAGGCGAGCGACGTTGCCTTGTTGGTTGGTGGCAGGTAGGTGGAGTTCATTTAGTAGTCCTCTCTAAAGGGATCATTGCGGTAACGGTACCACTGTTTGGCGGCAACACATTACCCCTTATTGGTTAAGTGGATCACAGAGCGTTTGTACTTACCTCGCGCCAAACAGCTCACCATAGTGCGCGAACTTAAACCAGCACATAGGGAAATGTTCCTCAAAGCGCATTTTTCGGCTATATATCAACCCTTTAAGGCAAGCGTTATGCACTGTGCGGCTCGCTTCGCTCGGGTCTAGCCCCCGTGAAAAACGAGACTCGAGCTCTCACATCATCACCGTTTATTACCGTGTGGTAGTCAGTGTGAGGTGAGGTGCCACCCCTTGCACTCTGGGCACCTGTAGTAACGGCGTTCTTTACGTCGCGGGTTACGCGAGCGCTGCGTGGAGGCGAGGGCAAGCTTCGCGTCGAACTCATTGCGGTATCGGATCTTGCGGGGCGGCTTCGTACACCAGCCGGTCTTGCCCCAGCGGAGCTTCTTCTTGCGCTTCATGCTCCCATCTTCGGCTGGGCGTAGGGCTTGTGCGATTCGCGGGTTGAAGGTCATGGGTGTAGCTCCTTGGAGACGAGAGCGAGGAGTAGCTCGGGAACGAACGCCGCCGTCGGATAGCTCCGACGTAGAGCGTTGAGAATGTCCTCAGCGTTCATCGGCGGGGCTTCTTGCTCGATGAGAGATACCTCTTGATGGCTGAGACAAGCGGCTCTGGTACGACTGCTGCGGAGATCGGCTTGTGGTCGGGGTTCCAGACGATCGCGTCGCCCGGATTCAAGTAGTGCAGGTGTCCGGGCAGGTGTCCGTTCGGCACTGTGAGTGCAAGGAACCTTGTGCCGTCAACGTTGTCCTTGACGCTGATGGGGACGCCTTGGGCGTTGAGATAGGCGGCGTCGGCTTCAGGCTTACGTGTGAGGATGTATGCTGCAGCGTTCATATTCTTCAGTTCCTTTCGTTGGTTGGTTGGGTGTATTCTGGCCAGCCCTCCTCGAGGGCGACTTGGCGTTCTTGCTGAAGGGCTCGCAGGATGCCTCCGGCTGCTTGCAGGGGGACGACCCCGTTGCCGAGGGCACGTAGTGTCTTCTCGCGAGAGAGTCCCACGCCCGTGACATGTCCATCGGGTAAGCCCATGAGCCATTCGACGAAGCGGACAGACAGACGGGGCTTGCCGCCCTCGCGCAGGGGTGGCTCTGTCGGGGCTGGGGCTGTGCGTCCGGTGATGGTTTCCCAGTGGGCGACGGCTGGCGCGTAGGGTCCGAAACTGTCGCGCAGGGTTCCTGCTGTCTCATGGAGGTTGGGGCCGTAGCCGTTGGATGAGTAGGTGGCGTTGGTGGCCTGCGGGGTGGGCAGGAGATTCCCTCCGGTCGCGAAGAGGTTTTCGCGGGCGATGATGCCGAGGTCGGTGACTTGCGTGCGGCCTGGCTTCTTCCGTAGGTGGGCTTCGGCGGTGTTCCCTGGGGCCTGGGCGACGGGTGTGGGGAGGAGCTTGGTTGCCTGAGACAGGCTCATGCCTTTCCCTTCCTGGTGGTACCCGCCTTTCCAGTCTGACGCGGTTGGCGTGGAGATCAGGGTTCGAGGTGTTCGATCACGTCCGCTAACGTCGGACCATGACCGCCCTCCCGGCGTTTCTCGGGTGGTTGGCTCCCACCGTTCGAGCCAAGGTTCGCCGTGGGGGTGAGCCACAACGAAGACTCGGGCCCGCTTGTGGGGCGCTCCAACGTCGGAAGCATGAACAACTGTCCACGTCGCGTCATACCCGATGCCGGCAAGGTCTCCGAGTACACGCCCGAGTGCTCGGAGAACAGGTCCGGTTGGCCGTCCTCCCATATGTCCCTGGTCGGGTTCCATGAGGCTAAAAGCTGATGCACTGAGTGCTCCTTGTACGTTTTCCCAGACAACTAGCCGGGGGCGGATAATGGCGATTGCGTGGAACATGGACTCCCATAGTCCTGAGCGGGTGTCCTTGGACATGCCAGCTCGAGCGCCGGCGAGTGAGAGATCGGTGCAGGGGGAGCCGCCGCAGATCACGTCTACGGGTTCGACCTTCGACCAGTCGATGCGCGTGATGTCCCCGAGGTTGGGTACGTCGGGGTGGTGGTGGGCGAGGATGGCTTAGGGACCGGGTTCGATGTCGCTCACCCAAGCGAGGCCTGCGGGGCCGAGGGCGAGTTGTACGCCGAGTTCGAGGCCACCGTTAATAGCCCGAGAACAGACTACCGATCGTGTAGTTCCCAGGCAAGCGCATCACCTCCGAGAGCACGTCGGGGAAGGTGGTGGTCTTGTCCTTCACGGGTGCGGCGGGTTCGACGGTGGGCGCGTCCTGCTTGGTCTTTGCGGGGGCCTTGGCGGGTTCCTTCTTCTGTCCGGTGAGAGCCTTGTACTCCTCAAGGGTCGTGCAGCCCATGCGGATCATCTTGCGGCGCTCAGACTGGCGTGTGCCACCCCAGATACCCTCACAGGAGGGACCCTGGGCAAGAGCTTCCTTGAGGCACAGATCCCTAACGGGGCAGTCGGCGCACACACGCAAGGCGAGGCGCAATTCAGGGGTGTTGGCCTCTCCGCGCTCGGGGAACCACGCGTCGGGGTTGAGGGCTCGCGCGCACGCGCCCTTCTCGGTCCACGCTTCGGGCATGACGAGGGAGCTGACCGCTGCCTCGTTGTCCTGGCGGCTCATCGCTGCCCACCTGTTGCAGCGAGAACAGACCACTGGTCGTAGGTGCCAACCGGGATGTTGAGGTGCTTAGCGACGGTGACGGCGATCGTGCTCATGGGGCTGGTCTCCCAGCCGGGCATGAGGAGCACTCCGTCGCACTGGGTCAACATGCACAGGTTGGCTCGGTCGTTGGTGCCGTTGTCGGCGGGGTTGGCGGGTTCGTAGCCGAGGAGAGTGAGAGCGTCTTCGGCTGCGTAGGAGGTCTCACGCGTGTAGCCGTGAGGTAGGGCGATGTAGATTCGCTTGGACATGAGTTCACCCCTTTCAGGTGATGGTTTTTGTGTGGTTATTTGGTGGGGATTCGGTGGCCGACGTCATCGAGGAGGAACAAGCCGTCCTTGTACTGGACGGGCACGTCGTGGGGGTCCGCGTATTGGGAAACCGCCCACCCGTAGTCTCGGGCTTCGCGCCTATTCACTTCGACATGGCCGTGGCACCCCGTGGTGCCAGACCCGCATAGGACGATGAGGTTTGCGGGGCTGTTGATCGACGGATCATTCGTGCCGCCCATGCCGCGGGCTTTGCGGTGCTGGATGCTGGACTGGACGTAGGTGACATCCTTTCCGCACCTGGCGCACCGCCACATGTCGCGCCCGTATACGAGTTCACGGGTTTGCTGTGTGGGGCCGGTGCTAGTTCGCGCCGCCGCCGGGCTTTGCCGTTTCCGGCCAGCCTTCGTTCCACGTTTCAGGGTCATCGTTCACCTCGCTTCCCTGCGCGCTGTAGGACGCTTCCAGGTCCTCCATGTTGTCGGCGGGCGCATCGCCGTCGAAGGGAAGTTCGGCGGTTGGTTCCTGGACCGGCTTGGTCTCTGCTGCGTAACGCTGGATGCCGGCGAGGACGAGCGGCATGTCGTTCATGCTCAGGGTGTCCACATTGTCCACGTCTGCGCGCTCGTCGTCGAAGACGTAGGTGAGGATGATAGGCAGCTCTCCTTCGGCGATACCATGCTTCTCCATGGTGCGCTGGATCATCGCCATGGGGCCAGATGTGCCCTGCGGGTTCTGGGAACCGAGCGGCGGGTACTGCTCGGGGCGCTGAGACTCGTCGTAGAGGCCGTAGGACTCCTGCGCGGGGGCCTGCTGCTGCGGGGCGGGAGCCTGGGCCTGCTGGGGCTGGCGAACCGGTTCTGGGTGCTGCTGAGGGGCCTCCTGAGGCTGTGCGGGCATGTACTGGGTGTAGCCCTGCTGCGCCTGCGGGCGAGGCTGCTGCTGGGGGGCCTGCTGCTGAGGCGCGGGCGACTGCGGGGCCGGGACCTGCTGGGCTGGCTGACGCTGACCGGAACGGTTACCCGACTTCTTCGCCTGACGCAGGAGCACGTCGAGCACCTGCTCTGCTTCGCGGAGGTTCATGGTGTCGTATCCCCTGCCGGGGCGCACGTTGCGGCGCACGATTTCTGCGAACGCGCCCTCCGTCAGGTTCAGCACGTCGCGGCCCTTCTGGATGCGCTCGCGGACCTCGTCGATCTTGTCCTTGTCGCGCTCGTACTCGATCACGCCGATGCGGGCATTGACTTCCTCCAGCTCTCGCGGAGTCATGAGGGCGATGGTGATACCGGGGAGGGTCACGCCGTCGAGGACTTCGATGGCCTTCTCGCTCGACAAGCGCAGGCGGTCCATGTCGGCCTGCACCTGCTGGCGCATGTCTAGGACGCGCGAGGCTGATTCCTGCGTCTGGAACTCTTCGGGAACGTAGCTGAACCCGAGGAGTACTTCGGATGCTGCGTGACGGCACACCTCGCTCATGGCGCGGGCGGTGAGCATCGCCTTCGGGTACTGCATCCACGTGGGAGTCGATTCCCACAAGCCAGCGACGCGGGCCTTCTCCTCATCCCAGACGGCGACGTGCTCGAACTGGGGATCATCCTTGCGGATGATGACGGCGGTAGCCGTGTTGGTCTCCGGGTCCCACTGTTCGCGGAGCGTGTGGCCGGCGTTGCGGACTAGAGCGGACATGAGCTGCGCGCTCATGGCGGGCTTCACGTCCTTGTCGCCAATGAACGACAGGCCACGCAACGCCGTGATGAAGGGAACGTTCAGGTGCTTGGCGATCTGCATGAGCAGATACATGTCACCCGCGTTTCCCCGCATCTGGTAGGGGATGAGGGCGAAGGCCCGGGAGTAGATGTCCGCTTCGGCTAGATCGCGGCGCATTTCCTCCTCGGTGAGTGCCTTGTAGCCGGGAATCTCCCAAACGGGAACGGTGGTTTCCTCAGCCTTCTCAACGGCCTTGGAGGTGCGGGTCTTGGATGTCATGTAGGTAACCTTTCTCTACATGTTAAAGGAGTGTCAGGCGAGATCGTCCTTGAGTTCAAGCATCTCAAGGAGCTTGCGGACGGTGAGCTTATCGTCCACGAGGTGCTTGGCCTGCTCTTCGCTCATACGAACTGTGAGGGTCGCTGCATTGAGTGCCGTGTCGTCATCCATGCCGTCGGGCATCACGCCACCGGCCTGTTCGATGAGCTTGGCTAGGTTCTCCTGGGTCACGAACTCTTCGGGGAACGTGACGGTCGGCTGGGCGTTGTGCTCGATACCGTTTTCCTCGCACCAAGCCATGAATGCGAGGGCATCCACGATCTTGAGGCCGGTTCCCGGCTTACGGGAGGGCTTGCGGTAGGAGAGCGTGCCGGAGTCGCCGCGGACATCCGCGTCGATCTTGTAACCACCCTTCTGGGCGACTGCCGGGAACCGCTCATCCAGGTTGTCAAGGATGTACGTCTTGACGGGGCCTTCGGCGTTCTTCACGCGATCCTTGAGGAGCTTCGCGTAAGCCATGATGCGCGGGGCGAGGTCGTCCCACTTCTTCGACTTGCGGAGGACTTTAACTTCCTTCTTCGCTGCCATGTTGAGCTTTGCCTTTCTTGCGTGAGATTCGTGGAGGCAGTGTAGCCTCCGACGGGTAGTTTCGGGCGTTGATGCGCGCCCTCATGATGAGAGCATGGGCGGCGCTTGCTCGACGCGCCTTAAGCGCGAGCTCTAGGCGGACGAGCGCTTCCGCTGCTGATGGGTCCACTGGCGGGGAGGGTTCTTCTTCTGTCACTGCTGGTTGGTCTTTCGGTTAATCTCACGGAGGACTGCGACGAGTTCGCGCCCCTGCGTGGTGAGGCGGTTGAGCTGGGCGGTGCGCCCGGTGGAGGTCTTGGCGCGCTTGGGCAGTGCCTCGACGTAGCCCTCCTTCCTCCAATCGGACACGATGGTTCGAACACGGGAGGGCGTAAGTGTTGTGGTGAAGAATGCTTCTTCGGTCAGCTCTTCGCTGATCCACTCGGCCTTCTCAATGACCTTGAGTGTCGCGAACTGGAGCCACGACTTCGTGGCATTCACTGCGAGGGCCGCATCCCAGCTGGTCTGGGGGTCAGTGAGTCGGGCGAGGGCGGTGCTGGCGGCCATCGCGTCCTCAAAGTAGCGCATAGTGCCTCGTGTGTATTCCTTGTATGCGTCGGCGGCGTCGTCGGCGAGCTTGGCGTAGTTGATGGTGGTGTTGGTGGTCATTGGGGTGTCTCCTTGTGTGTGGTTGGGTTGTATGTGTTTGATAGTAGTTGCGGGTTTAGTTGGGTTGCAAGCGCTATCATCCCCCAAATTGGTTAAGTGGATCACAAGCGTTGTGATGGTAAGAAAAACCCCGGAACCACCAACCAGCAATTCCGGGGCGAACCTCGCAGCGATCACCGACCAGCCATCACGCCTCGACGATCAGCCTCCGACGCGCACGCGAGCACACGCTTGAACGAGGCGTCCAGGTGCTTCATCTGATTCTCAGTGCGCTTCTGCACCCACGGGGTGAGCTGGCCGCTTCGAGCGAGCGCATCCATGTCTGCGCCGCCCTTCTCGAGGTCGTCAGCCCAAGCTCGCAGGACATGGGCAAGGTCTTTCTGCGCGTAGACCGTGTCGCGCGTGAGGTCGGTGGGACGCTTTCGTTTGGGGGTCATGGTCATTCCTTTCGGTTGGTTGGTTACGTGTGGTGACATGGGGCGGCACCCCTATCGTGTTGAGAGGAGGGGTGCCGCCGTTGGGTTCTGATTCCGGTTAGGACCAGGAGATGATCGGTCCCGGCTGCGAGGTGAGAGCCTGCACAACCCCTGCTTTCGTGTAGGAACCGACGAGCTTCCCATCTACATCAAGAGCGTCTACTCTCTTGGACCCTTGGACAACGAAGTGCACGATCCCCGTTCCCTGCGCAAATGGGTGCTGCGAGTCAAGGTCAATAGTCCCACAGTTACCGCTGAGGACTCTACTGACTACGACGAGGCTTCTCCACCAGTCCTGTTGCGCGCGCGTTCCCATGTAACGAATGAGATTGCGTCCTGCGTTCGCGAACCACTGGGGCGGCACCACACTCAGGGGAACAGGGGCGCTGTTGCGAGTCACAAATGAGTCTACGTGAATCTTGTTCCCATATAAATTGACGAACCCGAGCACAGGCTCACCCGAGTCGAGGACAGCGAACGCTACATCGCCTTTAACGACGAACCTGCGAGTCGGCCCCATTCTAGCCTCGAAGACGGGGCGCACTTCCTTTGTTGTGAAAGCCATGATCGTCAGAAAGGTGTTACTTCGTAGAAGAGGCTACCTGGCTCATCAGTGAGCACGTAGAGGAGGTCGGCCTTCTTAATGGTCCTGACCGTCTCCAACTCGGCGTTCTTGATGCGGAACTCTGTCTCCTTGCCTTCGATGTCGAAGGCGCAATAGTCGCCAAACGCCTTTCTGAGCGGATGCCCCTCATTGAGAGTGATCCAGCGCATGTAATCCCCCGATGGGAATGTTTGCTGAGCCGCTCGGAGTGTGTAGAGGTACCACTCCTTTCGCTCGTCGCCCCGCATGTAGGGCTGGGCCGCTTCGATGAACCAGAGCGGAGGCACTGTGCGTAGGGCGGTGCAGGTACTCACGGGGACTGCTGCCTTGATCCACAGGGTTTCGCGGGGTGAGTGGAGCCAGCCGATGATAGGCTCCGCGTCGGGGAAGGCGGCGAAGAAGACGTTGCCCTTCACGGCGATGTTGTTGGCAGTGGGGTAATGTCTCTGGATCACTTCGCGCTTTTGCGCTGTCGTGAATGATGCCATTGGGATGGGCCTTTCTAGTTGGTGGTGCAGGTTGCCAGTGCGTCGGCGAGGGCCTGCTTTTCCGGTGTGGTCACTGTGAGAGCGTAGCGGTTCTTGATCTGGACCTGTTTAGAGGCGTAGGTGCAGGCGTATGCGGTGTTGGGTGGCATCCACTGGTCTGCGCTCTTGGAGCCCTTGGCCATGTTGTCGTGGCCGTTGACGGCTAGGAGGTTGTCGGGGTCGTTGGCGAGGGCTTCCCGATCCTCCTGGGTGAGGTTGTATGCGCCGGACTGCCAGGCGTTCTCGAGGGCGACAACATGGTCGATCTGGACCTTTGATGCGTCCTTCTTGCGGAAGTCGATCCACTTCCCGGAGTAGGGGTCTGCGAGTTGGCCGGCGGTGATGACGCAGGTGTTACGTCGGTCGCTGATGGTTTTGAGGTCGCGGGCGAGGATGTCGTTCCTCGTGTCGCAGCCGTTATGGTCCACGTCCTTCCATGCGGGGCCGAACTGATCCACCCGGTTGTACTTCTCGGGCGGAGTGGGGTTGTCGTTGACGGTCAGCTTGTCGAGATCGCTGAGAGTTCCATCTGCGACGACGCTAGTGTCCATGTCGGTGACGGGCTTGCCCCCATCTGATGAATGGACAACGCTGTACGAATAAAGCAGGAAAACTGTAACAAAGACAATGCCAACAATCGCGATTGCGATGTCACCTATTGACTGCTTGCGCTTATTCATGATGACGTTCCTTTCAAGCCCACGGGCTGATGCCGTGGATGAAGTGGAGGGTGGGGACGAAGCCGCATAGGGCGTACCCGAGGATCCCGTTGATGGCCCATGCGCTCCAGTGGATCGTGAGGGGCACGTCGGGGTAGCGGCGGAACATGTTCCACACCGTGACCATCATCAGGAGTAGCGCGAGGATTGCGAGGCCGAAGTTCACCCAGGCGTGGATCACGTCGGGCACCTGGTAGGTGGCGGGAGTGAAGATCGGGGAGGCGAAAGCGGCGCTGATGAGCGCGACCGTGAGCGTGGCGCTGAGCGTGTCTGCGCTGCGCTTAAAGGCAGTGTCACCCATGAGGACGACGGTGGCAACCATGAAGGTTGCGGATGCGATGAGGGCCGCGGCGAACGAGACGATGAGCGGCTCATTCATTGGCGGTTCCTTCCGAGAGTCGGGTTTCCAGGAACTCGACGCCTGCGGCCTGTTCCTGCGCGTGGTTCTGGGTTTCAGCGTCGAGGGTGTCGGCTTCTGCCTGGGCCGCGGCGAACTCTTCTAGTCGCTGCTGGCGACGCTCGCGGGCCTTCTGGCGCTGCTTCGCGCTCGTCGTCGGTGTGGGCCACTCGAATGCCCCCGTTAGGTCCTTTTCCAGGAGGCTCGCGTCCGTGACGTCGGTGGGACGCAGGAGGATCGCAAGTAGCAGGACGAAGCCCACGACGATCCCCGCCGTCACGGTGTTCGCTGTAACAGCACGTTCGGCGATCACGTTGAGGGGGTGAGTGACCGTGATGTCGTCGATCGCGACGGTCTCTCCCGACGTGAGGTGCGCCGTGTCTCCCGAGTAGGAGGAGATGAAAACGGTCCCGTGTTCCCACAGGACGGCGGGCATGTTGACCTTCGTCAGCCAGCCCGTGAACACCTTGCCGAGGACTGCTTCTTGCCGTGCTACAGCCCAGGCTGCGGGGCCGATCAGGCCCACGTAAGCCAGGCCTGCGAGGATGGTGGACCAGATGAGCGCGTTGACGCTCATAGCCGCGGCATAGAAACGGCGTCGCTTCATGTTTTCTGCGGCCTTACTCTCCCCAATAGTCATAGGGTCCTCCCTTTCGTTCCTTTGCTTTCTGGGGCATAAGCAACGGGCACGTCACTATCTTCTCGACAGGGACGCACCCGTTCACGCTCTCGGACTAGGACTCGAACCTAGACACCCGGAGCCAAAATCCGGTGTGCTGCCATTACACCATCCGAGAATGATCAGTTGTGATCGCTCCGGTGACAGGACTCGAACCTGCAACCGTGGGATTAGAAGTCCCCCGCTCTGTCCGTTGAGCTACACCGGATCGGAGTAGTCCTACCGAGAGTCGAACTCGGGTATCCAGAGTGAAAATCTAGCGGGCTGACCGTTACCCCATAGGACCATATTCAGTTGTTGGCGGCGGGACAGGGATTCGAACCGTTACAAGCCGCATTACTGTGGCTTGCAGGGTGTCCTTGCGGGCTCCCGCTCCAAGTCTTACGCCACTGGTGGGTGGCTGCTTGGTTCGCGTTTCATTGGGGTTTGCGTTGCCCGACGGTGTGTCGGCCCGGCTTATGTCCCCTCCGCGCGCGTTTTGTGTCTCCGGGGCACTCCCGGCGACACATGTAGCAGCAGCCACGCTCAACAAGGGGGAGAGCTTGGCTTTCGCTCTACCACATGTCAAGCGCATGTTGCTTTTGCTGCGTGCCCCCAGTAGGTCTCGAACCTACAACCCACGGATTAAAAGTCCGTTGCTCTGCCAGTTGAGCTATAGGGGCGTTGGTGGGACTCTCCTTTCTGAGTGTGTTTTGGGTAAAAGTGGGGGACGCGAGAGAAAAGATCGAGTCGAGTGTGAGTTTCAATATCCAGTGAAGTAACTCGTCTCAGGCGCTTCTCGCGTCCTGCGGAAAGAGCGGGATTCGAACCCGCGAAACAGATTCCTCTGTTTACCTCCTTAGCAGGGAGGCCCCTTCAGCCGCTCGGGCACCTTTCCGGGGTGCTCCCCTGATCCGGGGCGGTTCAGGGGACGCTATTTGATTGTGGTTGTGTTGTTTGTGATGGGTTCAGTGTAGGCCTGCATGTTTTGTGCGCGCAACCCGTAAACTGGTTAACTAGATCACAGGCGCACAGGGGTTATGCCCACCCGTCACATGTAGAGCATCTGCCACAACGACGCAACCCACCTAACCAGCGTTCCACTGATGAGCAGACCACCCAACGCTGCGACCAGCCCGGCAGTGGTGAACACGTTTCCCCACGTCGCCCAGCGGCCTCGAGGTGGAGCTCCTAGCTCTTTCACGCCCGCCCGGCTTTGCGACTCATGATGCACAGTCAAGGATCCGCCCGTCACCGTCTTGAGGAGGGAGAACAGTGGGAACGACAGGTCGAGCAGGAACGCGAGGAGTATGACGAGGGCGTACAGGAACAGGAGGATGCCGACGATCGCTGTGCCGGTGCTGAACCAGTCCGAAAGCTTGCTGTCTTGCTCGAGCTGGCGCTGGGCGACGATCTGGTCAACGTTGTCTTTCTGCGTGGTGTTCAGGTTCGTGTAGTTCGCGAACTTGAGGGTGTCTTTCGCGAAGGCGAGCTTGTCGGCTTCGGAGAGCTGGTGGTTTTGTCCGACGGTGCGAGGAGGCATACCGGGAAGGTCGAGGTCGCTGATGATGCCGGTGTCGGTTGTGGCGGCTGCGCCGCTTTGGCTGCTGTCGCCTGAGGAGACGCTGGTGGCTGCGTCGTCGATGGTGGGGAGGTCTTGGAGTTTCTTGCCGTCGGTGCGGGAGAACTTCAGGATGGGGCCGATGCCGCCGGGGTATTGGGAGCGGTCGAGGACAGTGAGCGGTCGCCCGGAGTCGATCGTGTGGACGGTGTTGCCTTCCACGTAGTCGCCGGCGATCCAGTGCCGTCCGCCGCTGTCGGTTTGGACCATGAAGATGACGAAGTAGCCGTCGTTCATGGCTTGGCGGACGTCGTCTTCGGTGAACTGGTTGGCTCCGAGTCCCGCGCCGCTGGTGTCGCCTTGGACTTCGACGGTGAGTTGCCCGCCAGTCATGTTGGAGACACCTTGGGCGAAGCCTTCGGGGTTGAGCTGGTAGAGCCACCCCTCGTCGTTGAACGGGCTGTCTTTGCCTGCCTGCATCAGTTTGATGGCTTCAGCTCGCATGTCGTTGACCGTGTAGGAACCGCGGGCTTTAACTCCCGCACGGAGTTCCACGAATGCGAAGGAGAAGTTACCACAAGCAGCCGCAGCCATGTCGGTGCCGGCGTCTACAGTCATGCCACGCTCTTCGTTAGGGTCATACCCGAAGTCGCTGTCGGCACACCACTGACACCAGGTGGAGGGCTTGTCCTTGAGGTTGTAGCGGCCCTCACTGTCTGTGAATGCGCTCGCGGGGTGCGCGAAAAACGTGAGGATGAGCGCAAGGAGGAAGGCGAGGGCGACGGAACCCCGCCACGCTCGGTGGAGGCGGCGGGGTGCGCTGGTTGAGTTCATTACAGGTTCTTTCTGTATGGCTTGATGAGTGGGGTCTTGGCGACGGAGAGATAGATTCTCTCATAGTCGCGAGATCCTTCCTCGACTGCCGGTAGTGGCTGCTCACGGTAGGCTGCGCCGGCCCATTCTCGGCTGAGGATTGCGTACGCTGCTTCGACTTCCTCACGGTCGAGCGGCTTGTTGAAGGGCGGGGTCGTGCGGATGATGGTGGAGGCTTCGGCTGCTGCGCTTAGGAGCATCCCGTAGGTGTTTCGGCGCGCTTTTGAGGGGTAGAGCGTGATACCAGGCCGGTCGGTGTGCGCGCGGCTGAGGTGCAGGTGCTCGGCCTCGAGGTAGCTGCGGGCGAGGTTGAGCGCTGCCTGCATCCGATCGGCGTAGCCAGCGAGGGTGAGGATGATATCGCCGGTTGGGGTGGTGGTGGCCACGCCTGCGACGCTGAGGGCCTGGCACATGTCCAGGATGCCTCGTGCCTGCACTGGGCCGCGCGTACGGTTCACTGGGACCGTGATCTGTTGCCGGGTCATGGTTTCATCGAAGGTGGCGGCAGCTGCTTCGAGGATGGCGTGGACTTCCGCCGCCCATTCGAGTCGGCTGCGCGCTTCGGGAGTGTGCGCCTGGCGTGCGTTGCGTCGCGCGATGACGCTGCGTGGGATGGTCATACGTTCTTTAGCCTGTCTGCTCGGCTGGCTGCGGTCATGTTTGCTGCGTCGCCCTTAATGAGACCGACGTAGTGCATGGCGTAGCGGTCGTAGGTGCTGTAGGGGTCGTTGCGCCGGGTTTCGGGGTGCGTGCTGCGTGAGGGCGTGTAGGGCGCTCGCGCGTCGGCGTACACGTCCCATTCCCCGTTGCGGGCGGCTCGATACCCGTCAACAGGTGTCTCTGCAATGGGTGTCTGGCCGGCTTTCTGCCTGACGAGCGAGTCAATGATTGCCCATACGCCGCGCATGGTCCCCATGCCGTAGTTTCTGAGCACGCTCTTGACGAGCATGGAACGCCCCATGGCGTACGCGGGATCACCGTGGGTCTCGTGCGCTACGAAGTCGTCGCCCGTGTAGGTGAAGGATCCGACGTTTTCGAGGTAGAACTCGAGACGCTTACCGCCTCGGGTGAGGGCGTACGCTACCCCGTGAATGTCGCGTTCGAGGCAGAAACCGGCGGCGATCGCGTCTTCTGCTGCTCGAGCGAGTACTCGTAGCATCTGCTGGGTTGGGGGTGCGCCTGTCCCGTCGAACAGGGGGATGCACTCCTTGGGGAGGTTGGCGAGGTAGTAGGGCGCGTTGGCGTCGCCGGCCTGAACCTCGATGGTTGGCTTGTTTCCTTCGGGGGTCCCCTGCTTGTAACAGGTGCGCAGGACATACTCCGTGTCGCCGCCTGGGCATGTGAGCGTCCAGTAGATTGGCGGCCACATCGACACTCCGGGGAGAGGGTTATCGTATAGGTCCTCGCGTCGGGTCAACGTATAGGAGTTGGCGTAACAGACCGATTCGAGGAGCGCCTGGATGTCCCAGGTCGCGTCATTGGGGTCGATTCCCTGGCCGCCGACCTCGTAGTCTGTGAGGACTTGCGCGAGTGTCTTGTAGCCTTGCTCCGTCATGACAACGGTGCGGGAAGTGACGTCGTCGCGGGCGAACAGGTTGAGGGATTGCAGGCCGTCGCAGGCGCAGTACTCGTAGCCTGCCGGGTCGTAGGGTGCCGAGTGTAGGCCCGGCACTCGGCGTGCTGCCATGTCGCGTAGGGCTTGGGCGCGCTCGATGGTCTGGTCGGTGGCCGTGAGGATCTTGTCGTCCTCCTGGTAGAGGGCGAATCCGGGCCTCTGAAAGTAGACCCATGTCCATGGTGTGGTCATTCGACTGTATCCTCCGTCGCTTCCTCATCCTCTAGGGCTTCGAGGTCTTCTTGCGCCTGCTTCTGCTGCTCCCAGAATGGGTTGCGCACAGGCTTGTACTTCCTGAGCGCCTTGCCGGTCTCCTCCTCAGCCTTAAGGATGATCTTCGCGAACTTGATGCACACGCGGAACATCGTCTGATCGTTGTCCGGGACCTTCTCGAACTCCTCCTTGGTCATGCCGATCTTGGCGTTGAAGCCGGCGAGGATGTGTACGAGGCCGTGGCAGCGCTGGCAGAGCGTCACGAAGTTGCTCATCGCGTCGGAGCCGCCCACGTAGACGCTGGTCTTGTGGTGTGCTTCGAGCTGGCCGAGGTGGACCATGGACGTGATGCCCTTGCCGTAGCCGCAGGCCTGGCAGGTGAACTCGTCGCGCGCGAGGATCGCTGTGCGTAGCTCCTTGGAGAGGGGCTTGCGGTCCTTCGTGTCCTGGACGGTGTTCTCATCGACTTCGCCGAACATGTCCTCGTCGTCGTCACCGCCCTCGAAGCCGACCTGTTCGGCTGCGTTTTCGGGGATGGGGTCGCCACCGTAGTTGTCGTCGTCGATGTCGGTGTCGTCGGTGTCGGCTTCCTTGTTGAGGAGGTCGCGGACTTCGCGGAGTTCGTCGCCCATTTCGAGGAGGTTTTTGACTTCCTCGTCGCTGAGCGGCGCGTCTCCGGTGTCGTCGGCTGCGAGGTCGCTGGCTTCGTCAACGCTGGAGATTTTCCGTTCGTCGTCTCCTGCCGTGGGGTTTGCTTCCTCCTTGCGGAGCTTTTCGAGGGCCTTGTAGGAGCGCATGAGGTCTTTCTTGCCCGACAGGAAGTCCTCTGTCACCTCGGGGTACTCGGCGAGCATGACTTCCTTGAGGCGCATGGAGTCGCCCGCGTCGAGGTTGAGAAGCCAGTCGAGCATGGAGGGGGTGAGGCTGTAGGACTCTTCCATCACCTTCTGCATCGACCACTTCTCAGGCCACGTGTGCTTCTGGGCTCGGTTGAGGACCAGGTGCATGAGGTTGGATAGGTCGCGTCCAACCTCGGGGTCGTGGAAGGTGACGATGGCGGCGGGGATCTCGTCTTGGTTGTTCTTGAGGGACGCGAAGATGCGTCGCCACCCGTCGAGGACTCGGTAGCGTGGGCCCGCGTAGCCGAGCTCGTCGGCTTCCGCGCCGGTGGTGATGTTGTTGTCGGCGAGGAAGTCGGCGTACTCCGCAAGTGGGGTTACGACGACGGGGACGATGACACCCATCTCGCGGATGACGTTGAACAGGCCACTGTAGGTGTCGGCACGGTAGTCCTTGATGGGCTTGGTACCAACAACCTGGTGTGGACTGATGTGCGTGTAGCGGACGGAGTAGGCGTCGCTCTTGACGGTCACCACGTCGTTAACACTGCTGATCGCTTCGACCGCAGCGCTGTCGAGTCCGTCCGTGTCGATGTCGATGCGGAAGGGAGTGGCCTCGGTGTCGGCGCTTGTTTCATCGTCAGCGTCCTCGTCGAGGTCCGCATCGCCGTCGTCGGGTGTTTCTTCGTCGCCGGACTCAGCGGGGGCGTCGGTGTCGTCTCGTAGTGGGGCGAGCGTGAAGGTGGTGACGGGAGTCGAGGTCACAGCATCCTCGTCATCGTCGTCCTCATCTTCGTCGTCGTATTCGTCATCCTCGTATTCGTCGTAGTCTTCCTCATCCTCTTCCGGGGTCTCGAGGTCGTCAAGGTCGGTGGTGTCGTCGTCGATGTCCAGGACGATGGTGTCTTCTGACGTCTCGTCGAGGTCTTCGATGTCGTAGTCGTTCATGGTGTGATCCGTTCGATGGGGTGTGGTGGCTTAGAGGATGGTTTCGGGCTGGGGGTCGTCTTCGAGGCCGAATGCCTTGAGGTACGTCTTGTCGATAGGGCGCTGCGCCTTGTACGTGTCCATGAGGGAGTCGAGAGCGCTTTGCGCTTGCTGTAGAAAGGTGTCGGCGGTGACGATGAGCGCTTCGAGATGGTCGCGCTGTTCCTGGTACTCGCGCTCTGTGAGGATGATGCCGTCAACGGGGGTCTCAGTGACAGTCCCGTCGGGGTGTGTGACTTGTTCGATGTAGCGGCGCACAGCGCCTCCCTTCCTGCGGGTGCCATAACCGGGGCTTTTGCCCTAGTTTCTTTAATGGTACCAACTGGAAGGGAGACAGCAGGAGTGTTACACGCGGGCGTGGTGCATCGAGGTTGCGACGGCTGCGTCGGTGAGAACTGTCCCCTGTGGGGTGCATGGGATCGGCCCGTAGGTAGTTTCGACGTAGCGGATGGTTCCACCTGGGTAGGCTTCGGTTTGTTCGAGGACTGCGGGGGTCCATGCGGGGATCGCAGTCCCCGTTGTTGTGTGGATGGTGGGCGTGAGAGCGTGGCCGTCTGCGGACCAGGTGAGTGTTTCGACGTGGGCCTCGAGGACAGGTAGGTCTGGGATGGTGGTCAGAGTGATGGCGTGCTGGCCACCGTTGACGGTGATCGTGACTCCGACGCTGGGGATGTCGCCGATGAGGTCACTCATGGTCTCACGCATGTCTTCGACGGTGACGCCGGAGTCGTTGACGACGGTGATTGTCTCAGCGTCGCTTGCGCTTGCGGACGCGACTTCGAGGTCGATGGACTTATCTCGGCGGAGAGCTTCTACGCACTGCGCAATGAAGGTCTCGTAATGGGGTGAGCTAATGGTGACAGCTTCACCGGCGGGTTCTGCCGTAGCGTCGCTCAGGTGGGTGCGGATCTGGAGTTCGAGAGCGGGGGCGATGCCCTCACGGGGCCGGAGTTCTGGTACGTAGATGAACACGATAAGTCTTTCAGCGTGTGAGCGAGCCGAGGATTGCGTTGCCGGAGGGGGCTGCAACTGATCGGGAGAGGGTGTCCCAGGGGCTTGTGACGACGGTGGAGGCGGGGATTGGGGCGTGTTGGGGGACGCGGAAGGAGAGGCCCTGTTGTGCTGCGATTTCGGCGATGGCGCGTAGGGGGAGCGAGTAGGCGGGGTATGCGACGCCGTTCATGGTGATCGTCTGGGAGCCGTTGACGCAGTAGTAGCCGAAGCGGAGCTCACCGCCGTCGTTGATTGCTTTTTCGAGGCGCTTAGTGAATGCCTCCTTGGCTTTGGTGCGGCTCTCCTCCGCTGCCGTGAGGATGTCCTCGTCGTAGAGGCCTCCGCACTGTTCGATGACGTTGACGGCGACGCTGTAGGCGGTTTCGAGGATGAAGCCTCCGACGACGGGGATGAGGACGAACGTCAGGGTGGAGACGTTCGCGTTGGCGGTGGTGCGAGTAGCGACCGTCTTGTATTGGGGTTCCCAGATGAGGGGGACGGGGCCACTGGGGTTGTAAGGGAGGCCAAGTTGCCTGACCTGCGTGGGGTGTAGGAACGCCCATGAGCAACCAAGGGGGATGGTGTGGAGGAACAAGGCGAAGAGTTCGGCGCACTGCTGGCCGTACTTGTTGACGAGGGTCGCGGCGAACTCGGTTTCGGTCTGGCGGGTCATAGGGTGGTTCCTTTCAGGCAGTGAGGGCGATGACGATGTGCGCGAGCCAGGATTGGATCACGCCCGTGAAGATGAGAGCACCGAGGACAGCGAAGGCGAAGCAGACGGCTAGGACTCCGGCGACTCCGTAGGTGTCTTTCGGGCGCTCGTCGGCGGGTAGCGGCGAGTACTTGACCTGCCCGAAGGTCACGGTCTTGAGGACAGAGAGCAGCGGGAACGACAGGTCAAGCAGGAGGGACAGGAGGATGACGAGGGCGTAGATGAACAGAACGATGCCGACGACGGTGATACCTGTTCGAGTGGACGAAGCTGCTTCTCGGTTCCGTTCTTCTTCGAGCTGTGTTTTCAGGTCAGATGCGTTTGCTCGCTGCTTCGCCGTGAGCTGCGAGCTGTCGGCGAACGTGAGGGACTGGCCTTTAGCGATTTCGGGCTTCTTGGGCATCCCGGGGAGAGACCATTCGTCGAGTACTCCGCCGCCCGTTGTTGAGCCGGATTGTGCGCTCGCTGTATCCGACTTCGCTGCGGGGTCGGTGTTGCCGACCTTCTTGAGGACTGTCGCCGCGTAGGAGGCGCGCTGCATGAAGCCGGCTTCGGCTGCGCCGGGGGCTTCCCAGTTCGTCATCCAGATCCACGTCGCAAGGTACCAGTTGTCGGTGCTCTTGAAGCCTTCGAGGCTTCCGAAAGAGTCGTCGGCGGAGGGGACGGTGCCTCCAGTGATGCCCCAGGTGTCGGCTTCGTTGAGCGCGTAGGAGGCCATGCCGCCATAAATGATGCTGGTGGTAGGCCAGCCGAGCCATTCACTGCGCCCGTCCGCGAGCGCGGCTTGGGTGGTTTCTTTGGCTTTGAGGCCGGCGCAGTTGGAGACGCCGTTGTAGGTGAAGAGGAGAGTCTGTCTGTCTCCGAGGGCCTGGTACATGCCACACGCGCCCGATACCGAGTTCATTGCGTCCACGTTGAAGTGGGACTCGCGCCAGAAGTTGCCGGCGATGGCTGCTGCTGCTTCTGCTGAGTAGCCTTCCGCTTTGGCTTCTGCGACCACCTGCTTGGCTGTCTCCTGCTGTTCGGCGGATAGGGTCGCCCAGTTCGCCTCAATGACCTCATCGGAGACGTTGGGGTTGGCTGGGAGAGCGTACGCGGGTGCCGGGGTGAGCGGCAGCATGACGGTGGCCGCGGCGATGAGGGCGAGGAGTGCTCGTCGGGCGCGTGTGAGCATGAGGGGTTCCCTTTCGGGGGTTAGCGGAGCAGGTCTTCTGTCTTTCTTGCGATGTCTTCCTCAAGGTTTCGTGCGCTCCAGGCGAGGAAGCTGAGGGTTGCTCCAGTGTAGACCAGCGGGTTGTTGAAGTCGGCGAGTTTGCGTGGTTTTCGCCCGTCGCGGCTCACCCAGTACGTCCATAGGCCGTTGGTATGGGTTTCGGATCGTCTGACCTCGGTGTTCCCGGGGATGCTGCGAGCGAGGATGCGCAGGAGGAACGGGGTATCCCAGTCAATCGAGTCCTGCTCGAGTTCTTCGTCCCAGATTTCGCCGTACTCGCGACCTCGGTTACGCGCAAGCACGGATGGGGTGCGTCGGAGGATGAGGTCGAGGGTCTTGTCGGGCAGGTTCTTCATGTCGTCGGCGTGGAGGACGTATACGGGGGTCCTGCCTGACCCTGTGCGCACGGGGATTGTGTCCAGTGGCCAGACCTCGTTGGCTCCGACTCTAAGGTGGCTGTCTGACGGTAGAAGCCACGTGTTTTTCATCTTGCCGGGGCCGTTGGGGTTGTCGCGCGTTTTGACGACTTCAGCGAGACCAATATCCCCGTTGGGGGAGAGAACGATGACGTCGATGCTGGCCTGCATCGCCGACGCTGGGGACGTGTGTGTGCACGCGTAGGCCACGATTTCGAGCATGGTGCTGGTTGATTGGGCGACGACTTCGCGTGCATGTAGGGATCTGGCAATCAGGTACGGGGGAACGGGCATCGTGTCGGGGTCGCTGAACGTGGGGTCGGGAATGGCGATCCAGACGGGTCCGATGAGGCCGTCGTATGCGTCAGTGAGGAGAATGCCCGTACCGGTGTTGTTTTGCATGTGGCATTTGGTGCGCCCGAAGTTGAGGGGCGGACGCGACCCATACTTACCTCGGTATGGGAACAGCGACTTGTTGTTGATGCGCATGATGTCACCGTTGCTTCTGAATGTAGGCCAGGACTGCGTTACCGCTGGGCACGCCATTGAGGATGTAGTCACCGAACATCGTGGGACGGCTGTGGTTGACACTGTAGCTGTATGCGCGCATCTGCTTCCTCGCGACCTGGAAGTCGGTGCGCCCGTAGAGTTCGCAGCGCTCGTAGAGGTCTTCAACCGTGACCTTAAACGCGGGGATGCGGGTGCCGTTGATGGTGACGGTGTCTCCCTTGTTGGTGGAGTAGATCGCGACGAAGACGTTGGTTCCTCGGGGCGCGTTTCCGAGCGTCGCGAGGTACTTGTCGAGGCGTAGGAGTTCAGGTGTCCTGGCCTCGGGCTGGCCGCCGTGAAGGTTCGGAGAATAGTCGCTGTCAAGGTCGCGCAGTTCCATGACTCGTCCCCCCCTGCCGACGTCCGATGAATGGTATCGGTGGGTCTTCACGATGGAACGGTCTGCGACTCCGAAGAACGCGCTATCGGTCGTGTGCACGTCCGCATGGTCGTCGTCGGGCAAGATCGCGTAGTTCACGCCGTGCGATGCCCTGAGTTCCTGGTTGAGGAGGGTGAACACGTTGACGTACGCGCTCCGGTGGTTGTATGCGATCCAGCTGAGTTCGTTCTGGCCTGGTGCCAGGCCGAGAGAGACATTCCCTGCCGGAGCATCTGCTCCTGTGCGGGGGAGGATGGCGTTGAGCGCCCAGATCGGGCTGTTGGTGATGATGCTGATGATGTTCAGCACGTCGATCACGGTTGCGCCGTCGGGCACGTAGACACCGCACCTGGACGCGATGTCGGACAGTCGCCTCATGACTGCTGCTTCCCCGCCGCCGACGCTTGGAGCGGCGATCGCCTTTGCGAGCGGAGCAGACGCCGGGTTTCTGCCTTCCATGAAGGCGTATACCTTTGTCTGTGCCGTGAACAGCTGGTGGTCGTCGGGGAGCGTGTAGAGGTCGAGGTCGATGTCTTCGGCTGCGTCATTCCACGTGTCCCCTCCCGGCTCCAGGAGAGCATCCATGAGTGGCCCGTCGCCGTAGTCGATGCTGCCAGAGTCACGCTCAGCGACGTAGTCTTCGAAGCTCTCGCAGCTTTGGAGGCCTGGGATGAGTGGCACCCATCCGTCCTCACCGTCGGTAGAAAAGCGGGCGATCCGAGTGTCCTTGTTGATGAGCGCCATGGTGGCGGTTTCCTTTCGCGTATGGACTGTTCACCGTACGAGCATCCACTAGAGCGTCCACACGTCCTTTGTGGCGCTTGTAGCGACGAGGATGCCGTTGGTGAGCGGCTTGATGGTGCGCAGGTTTGTGGTGTAGCGCATTTCTCTGCCGTTTTCTTGGTTCATGACGTATTGGCTTGGCTTGTCGAGTTGGTCAGATCGGTCCTGTTCGGCGTACATGTATGTGCCGTCGAGCTCGGACAGGAGGAACCCGCATGATGGTATGCGTTCGCCGTCTACGGTGAGGTAGTTGGCGCGAGATGCCGATGAGGCGACAAACCTGACGACTTCGGTGTGCTGTGCACGATCGTGGATGGCGTTCAAGAATGCGCTGAGGTTTCGCGCGTACACGTCGAGTCCGCCAGAGTGGACTCTTAGATCTCGGAGGACGAACGTGAAGCTACCGTCCGTGTCTTTGTGCCATAGGAGCGTAAGACCGTTCTCGAGGTGCCGGAATGTTGGCTTGTACGGCAGGCCGATCTCCTGGTCGATCCGGTCGCGCATATCCAGGAGGTCCGTATAAAAGCGGGTTGCCTCATCACCGTAGATGCGGACGGGGACGTTAGCTCCGTGCACGTCGTGGAGGATGCTTGCGACGAAAGTGAGTGCATCTCCCGTTGTGTCGTTGAGCGGGTAGGGGCCTCCTGCTATGGCGTTGGCTAGGTCTTGGCGCGTAGCCGAAGTCGGCAAGGTCACGACGTTCGCGAAGATCCTAAATCCGGTGCCGTAGCCGCCGGCCCCGTCGTCGCCGCGGATCGTTGCGAGGGGCAGGAACCCGGGATTGCCGTCCACCATGACGAACAGAGTGTAGACGTGCGGGTCCACTGCTCCCTCATCGTTGTTTTCCTCGTCGATGTCGCAGGCGACGTGGGCACTCATGATGCGCGCATTGCTGCTTCCCTGCTTGTAGACGTTAACGAGGTCATACCAGCCCGACCGGCACCAGCCGCACCCTTCGTTACCTTCAACCTCGAGGATCGTACCGTCGTCGAGAGAAATGGTGTCGAATTCGTCGTCGATCTCCGTGACGTAGCGGCCCTGGAGGACGCGCGCGAAGTCGCTACTGGGCGCGTAGTGCTCGATCAGTGTTCTCTCGACTGCCATGACGGGTTCTCTCAATTCTGAGCTTCTGCCTGGGTGGTGATGTGGGTTGTGCCCGTGAAGGGGATGGGGGTGCGGGCCTTGTACTTCGCGGAGCACTCGTCTGGGGTGTCGCCGCAGTAGCGGGGCTGTGAGAACACGTAGCCGACGAGGGTGTCGGCTCCCATGTGGATGCGACTGAGGGTCGCCTGGTGAACGGTGGGATCCGGGGCGGCCCCGGAGGGCATGTAGGGTGCTACAACTTCCTGCGTCATGACGGTGGGCGCGTCCGCAGTGGGGACGAACAGGCCCATGATGTCGCCGTCGCCTCGCGTGAACATGACCTGGACGCTGGTTTGGCCGGCGTTGAATGTCGCGTCGGTGAAGCAGTAGCCGGTGGCGTAGCATCGCGCGGTCGCGTCGGGCGCGAAGGTGATGTCGGTTTGGCCTCCGAGGCTGGCCTTGGGGACCAATCGAACGGGCGGCAGACTGGCGAGGGGGACCGCAGGGTCAGTTTCTTGACCGAGGCGGATGTCGCCGACGACGCACGACCAGTAGAGCTGGAGGTCGCGGGTCTCGTACATCTCGCGGCACGTCTCACGGTTTTCCTCGTAGTCACTGGCCGTGTATGCGCGTGCCGTCTGCGTAGCCGCGGGCTGGGGTGCGGGCGTTTGCTGCTCGGGGGCGCTCCACACCCATGCGGCGACACCTGACGTGATGAGGGTGACGACGGTGATGAGGATGACGATGATGGCACGCTTGCGTGATGGCGCAGGAGCGGCCTCGTCTTCGACCCAGGTGGTCTCGAGGGCGGGCTGCGTTGGCTGTTGCGGAGCTGGCGTGGCTCTCATGACTTGGCCTTTCGTGGTGGATTGATGGTGATACGGCTGAGGCCCATAGCCCTTGCCTCGTAGTCGCTCGCGACGGTGCGGAAGTGCCCGTCTTCGATGACGACATCGCGCCACACGTCGGCACTGATCGCGGCATCGGGCCAGAGCATCGCGTACGTGTAATCGTTGGGCGCGTAGACCGCATACCCGGTCAGGTCAGTTTGCGTGAGCGCGTCCTCACTTCCGGCGAGACGCACGGCGTCGGCGTGGACTGCTGCGCGTGCTTCCTCCCTGTAGGAGTCGATGCGCTGGAAGATGCGTAGGATCCGGGTTGGAATGACTGTGCGAACGCCTTGCTCCCAGTTGCGCACGGTGTATTCGTTTACACCGCACAGGGAAGCGAGGTCCTTTTTGCTGAGGTGTACGCGTAGTCGTCGAGCACGCAGCTCACTGGCGGTCAGCTGCGACTCGTCGCGCGGGTCAGGCTTGATAGTCACCTCGTCTTGGGGGACTCCCAGGTGGTCGGCGAAGAGTTCGGCGAGGTCGTCAGCGATGGTGGGGTCACTCGCTGACGTTAGTCGCTCCGATTTGTCCCACTTCTGCCACACGGTGAGTCCACCGCGCTTGCATGGCGTCGGATTCCAGGGCTTCTTATTGGTGAGGTTCGTAACGAAGCTCGCGACCTGCGCGAGGTCGGCCCTGAAGGTGCCGTTCGCCCATTTGAGGGTCAGTGCCATTTGGAGTTCCTTTCAGTAGATCAGTAGAAGAGCACGTCGCGGATGTGCGCGAGGTCCGCTCGTGTTAGTCCCGGTACGGGGTCCGTGCCGACGGTATGAATACCGTCCACCTGCCCGTAGCCGCGGGGGTGCTGGTCGTCCACCCACACGATACGAGTGTCATCGTCGGTGAGGTAGTCGAGGATGAGGTCGTGAGCGCGGCAGAGCTTGCGCTCCTGGTCTATAGCCCCGGGCCTGAGATATGGGAACAGGTTGACGGTCTTTCGCCGTGGGAGGTGCAGGCCCACAGCCTTCGCCACTTTCATGCTCGATTTGCCCCACGATGAGGCGAGGAGGATCTTGTCTGCGTCGCCGACGATATCGTTGAGGGCTTCGATCATGTGAGGCGAGTACCAGACATCCCCGGTACCCACGAGTCCACTGTCGAGCTTGACCGTGACCATAGTGCGGGCCCGATCCGGGTATACCCCTTTCGCGGTTGGGGTGCCAGGGTTGAGGATGAAGACCTCGTCGAAGTCGAGGGCGAGAATCGCTGTGCGCGCGGCCATGGGGAGCCTCCTTTCTGCTCCTCAGCATATATCCCAACTTGGACTACTGCAAGTTGCAACGAGTCATTATTGGACTATGCTTGTTTCCAACAAGTCACCACACGACACTACACAGGAGGAGAGGGCACACATGAGCGCGAACAGTAACCAGGAGGATACGATCTGGGAAATCGGGCTGGGTATGATGTGCAAGGTTGACATTGAGCACTTCCTCCGTCAGCACTTTGTCGGCAAGCAGTTCGCCCACGACCCGGACGCCCCAGATCGTTACGCCGTATTCACCGACGGCACCGCCGTGTACGCGATCAATAGCGAAAGCGGAGAAAACTGCCCCATGAACATGCGCCACCTCGCCGACGCTGGCGTTATCGAGCGTGCATGGCACGAGGAAGAATACGTGGAAAGCTACAACAGCGACACATACACGCAACGCCTATACGTGCAGTTCGAGGGTGACAGTGCGCCCCACCTCATCGTCGAAGATACGTTCCGGCACGAGGATTACGAGGATTGGAACAGCATCTACCTCCACGCCCTTGATGAGGACGACTACTAACAGCCTCGAACAGAACAGCACAACGAGGCCCCACACAATCAGAAAGGACAGGCAATGCTCTACCCCTACCAAGACAAGCAGACCCTATGTGTCGCCCTCGAAGACACCGGGGAGGAGGCGATCTCAAAGCCAGTACTGAACATCATCGCCTTCCAGCCACTACTCTACGTAGCGGTCATCGCACCCCTTTTTCTCTCCTACGCCGCCTACATGGTGCACGCAGTGGGGTTAGATGAGCCAGAAGAGCCTCTTGGTCAGAAGCGCTCGATACAGTACCTTCTGAGCATATTTCAGCTTCCGCCTCATGCGACCTGGACTCTTAGCATCCTTCCGCTTATGTGCGTAGGCCTCGCCACATTAGTCGCCATATACATGAAGCTGCGAACATACGCCGAGAGAGAGGATGTTGTTGGTACAACATATGCGCATTTTGCAACATTCACCCCTTTTATATTCCTTAGTTTCGCCGTCCTGTCGAAGATATTTGCTCCAGGAGACTTTCCGCTTTGGAACGTGTTGGCAATCTGCTTCGGTTCAATTCTCCTTTGGCCTCTTGCTTTGGTTGCGTATGTCATTTCATTCAAGTTCATCAAAAAGCCTTCAAGTTTTCAGACATGGGCGAATCGTTGCGTCATGATCCCCGCTTTCTTCTGCGCTGCCGCGTCTGTGCATGTGGTCTTGTCTGGCGACATGTGGGCTACTAAGTTTGTTGGCCCAATGTATGTGCTACTTGCTCTTTCGGTTGCTTGCCTTGCTGTGGAGTTGAGTGCGCAGGCTTACAAGGGGCGTGAGGTGCCAGTGTGGCGCTATAACGTAAGCGAGGTGATGAGCGGAGCGATTCTCCTGATGTATCTCACGGACACCTTCTTCGACTGCCTCCCGCTCCTACTCAAGTAGATCGCAGAGACCAAACGGAAGCGCCCCTCCCCTGATGTTCAGTGGGGAGGGGCGCTTCGCGTATGGGGCGAGTTTAGGACGCTGCTTTGACGGCTTCGTGCACGCCCTCTGGGATCGTTTCGTAGAGCACTCCGTCGGCGTAGACGATCATGTCGCCGGGGTAGGTGAGATTGCCGTACTCTCCGTAACAGTCCAGGATGTCGATGGCTGGTTCCATGTCGGTTCCATCGAGGTGGCTGGCGCAGATTTGGCAGGCGAGGCCTTCACGCTGGAGCGCGCCGAGATCCCGGCCCATATCCTCGCCCATGATGTAGTACGAGTAGCGCAGGTGCGTGAGCGGCGTGCCGGGGACGGCGCGCTGCGCAGCTTCTACGTCGCCTCTGGACAGGTACCAGACCTCGTGGGTGTTAGGATTCCATACGAGCGCGTCGCCGCCGTCTTCCTCTGTGTCGTATCCGTAGGCCTGTCCGTAGAAGGAGAGCCGGGTACCGTTTTCAGCGGGCTTGCAGCGCTCGTCGATCCACTGGGCGGGGAGGCCGCGGGCCGTGAGCTCTGCCGCGAGGTCGTAGTCGTAGGGGACGGTTGCAGGGTCGGGGATGATGTAGCTGTTCAGCATGGGATGGCTCCTCTTGTCTTGTGGGCTAGGTTCAGGGTGTCAGTCACGGTTGGTTTCCTTATCCTTAAGGGCGCGTCGGTCGATTACAGCAACCCCAGTGAGCGCAGAAGTGACAATGCATGCCTTGATCAGCCACAGCATGAACCTAGTCAAGCGCTTCACAAAAGTGTTTTTCTTAGTCATGAAAGAACTCCTGTTAGGAAAGGTTCGCGTCAGATACGCAAATCAAAAAGGATTGGCCACCCAAAAATGCCGACCACAATGTTGTACACGTAGAGCGCTGCCACGAGAAACCCTAGACCCAAAGGTATCCATACCAACACGGCCCAAAAAATACACTCAATGGTGGGCCAGAAAGCATCTCTGACGGCAGCCCGAATGGGGTGCAGCTTCTTGAACTCCTCTTCCTGTTCTCTTTGTGCCTCTTCCCACCTTTCCCGAGCGTCAGCTTCGGCGATCACTGCTTTGATCTCATCCTCGGTGAGGAGTTCGTCGTCCTCTTCGGCTTCGGCGGGGTCTTCGAGGTAGTACTCGTCCTCGTCGTACTTGACGTACGCCTTGCCGATGGGCATACGGTTTCCATCGTGCTTGTACTGCTCAATGATTTCATCGAGGGTGTACGTGTAGAAGGGCTGAAGGCCCTCGTCGGTTACGTCTGCGTAGATGTTCATATCTCTATTCCTTTCGAGCTAACTACTTGCAACTATTTATTGGACTTTTGGTCATTGAGCGCATTAAGAATGCAGATGCGAACACCAAGAGAAGCAAGCCCTGCCGCACAAATAAGAACTCTTCCTGGCACATCAATATGGCTCCACGCTGGAAATACTGTCGCCATAAAAATCGTGCACAGTACTGCAATATCGATTGCAAGGAGTCTGCGCGTCTCAGTCCCACACGATTTGTATTCCCTCAATTCTTTTAGCTCCGCAGTCTCGGCTGTGCTCCATGCGTGGACAACTCCTTCAAAAACGATGTTCATGTCAGGGGTGAGTGCCGATTTGCTGACGAGACAGTACTCGTCTGGAGCGACGCAGACGAAGTTTTCCCTGTCGAGGTGCCAGTTGTTTCGCTCGAGGTACTTAACCACCTCGCTGCGGTTGTAGACTGTGGCTTCGACGAGGCCCTCTCGGGATCCGATGATGACTGCCTTCTGAAAAGTTATGGTGTCCCTCCTTCTGGGTTGGATCTTGATTTGGAAGTATAGTCCATTTCAGACTTGCGTGCACGTTGTGCGTCCCAGTTCAGACTTCCTGTGTCTATGGGGGCTGCTGCACGCTTCTCCCCCCTACACGTGCCTGATCGCCGCAATGATCGCTACTCTGCATGTGCCGCTCATTCCATTGAGTGCGACAGACTGAACTGAAAGGGCTTGTACCGTGAAAATTGAGGACCGGATTCGACATCTACTACGTCTGGCTGAGGACGGAGGCGCGTCTGCTTCTGAGCGTGAGGTGGCGGCTGCGCAAGCCGAGAAGCTCATGATGAAGTACCGCATAGAGTCGCTTCCCGACGTGGATTCACCTAGGGAAGACGTGCAGGTCATTACGGTTTACGTTAAGGGCGGGCACAGTTCGCTGGGGCCTATGCATACGATTGGTTTGTCTGGCTTGGCGAAGGCTCTGAGCTGCTCGGCTGTCGTTCAGGAAGGGTCTCGGGGGAGTGTGGTTACGATTGCTGGCGCTGCGGGGGATTTGGCGCTCCTGACTGAGCTTTTTAACTCGACGCTCACGCAGTGCAATGTGGGCCTTAAGGAGGCTCTGCGGGGGAGGGCTTTCTATTCGCAGTCGGATCGTTTTCGTTTCCGTCGTGGGTACACGCTGGGATTTTTCCGTGGTGTCACTAACCGGGTGCGCGAGGCCGTGGAGGATGAGGCGCTGGGGGCGTCGAAGGAGTTGGTTGTCGTGGGGCGCGCGACGCGCGCTGAGCGGCGCATCGACGAGATGTTCCCGAATCTGCGTGTCAGCAAGAGTCGAGTGCAGCTTAATCGCGACGAGGTGAGCCAGGGTGAGGGGGACGGTTATCGAAGTGGTGTGGGCGATCCTTCTCATCAGGGTGTTGGTGGGGGTCAGGTGGCGATTGGTCGATAGGTAAGGACAGAGAGCGCAAGCATGGCTACCGATACGTCCTTAAGGCGCGCGTGGGTGCGGATGGTTCGCTGATCGGCGACTGATCGCATACGAGAGCGGCCCGGCGTTCCCCATGGTGGGGCGACGGGCCGCTTCGTTGTGCTTGAGCGCTATCTGCCGAGCGTGTAGATCACGGTGGCGGTGAGGCTGACGAGGAGTAGGACTTCGGCGTAGCCGGTGAACTCCCACCACCAGCGAGGCTTGGGGGCCTCGATGTGGAACTTGCGGACGAAGGGGAGTGTGTTCCATCTGCTGTGTTTGGTGATCCAGGATGCGAGCACGAGGATCGCTAGGAGGGTCAGGATGAAGCTCATGCGGGGGTGGAGGAGCCAGATCGGGTCGATGAGGACTCCAGCGGTGGGGCTGTAGCCCGCGCTGCCGGCGTGGGAGGAGACGAGGGCGACGATCGTCCCGTCGGGGAGCGGGTTAGGGATGGTGGTGGTCGCATCCTGTGGGGGGTGCGAGGCCAGCACGGCGTCGTTGATGCTGATGGCTCGGTTCACGTCCGCGAGCGCGAACGAGGCCATGATGCCACTGAGGATCCCGATGATAGCGAGGAGGGGGCGGATGAGTCGGGCGAGGCCCCGGAGGATGGTTCCTCGACGGGACGTGCCGCGGTGCTTATTGCGGGCCTTGGTCATGCTCGGGTGCCTTTCTGGGTGTTCAGTGCCCAAACACTTTGGGAATCTGAGTAGATTGTAACGTCTCCGCGTCCGCCTTCCCGGTGTTTGAGGATGCGCGCGCCGTAAATTTTAGCGTCGCAGAAGAAGTAGTGATAGGGAATGTAGTCCCCTTTGGGGCCGATGTTGTCTCCGTGGAAGCCGCAGACTTCGGAGAGGAGGAGGTCTGTGGCCGGCACGCGCTTGCCGTTGACGGTGGCGGTGTTGCCTTTCAGGGCGTAGCCGGTGACGAAGGTTTTGATGGGGTTCTTGGAGGCGCGTACTCGTTGCGTGAATGCGTACAGCTTCGCTGCGTATGCGTCTGCGCCGTTGGCGAGGTCGCGTAGGACGAGGGATACGCCGTCTTCCATGTCGGTGAAGTAGAACAGGGTTGCCTGCTTGAAGCCGTACCATTGGCCCTCGTAGTAGGGGCCGTGGGATTGTTGGTACCTGGAAGAGGTCAGCTTGTGGAAGAGCTGAGCTTCAGGGCCGGTGATGCGTAGAGGGGAGTCGAAGCCGCGTGTCTGTAGGAGCGTGTAGGCGACAGCGTTGAGGAGGGCTTCGCGGCCTCGGATGTCCGGAATGGGCGGGAGTGGGTGTTTGCCTGCGATGGCCTTGATGATGTCCTGGGGCGTGACTGTGGGTGGCGCGGGGCGGGGCTTAACGGTGGTGGTGAGGGTGAAGCCGGTGCCGTAGTAGCCGTTGCCGTCGTCGCCGCGCACGGTCGCGAGGGGTAGCTGGGTTGGGTTGCCGTCAACCATGACGAAGATCGTGTAGACGGAGGGAGGTTCCTTGTCGTCCTCGTCGTAGTCCACGTAGGCGCTCATGATGCGGGCACGTCGGCTGCCCTGCTTGTAGACGTTTTCGAGCCAGTACCAGCCGCTTTCACAGCCGCCACACCCGTCGTTACCGTGAATGTAGAGTTCCGTGCCGTCGTCGAGAGTGATGGTGCCGTCGTCGATGCTGGTGACGTAGCGACCTCGAAGAAGTTTCGTGTAGAGGCCGGCGTCGCTGCTCTGGGTGAGCGTGATTTCCTGGGTGCACATGATGGTTCTTCCGTGGGTTAGGAGATGACAAAGTTCATGACGAGGGCGAACAGCCCAACGGCGATAAGGGATCGCCCGTTATATTCGGGGGTTTTGCGTTCCCGCTGCACGAGGAGCATCCAGGAGCCAAGAAGGCATGGGACAACGCCCATCCCTGTAATGAGAAGCGTGTAGTCATAGGCCAATGACTGCTCATCCGTAGCCCCGTCTAGGAGTGCGCCCAACATGTAGGCCGTGCTGAGGGAGACGATGATGGCCATCGCTCGAAAGAAGTACAACCTAGCGCGTTGCTCTTCGTTCAGGCCCTTGCGCTTCCTCCACAGGGAGGGAGACGTGAGTAGGGAATGCCAGATTTGGCTTACGTACAGTCCGCTGATGACGCATAAGAGGAGGTACTGGGTGTTCACGGTGGTGTCTTTCTATCGTTGAGGTCCGATGGTGGCCGGGTCAATGCCGGTGATGCGCTGGAAGCGCTCGTCACGCTTCTTGCGTAGGCGCTCCTGCTTGCGGCGTTCTTCTGCTACTTGGAGGCTCATCTTGCACCGGGCCGCTTCGATAGCTGCTTGGACAGCGCGGGGGCGTTCCACGGGCTCATTGCTGGTGGTCTGAGGGCCTGCTGTCAGCTGTCGCTTCTGTCCCGCTTCGGGGATCATGGTCACGATGTCGCGCGCGGAGATGAGGTAGTTGTCCTTTGTGCGGCTTGACGGGAGGGCAAGTTCAGGGCGGCGGAACGAGCCAGCTTTCAGGCTCGCTTCTGTCTGGTCGAGGATGTCGCGCCAGGTGATCTTGCTGTTCGTCGCGAAGTACTCGTTGGCGCGCTCGAGTGCCTGTCTACTGTATTGGTCGGCTGCTGTGTCGCTGCCGCCGCCGGCGATGTGGTCGTAGAAGACCTTCGTGTAGAGGAGTTCCCGCTCGTAGGGTGGACGGAAGTCAATGGCAATGCGTGAACGCTCTAGCCAGTCCCTCACGCGCTTACGGCGGGCTTCGTCGATGGCTTGGTTGAGTACTGTTGCACTGATCTTGTAGGAGCCGTACTTGCCTTCGCTTACCGCTACGAAGGCTTCTTGGAGGTTCTTGTCTGTGGCGCAGGGGAGGATGAGTTCTGCCCAGGATGCGACGAGCTGCTGGAACTCTTGTTGGCTGCTCGGTTTTGAGGCGAGTTGGTTGGCGTCGATGGCTCGCTTCATGAGCTTCGCGAGCGTCTCGTAGGAGAAGTTGGACATTGGATGCTCTTTTCAGGGGATCAGAAGGGGATGCGGTTGGCTGCGGCTTCTGCGTAATCTTCTTCAGCTTGGCGAGCGTTGAGTGCGGCAATGCCTCGCTGGTACTCAATGAACTCCTCGGCGGTGCGGAACCCGTGGCTCTTGTAGTACATCTCCGTGCAGGCGGCGTCGAGGTTGCGGAAGTATTCGGCGTCCTCTGGGGTACGAGCAACGATGCCGCCGCCGCTGTAGCCGTTGTAGCCATAGCTGGTGGTGTCTTCCTCGTACTCATCCTCCCAGCGCTCCTGGTTGAGCCAAGTACTGGGGTGCAGAGTGTACTGTTTAGGCTTGCCAGCACGGTGCTTGGCGTAGGCGTCTGCGGCCTCAATGAGTTCGGCAGCAGTCTTTTTTCCTGCCTTGAGTACTTTCTTCCATGCTTCGAACGCCGGCTTCCTGCCGACGTGGCGAGGGAAGACCTCGTAAAACTTTGCGAACTCCTTCTCACAATCACCTTCACTGTTTCCCTTGGCCTTCACGGGAGCCTTGGGGGTGGCGATAGCGAGTTCCTGGGAGGCTGGGACGTCGATCAGGGTGTCCGAGGGGGACTCGTCTTCGATGATCTCCACGTCAATGATCTCAGCGTCGATCACGTCGTCGCCAGGATGGTCGCGGACGATGCGCTCAGCGCGCTCCTGGATACTCTCTCCTACTGCTGGAGTAGCGGACACCGTGGATGCGTCCTCCACGTCGGTAGGAACCCAGTTTGAGCCACCAGGGACTTCGGCTGTTTCTGGCCACAGGCCAGACGAGCCGCTGGAGGCTTCGTGGGCGCTCGGAGCATCGTCTTCAAGATCTGCGCCATCGCCAAATAGGGGACGCATCTCCTGGCATACGGCGTTCTCTTCAGCCGTCTCTTCGACCGTTTCCTCAGCGGGTTCTTCGTCGGGGAACCCACTGATAAGGAAGCCATCCAGAGAGTCCTCGTCGTAGTCACACGAACGGTCCTCTTCGGGGGAGAGGCTTTCCTTCACTTGCTTCGTCGTGAAGCGCGTGGACTTCCAACCCATCGTGTTCAGGTGGCTGACTCGCGCGAGGACAGCGCTATCCGACGCGCCTTCCTTGATTGAGTGCTTGTAGAGGTCGTCCTCCATGCCGCACGCCTCGATCACATCCTGCTCGAAGAGGACTTCGACGTTGAGGAAGTAGATGACGTGACGACGGCCTGTCCTGTCGGTGAAGCGCCGGCGCTCGAGTGCCCGCTTCACTTCGAGGGAGTCCAGGGCTGCGGAAAGGGCGGTCTTTCCGAGCCTTGACCTGTTCAGTAGAGCGTCCCAGGTGGGGGTGATGGTGTTGCAGCCCCAGTAGGAGAGCAGCGCTGCGTAAGCCAATGCTTCTTTGGTGCTGAGCTTGATCTTTACGAGACTGGGGTCCAGCAATGCGGATTGCGCGTTGCAGACGAAGTAGTTGCGAACTAGGTTGCCATACGCCATAGCGCGTGTTATCCTTTCCTTGTTTGTAGATCTCTTGACCGCTCAGGGTTTGTTATCCGCCCCTGAGCGGTCACTTTTTCCTTCGAGGGGTTCCAGACGCCACGGCTCGCCCTTCTTGGTGGGGACGACGATCTTCTTTCCACGGCGCTTGAAGTACTCTTGCGCATTTGGGAAGTTCTCGCGCAAGAGTACTTCGCACCAGAAATCGAAGGTTTCAACAGTATGCCGCATCTCTGGCTGCACGCTGGCCTTGCGCAGACCGATCTCGTTGAAGACTTTCTGCACGTCCACGTAGAACACCTTGCAGAGCTTGATCTCGTCGTTGACGTATTCGTGCTCCTTGATGACTCCTCGCGCGGTGAGAGAGTTGCGGGCAGCAACCACCTCGTCAAAGGTTAGCCCAGTGAGGTCCATCATGTCCTGCGGCGTGAGGACGATGTGTGAACGGTTCCACTGGGAGAAGAAGGCTGCGAGCCACTGGCGTTCCGTCATCGAGAACTCTTGGGCGAGTAGGTGCGGGAAAAACAGGCACCCGACCGCGCCACTGTAGTTGTTGTAGTCCCGAATGATGCTCGGGTCCTTATCGTCGAAGCCCTGGCCTCGGATGAGGCGGACTTCCTGCTGTTTGGTGGGCATGGTTCACGCCTCCTTCGCGTTTTCGAGAGCCTTCATGCTCTCTAGAGAGTTAACGCTCCCCGTCGTGGGGAGGCCTAGCAGGTTGATCGCCTCGGGGGTGAGGAGGTCTTCCCAGTTGATGAAGTACCGGTACCGGGGGTGGGTTTCGCTGCCCTTTCCGACGTTCAGGCGGAACAGGACGCCTTTATCCACCAGCTTCGTGAGCATGGCCTGGAAGAAGCGGATCTTGCAAGGACGCAGGTCTGCGCTTGCTACCGGGGTCCTGTGAGGCGTGAGATTGATGAGCTCCTTGTTCGCTCGGCACATTTCCATGAGGTCGAAGAGCACCTGCTGCTCTCCCGTGCGCAGAGGCCTTGCGAACTCGCGCTTGTAGGAAGAAGCAGCCAGCATGACACCCCATCGGGTGATGCGGTCGATGTCCATTGTGCTGTCCTTTCGCTGTCTAGGTTAGCTTATGTGTAAGTGTGCGCTTTTTTGGCCTTGAAGTCAAATCCATCTTGCTCGTGTCTCTGTCTCCACAGGCGCGTAGCGGCTGTGCTACCCAGCTCGACCACAGCGACAGCGCGGCCTCGGATCGGCTTCGTGGGGGACTAGAGGGGGAGTATCTTTCTATAGCTTTTATCTTTCTATTGTATTCGGTTCCGAGTTGCGAACTCGGGCGACTTCGTTTCGCGAACTGGGGTCCAGGCTCTTCTGGAGGGGCCTCGAGGCGGTGTGGACCCGATTCCGTTTCGCGAACTCGCCCCCGTCTGAATGTGACATACCAGCCTGTATGCCTGTAGAACGTTTAGGGTTTCAGGGCGATTTTGTCGTGTATGGCCTGTCTGGTTCGTGCGCGTCTGGGTTTTTGTGGCATGATGAGCACATGCCCCCCGGGGTGCGCCGCTAGGCTCCTGGCGCTCCCCGCGGTGGATACTCAAAGCCCAGAAGACAAACCCCACGCCCCCCATCGTGGGGGTAAGGAAGGAACACTCATGTCGATCACCGTCTACTCCAAGCCCCGCTGCCCCCAGTGTGATGCCACCTACAGGAAGCTCAACGCTCTGGGCGCATCGTACGAATCGATCGACGTCACCCAGGACGAGGAATCCCTCAACCTCATCAAGGGACTCGGCTACAGCCAAGCGCCTGTCGTCGCAGTCCGAGGCGATGGCGGCGCTATCCTGGAGACCTGGGGCGGCTTCCGCCCCGACCGCATCAAGAAGGTGGCGGCACTCGTCGCCGCCTAACACCCCCCAACCCCTCAACCAAGAAACAAGAAAGGAGACCGCCATGCAGGTCTTTCTTACGTTCGTGTCCTTGCTGATTGGAGTAACGGCACTGTTCATGCTCGGCTTCGCCACTGGCCGAGCTTTCGAGAGCAAGCGCATCCGCAAGGAAAACAGCGGCGACATCACCGCCGCTTCCACTGGAGGAGTCGTCTCCGACTGGTAACCACCAGTCCCCCACAGACCGCACCCCCACCCCGATACGCCCCCGCTGGGACCACGTCACCTATTGCCACCAGGTGACACAACCAGCGGGACAAGCGCTCGATGGGTGGGGGTGCCTCTTTTTTACGGGCACCATCCCGCCGACACTAACACTCACGTACTGAACCCCTGCGTAACCACAACGGAAAGGTAGAGTCCTCGTGACCACCTACGACGACACGATCAAGGCCCTCGGCGGCCACTACATCACCGACGGCGACGGCACTGACTACGGTGCATGGACCCCCAACACCGTCAAGACCCTCATCATCAGCAACGACGGCGTATACGTGGAACGCCACGGCAAAACGAAGGGCGAGCTCACGCGCGCCGCCGTGAAACCGTCTTCCACGTCGAAGTCTCCGCTGCGCGCCCTCTCCCACAAGCAGTTCGGCGCGCTCGAAACCATCGTCGCCCCCGCCAAAATGTTCGAGGGAGTCAACGTCCAAGCCATGTTCAGTGAAGGCGTGCGCCTGGGCGGCTACTACCAGATCCCCGACGACATCATGCCGCCCATCGAGGACATCGCCCGGAGCCTGCGCCTCGAACGCGAAGCCTACCTGTCGAGTCACCCCGGCGCGAAAGCCGACCCGCGCCCCCTCATCCCCGACGCACCCGAAGGCGCGCGCCTCGCTCTGGCCACCGACTTCGCCACCCACGGCCACTACACGCAACTGCGCCCCTTCGCGCAGGTCGTCGAGTCCTACCAGCTCGCCCCCAACGTCTACGCCTCTGACCAGATCGGCGGCACCCTCGAGATCTACCTGTCCTCCCTCAAAGCCCCCAAGCGTGAGCAGATGCGCGACGACACCACAGTGGACGCGCCCGCCCGCATCCCCACGCCCGACGAGGACGCCCCTGGCGATGACCTCGCCGATCGCCTACGCGACTTCGAGGCCAGCCCATACAAGACCGAGATCCTGGGCCTCCTCGAGGCCAGCCTCAAAAAAGGCGAACCCTACACGGCGGCCATGGCATCCCAGTGCCGCGACCTCAGCGCCCTCGACACACAACCAGACTGGTGGCCAACCCTCGCCAGCCACAAGGCCCTCGCCTCCAAGGTCAACTCCCGCAGCCGCGGCGTCATCCTCGACGCAGCCAGCGACAGTCGCTCAGCAGCCCTCTACCTCGCCTCCCTCCCCAAGGACACGCGCAAGGGCCTGGGCTTTGAGAAGATCCCCAGCGACATCACCATCGACAAGGTACTCGATGCACTTGCAAACGAGGTCTCGAAAGATGCCATGATCTTCTACCAGGGCCAGATCACCGCCCGCGCAGAAGGCGTCCTCAAAGAGTACGACCGCATCTTTAAATCCGGCTACAGCGTCCTCCAGCCCGCCGGTGTCCTCACCTGCGACGAAGACGGCCAGGGCCGACTCATGGCACTCTCCTCCGACGGGCGCGCCTACCAGCGCACCCACAATCTCATCCTCCTGCGCCTGTGGGAAAAGGTGCAGGAAACACTGCACCTAACCCCCATGCCAACAAGAAACATCAACGAGATTGCCGAGATCCTAGTAACGGGACAGGATCGACAAGAGAAAAAGTACCCTGACAGCACGCGCTTTTACTTTCCCTACAAAATGCTCGAGTACGCTTTCGGACGCGAGTCCAACGACGGCGCACAAGACCTCTATCCACGCCACAGCGACGCATCCTCATGGGACACCTACCGCGAGCGCGAAGTCAAGAAGAGCCTAGAGGCCATGCTCACTACCGTTGTGCGAGCTTTTCTTCAGCATAAGGCGGAGGGGCGTACGCACCATGATCCGACCCTCATGAAGGAAGTCGCTAAAGCACTGGATAGTATCTGCAAGGCCATGACGACGTGCGTCCTCGTCTCCGCCTACGACAACTCCCCGAGCAACATCCCCGTCAAGGTCAAGGTCCGAGTCCTCACCCCTTACGAAGGATTCAGCGAGAACATCGTCGAGCGCGCCATCGTCGAAGCCCTCGGCTTCGCAGGCGGGACCACAGCCCAGAACTACGACCCCATCAGCGACGGGATCTTCTGGGAGTTCCGGCACGACATGGACAAGGTGCTCGCCAATGCCTCCCCCGTGTGGGCAGGCAAGATCCTTGACGCGATGCAACGCCAGGGACGCGAGCCCAGTGCCAGCAACATGGTCCTGGGCATCGGCCTCGACGACGACGTAGTGACCACCGGCAAGGAGATCAAGGAGTTCAATGATCACACCAGCCATGGCGTCTTCGCTGGCTCCCGATCTGGTAAGGGCTTGACCACGCAGACGATTCTCGCGATGCACTTCATCGCCGGCATCGCCCCCGGCCTGGCCGACAACAAGCCCGACATGGCTTCCCTGCTCCTGTCGATCAACCCTGACGCTTTCGTAGTCAATGGCTCGAACATCGCCTGCAACCCTGAAGAGGGCACGGATATGTTCATGCAGTACACGGCAGCGAAGGTCGCCGAACTACAGGCACGCGCCCACATCCCCGAGTACCTGAACAAAAACAACCTCGCGTGGGCACCCGGTTACACGGGCACCCTCGGCACCGTCGTCTACCTGCGCTACATGATCCTCGCGCTCGGAATGCTCGCAGCCCGCACAATCAGCCCCGAAATCGCTGAACAACTGGGCGGAAAAGACGGCATTTGCATCGTGTTTGACGAAATCAGTAACACGAACCAGCAGATCCAAACGTTCTTCCAGTCCAACATGCAGGGCCACATGTGCTACACGAACTACGAGTCCGAGTGGGCCGCTTGGGAACAGTCAGGCTTCGACGACAAGAAGAAGCCCAAGCAGGACGTGAACGAAGGCGAGATGTGGTTCACCAGCATGTACTTCATGATGCGCCGCTCCTTCGAGAAACTATCCCAGCTGCGCAACGCAGGCTTCAACAACGCCGAAGCCAAACGCTCCCGCGTCTTCATGATCGGCCAGGACCCCGTCAACCCCGTCACCGACATCAGCCAGTTCTTCCCCGCAGGTAAACCACTCAACGCGAGTACGAAGAACATCCCGATTCCCTTCAAGGAGGCCGACAACTTCATCTACTCCTACGCATCCATCGGTAAGACCGATGTGTTCATCGGCCACCACCCTGGACGCAACTACCTCAACCAGCTCACCCCCGGCTCATACGCCTCAGACAAGCTGTCCTCCACCATGCGATGCTTCGCCTACGTCCCCGGCTTCAGCGGCGACAACATCCACAAGATCATGAACGGCGACGAGGCTATCGCCCGCACCGCCACCTACCTGCGCCCCGGCCTCCTCTTCGCCGACGGCAGCGAGGACGGCTACTGCTGGAATAACTCCATCTCCTACATGAAGAGCGCAGGCGTAGACGTAGAAGCTGTTCGACGCGACGTATCCACCGACACCGGCGAACTCGACCCATCCCTCGGCTTCGAGGGCTACCTCGCCAAAGCCGGAGTCACCCGCGAGCAGGCCGCGGCCACCCTCCAGAAGCTCTCCGACGCAGCGAACCTCACCGTCCGCAAGCTCGGCTACGAGGGCACCTGGCAAGAATGGGTCTCCGACCTGCGCCCACAGTGGATCGCCTCAGTCGAGGACATCTACAACGTCTTCCAGGGCTACGAGTACGACCCCCAGTCCGTTACCCTGTTCCGCCGCGTCTACCCCAAGGCCTTCGAGTCAGAAGACACCAACAGCGGCTTCGCGCTCGCGGGCAGCAGCGCGGAGGAGTGGAACATGGACGACCTCGCCGCCGACGGGGAACAGGCCCCGGCCCCCGCTGTTCCTGCGACGCCCGCTAAGGACGAACACACGGCAACCCCGATCCCTGAACCGCCGGCAGCCTGCACGGAGCTGATCGCGACCACAGTACCGACCCCACCCAAGCCAGTGCCCCCCGTCCCCCCGCCGCCACCCATGCCACCGGCCCCCACCGTCCCCGACATGGACGACACCACCGACCCCAACGCCGACCGCATGGCCATGCCCGACGAACCCGACGCGCCAGCCCCCACATGGGACTACTCCACCAGCCCCGTGCGCCCCACCACCGGCGGCGGCTACGAGTTCAACGTGAGCACCCCCCGCACCATCACCCCCACGGAGATGACCCCCGACGCCGTACAGGCAGCGCTCTACGCCGACATGAACGAATGGGCCGGCACCTGGGCTCGCGTCAAGCGCGTCGGAGTCGTCGGCGAAACCATCATCATGAACGGCGTCGCCTACCGCACCCAGGTGACCGACGACTGGCGCAACAACCAGGTCATCCCCCCGTACATGACCGACGCGATCCGTTCCTCCAACATCGCGCCCATCATGAACTGGACCGTCCTACGCGAGATGCCCAACCTACGCCGCCTCTCCTTCGACTCCTGGGACTTCTACTGCTCCTACGTCTGCCCCGACCTCGGCTACAAGCCCGACTCGTCAATCTCCCAGCTCTTCGCTGACATTCCCCTCCTCCAGCACATCAGCATCGAAGGCGAAGAGTTCGACCGCCAGACCTGGAGCACCATCAACGGCACACCGTCAGGCGTGCGACGCTACGACGAAATGCAACGAGCCATGTCCGTCGCCACGCACATCCTCTCCTCCGGCCAACGCAACGCCAGCGAGTACACGCGCAAGACCTGGCAGCGCACCGACCTCGGAGGCCTGAGCAAGACCTGGCGCATCACCGCAGGCCTCACCGGCACCCTCGCCATGGGAGCCGCCAACGTCGCCTCCAGGGGCGTACGAGGCCTCGCCTCCATGATCGGAGGCGGCATCGCCAACTACCGCCAGCAGATGAAGAACAAGGAACAAGCATGACTCCCCGTCCCAACCCCCGAGACCTCAAGCTCCTCGGCGTGACCTCCACCGCCAGCCTCGCCGACCTCAACCGAGCGTTCCGCGCCCGAGCTCGCATCCTCCACCCTGACAGGGGCGGCGACCCCCGCGACTTCCAAGAACTCAACAACGCACACAAGCGCCTCAAGGAAGCCCTCGCTCGTCCCGTCCTCGTCCACGACCGCCACCCCCTGCGCTACACCGTGCGCAACAGCTGAAAGGCCCCGCCATGTTCTTCATCATCACCGCGCCGTTCCGACTCCTCTACAGGACGCTCGGCATCGTCCAGTCGATCCTGTCCCTCCTCCTACTCGCCGCCACCATCTACCTCATGGCTCTCTGGCATCCATGGGCCACCGCCTACGTGCCCGAAGGTATCGCCGGCCTTGGCGAGTACACGGCCACCACCACGCAGTGCATGGTCGAGAAATCATGGAGCGACCTCGACCCCGTAGCCGTCTCCCAGATCCGCGACACCCGTTCCCTCGTCAACGTCGCACCCGACGACCTCGCCAAGATCTACTCCCACGCCACGGAGTGCTCACGCTAGGTCCTTCTACTCGAACAACTCGGCCCCTCGCTCATAAGCACGAGCGGGGGGCCGTTCCTTACGCTCACACAGGGAAGGAAGTGCACCTAGCGCCACATCCACGTAGCACTAGGTGACACCCAGGTACGCCCTACCGACATCCACGTGCACCCTACCTACTTCTTGGTACTACCAGAGGGCATATCCACACGCGAAATCGAAGATAAAGGGTACACCAGTCGAGATAAAGGTTGTACCTGCATAGATAGTGGTTACACCTAGGGGTAGGTCCACACGTGGAATCGGGGATAGAGGTTGTACTAGTCGAGATACACGTTAACCCTACCGACATCCACGTGTACCCTACCTAGTTCTTGGTACTACTAGAGGGGGGATAAACACGTGGAATCGGGGATAGAGGTTGTACTAGTCGAGATACACGTTAACCCTACCGACATCCACGTGTACCCTACCTAGTTCTTGGTACTACTAGAGGGGGGATAAACACGTGGAATCGGGGATAGAGGTTGTACTAGTCGAGATACACGTTAACCCTACCGACATCCACGTGTACCCTACCTAGTTCTTGGTACTACTAGAGGGGGGATAAACACGTGGAATCGGGGATAGAGGTTGTACTAGTCGAGATACACGTTAACCCTACCGACATCCACGTGTACCCTACCTAGATAAAGGTTGCACTAGAGGACATCCGCACGATGCTAGGGGAGATCAGGACGAGACTAGCGAGACCAACACGGCGCGGTCGGAGTTCCACACGGGAAGGGGGTAGATCATACCGACAAGCACCCGGCAGGGACGCAACTGGACAAATCCCGACAAAAAGCCTCATTCTCGGCTCTCGCCCCACCGGGTCGGCACACCTCTCTACACGCCTCCGTGGCACCCTCAGCACCCCATTCCTGTCTCATTCTGCGACCCTCCGATCGTCAAAAGTGATGAAAAATGTTGATTGTGAAATGATGGTTTCAGACATCAGTTTTGGTCCACGCGCACCTCCAAATCGGCTGCGAACCCCTCCAGGAGGCCAAAAACGCCGCCAGCAAAGGTGCGTGGACAAAAACCGATGGTTTTTCCTACATCGACGATCAACCCCCTCAATCAGGGGTCAGAAAGGGAGCATCGTGGCGCGGTTCTATACGCAACTAACGAGGCTTGTTTCAGAGGCGCGCACCCTGTCCGCCGACGCGCAAACCCTCATCGACCGCACCGTCGTCTACATCAGGGGCGCGTCCTACCGGCAAACCCGTCTCTATCCGCAGGCAATCCGGCTCCGTATCCCCGGTACCCCGGACGGGGCGCTCGCCCACAAGGGCATGAGCTACGAGGAGATCGGCAAGCGCTTGGGCCGCAAAGAGACGACCGTGCGCCTCGAAGTCGCGGCCGGACTCCGCGAAGTCGAAACCCGCCTCGGGAAAAACTTCCTCACCCTCATCACCACCGACACCCCCGACTCCCTCGCCGCCGCGGCCCGCACCCTCGACCGCGCTGTCGCCCGCGACGCCGGCACCGGGAGCCTTGGAGACTACTTCGACGCCGAGTTCATCGCCCAACTCAAAGCAGCGACCGACGGCGTAACCCCCACAGCTTCGCCAGACATCGATCTACTCCAGCAGGCGCTCATCTACGCCATGCAGTTCTCGAAGGTCCGCATCCACGACGAACTCCACGCTCTCGACGCCGGCACCCTCGCCTACGTCGCCGCACTCGTCACCGGCACCGGCGGCAATGCCAACGACCAATACCGGTTCGCTCAAAAGCTACGAAACGAGGCCACCAAGTGAAGAATCCCCAGACCATCGCCCGTCAGACGCTCCCCTACAAGCAGCAGTGGGAGACCCTACTCCGCGACGAGAAGCGCCCCAACAAGAACGCCACCCTCACCCGCGAGGGAGACACGACGACCATCACTGTCTCTACGGAGCCGAAGCTCACCGACACGGCCACCGTCACCGCCTACATGAGCGGCCTCGCCCACTGGGCACGCACTGCCCCCACCCCGCGAGCGCTCATCACGCCCCCGGTCGCGCACGTGAAGAACCGACGCATCATCCAGCCGCTCGCGCTCCTCCTCTGGCAGCTCAACAACCCCAGCATCGACATCGACACCACGCAGGCGACCTACAGGGACATCGACTACCTCCTCTGGCAGGGAGTCACCCGCGAACTTGGCACGTTCCGCCCGGCGACCGTCGAAGAGAAACGCGCCGCCGCATGGTTCACTGCGGGCAGCGTCGTCGTCGTCCACTCACGCCTCTCCACCGCCTCAACAGCAGGCTCCTACCCGCGCCTCACCGGCTGCACCCTCGCCGTCGTCCGCAACGACCCCGCCACCAGCGACCAGCTGGACCTACAGGCCTGGGCGATCAACGGCACCATCGAAGACTCCATCACCGACCTGTGCAACATCCCCCTCGCCGACAGGTGGAAGTACACAGATCTCATCGCCCCACCACAACCCCACGACGCCTCCTACCATCTCGCCGACTGCACCATCGGCTACCTCGGCTACCAAGAGCCGTACATGATCGAACCCATCGACCAGACCAATACCGTGCCCACGATCGTCACCCGCGACGGACAGCTCGCGCCCACTATCCTGTCCGAGGTAGACCTCGCCTACTGGGCGCTCTCCCAGCACGGCATCGACTTCGACCGTGAACGCTTCCAGGCTGAGAACGCCGAAGCCCTCAACGGACAACCGCCAGCCTGGGACACGCGCGGCGAACTCCCCCCACCCGACCTCGCGCGACGAGTACAGCTCGAAGCGACACAGCACCTAGCCGCCGAGGATGACGAATGAACCTCCGAGAACTCATGGCCTCCACTCCGTACACGACTGTCCACGCGCCACACCGCGGCCACGTCGCCTACTCCACGCGCAAACGCTCCGGCATGGAAGCCGAACGGGTAGCCGACATCAACATGTGTACCCACCCGTCTTTCACCCGCCTGCACACTCTCGCGCGCCTCGCCACCATCCCCCTGCCCATCTACAACCGAGAAGGGGCCCGCACCATCAAGAAGGACGAATACGCTCTCTACTACGACGACGGCCACGTCCTCGCCGTCACCATCACCAGCCCGCGCTCGAGCAACGGCACCCGCAACGCCGAAGCCACCCGAGGCCTGGCCTACGACGCACTCATCCTCGACGTGACCACGCAGAAACTCCACCCGCATCACGACGGCTCCTACACGTGGGCCAACATTCCACCCACAGCGCGCCTCCACTACAAAGACCTCAGCCCCCACGCCGCAGTCACCTCCTACCTCGAAACCCTCAACGCCGCCCGCATTCCCGCAGCCCTTCACCATCCCACTGACGGTTGGAGTACTAACCGCTCGTGGATGTACAGTCTTTATCCGCACGTCCTCGACGAACTCGTCCACTCCGTCGCCCAGCGACGCGCACACCTCACCGATACGACGAAAGGCACCAACAAGTGAAGTACGCAGGCAAAGAGCTGACCCTCGAAAACTACCGGGCGATCCTCACCGGCTACCCCCTCGACATCCTCGACGAGGTACGCAGCGCAATCTTCGACGGCACCCCGATCATGCCCTACATCGACCGGGACCCCGACGACCTCCACCAGATCCGACTCGCCATGCTCGAAACCATCCCCGAGCCATTCTTCGTACTCCCCGCCCCCATCCTGCGCATCGTCCGAAACCACGCCCACAACCAGGGCAACCTCAACAGCTTCCGCCCCTTCCTCAAGATGGGCCTCACCGTCCCCGTCCTCGCAGCAGTACTCGAATGGACCAGACGCGGATACCCCACCGCCGGATGCGACTTCCGATACATGCGCGAAACCCAGCTCTCCCTCTACGAGAGCGCCCTCGCACAAGGCATGGACATCAAGCCCTACCTCAACGCGGCCATCTCCTCCGACACCGCCCTACGTTCCCTCCTCAACCTCGCGCGCCCTAGCCTCGCGCGCGCGGGCCTCAATGAGGAACAACTCCACCAGATCAGCCGCGCCCCCATCCTCGCCGACCTTCCCCTCACGAGGAACAGCCAAGCCGACACCCTCGAAGCACTCGCCAACCTGTACGCCACACGCATCCCCGACACAGTGCCCGGCATCATGCAGCAACTCTCCTCCCAGAACGAGGACGGCAGCTTCCAATACTCCGGCACCCAGATCGCCCGCATCCAAGAAGGCTGGGAGACAGGAACCCTCACCCGAGAACTCCTCATGCCAGGCCTCAGCAACGCCACAGTCAACGCCCGAGCCCTCGAAGCAAACGTCGCTAATCAGCGACACAAACACGCCTAAACACACATACAGGCCATTTACCGATAAAATGGCATAAAGAGCGCACGAAAACCGACAGAAAGGATGCGCTAGTGAGTGAGCAGAACCCGACCAAGGTGCAGGCGCGCCTGGTCATCGACTTTGGCAACTCGGAAACCCGAGTCGCCGTCCTCGTGAACGGCAAGACCAGCCCCATCACAATCCTCCCCAACGCATTCGCCGCCATCGGCGATGACTACGTGATCCCCGACCAGTACGTCGCCGACGAACTCAACGGGAAACCGAATGAACTTCGCTCGGTCATCCTCCGGGCACCCCAGGGACTCGCAGCTGGCGAGCCGACGCACCTGTACGCGGCAGGCCCCCTCGCCGATCGCGAGTTTGGCATGTCCGCGACCCGCCCCAGCTCCGCGATCGCCACGAAGGCGCAGTCGGAGACAACCCTGTGGAGCTTCCACTACGCCATCTTCATTGGCCGCGAGCTCGTCGCTAAGCTCCTACGCAAGAAGCCGGACTCCATCGAGGTCACCTGGGACGTTACGCTCCTCGCCCCGCCAAGCGAGACTGGTAAGGGAGACGTGTTCAAGAAGATCTTCACCCTCGCGAAGAGCGTGGAGATCGTCGCCCCTGAACGCGCCAGCATCCCGCTGCATGTGAATGACGTATCTGTCATTGCCGAGGGCCTAGCGGGCTTCATCGCCACAGTCTTCACGCCAGCCATGGGCACGGTCGCCGACTACGCCGACTGCGTGAACGAGCCGATCATTGTGATCGACTTCGGGGCGGGCACCGCTGACGTAACGTTCATCAAGAACCTCAATCCCATCGCGTCTGCGAGCGCATCCTATCCGGTCGGCGGCAACACAATTGCTTCCCTCGTCGCTAAGTACGTGCACCAGGAGTACGGGCGCGCACTGTCTCGAGAGGCCGCTACAGAAGCGGTCCTCACCGGCACCATCCGGTCAGGCGCGAAGCGTAAGGACGTGAGCGCCCAGGTCAATGCAGCCCGCAACGAAGTCGCTGGCACCATCACATCCCACCTGCGGGAGACCTTCGAGGCTAACCGCTTCGCACCGAACGAGTTCGCGTACCTCCTCGTCATCGGTGGCGGCGCGATCAAGCCCGAAAAGACGGAGCCGATCGCTGAGTCGGTCGTGCGCCAGGTTCACGCCTTCGCTCCAGATATTGAGTTGCTGCCCGTCAAGGAGGGCATCAACCTGCGCACCCTCAACATCGAGGGAGCGATCAACTTCGCGCGTTTCGCGGAAAAGAACGCGAAGAAGTAACCCCATAAGCCCCTCCGCGCCCCACCGTTCACTGGCCTCTGCTCACCCAGTCGAACAGGTAGGGCGCGGAGGCCCAACCATAGGAAGGAGCCCAGCATGTTCAAGGCCTACTACTACGGTCTCCCCGCCTCCGCGGTGAAACTCGCACGCGAGGGCTTCGCCCAAATCTACGGGGCTGAGGACGTCGTCGAACTGTCGGAAGTGCCAGCCGCCAGCATCAAGCTCCAGTCGCACATGAGCGCTACGCGCAACGACGTGGTGGCCTTCATCGTCCCTGACGGGTATGCGGATAACGGTCAGGTTGCCCCTAGCATCGTGAGCACCGACAAGTACATCCCCTACTCGACGGACGCGCGTCTCGTCGAAGCCCTGAATGCTCGAGGAGCAAAGCTCGACGCTCCTACGGGAGAGCAGCCGCTAGACCCCGCTGCCTTCATGCATGCCCTCGCCGCGCTTGCAGCAGCGCAAGGCGCTAACACGGTGGCTCCCCAGCAGGCCATCCCGGCTGTCGCACCTGACGCCGTATCCCCCAACGTGGACGTGGCGCGCCTACAGGCCGAACTCGACGCAGCGAACCAGAAGCTCGCAGAGCAGGAAGCCCTCCTGAACACACGCGCGTCCGAGAGCGACCGTATCGCTGCACTCGAAGCCGACGCGACGCGCCTCGCTAGAGAAAAGGCAGATCTCGAAAAGCAGGTCATGCACGGCGGTAGCGACGTGGAACTCCGCAAGCGCCTCGCAGCTTTTGAGCGATCCCCGTTCGCGCGCCTCGACGCGTTCGCCAACGCGGACTCCATCCTGACGTTGAGCCTGCCAACGGTCGCGATGCTCTCGCCGACGGTCGTCAAGAACCTGCACGTGCTCTTCCCCGGCACCGGGGGAGCAGTCAAGACGACGTATAAGCTCATCCAGAAGTACGCCGCCGAACTCGCCTACAACGGCCCCGTCTGCGTCATCGACCTGAACGTGGACAGCCTCATCGACTACCGCTTCGGCACCAACGACGTGACCGACGGGCGCTCATGGCTCACCAAAGGCAACGGCCCGGTCCCCTACACGGACACCAGCGCCAGCCAGGTCAGTTTCATTACTATGGGAGCGCGCGCCTACATGAACGACCTCGCCTACCTGCTCGTGGACTGGGCAGCTCGCCTCGCGCAGGTCGCCCACGACGGCAAGCAGATCATCCTCGTCGGCCCACCCGCGAACAGCATGGTCGCGCGCGTCCTCTATATGGCGTTCGCAGCCCATAAGCTCCCCACCGTCATCATCGACGGCGACATCCAGTCGCTACGCGCGACCATCATCAACCTCGGAGGCCTGAACCCTCAGCCTCGAGCCCTCATCTACAACCCCTCACCAGCCGGGCAGGCACAGCAGTTGATTCAGCACATCGCTAGGTCAGTTGCCACGAGCGTCGTCCGCGAGGGAGATAGGCTGACCGATGTCATCGACTAAACGAACGCTGGTCGTCAAGGGTCTCCCGCAGGACATCTACGACGACGTGATCCGCCCGTTCGCGCAGCAACGGCAGGCATCCCCCCTCGTCATCACCCTACTGACCGCTTACCGCGACAACGAGGAAGTACGACGCATCATCAACGTCATGCTCGGCTACGAGGAAGACTTCGAGCGCGCCCAGCTCCAAACCGCCCTGGATGAAGCGCAACAGGAGAACGAACGCCTCCAGTTCATGATCGACTCACTCACCATGCGCACCCAGCAGGGGATGAACTACTTCGAGCAGGTCGCGCCCGTGCAGCCACAGGTCGTCGTACAGGCCCCACAGCCACAGCCCGAGCAGAGCGACCGTATCGACAAGCTCGAATCACTCGTTCAAGACCTACTCAGAACCCAGCAAAAACCTCAAGAACCTCAACAAGTTCAGGTGGAAACAGCTGGCTCTGACGAGGTAAGCGAGGCAAGTCCGTGGGCGTTCCCCACGGGCGACAACGAGGACGACTTCGCGCCCCGCATCGACGATACCCCCGCGCTCCCCACCGTGGAAGATCCCGAGCCTGAACCGGAGCCAGTGGAGGAGCCAGTGGATACGGCGAATGCTGTAACGTTCTTCAGCAACCTCATCAGCTAATCAGGTAAGGAGATAAGAGTGGCTTCCTGGGACACCAACATCCCCACCACCCCCACGCAGAACACCACGCCCGCGCAAGGCCAGGCCTGGGACTCGTGGGGGGAACCCACCGCCCCCGCAACGCCCGCCAAGAAGAAGCGCGGGAAGAAGAAGGTCCTCAAGCGCACCCTCATCGCCCTAGTGCCCGTCGCGCTGATCGGCACCTACTTCGGGGTCGTCGTCCCACCGGCTAAGAGCCTCCCCGAGTCAGCTAAAGGCACCTCAACGTTCGTGCCCTACATGAAGGCCCTCCACGACTTCGACACCGACGGCCTCAACTCGGTCATCGACCAGTCCTGGGTCGCTCGTGAGTACGACTACCTCAACGGTAACGAGGCACGCACCAACGCTGTGCGCACCATCCTCGCCACAGTCACCTACCAGCTCCCCGAAACCGGGCAGCTCACCTGGACAGGCCAGCCCCACCGCAACCCCTTCACCTGGAAGCCCACCACCGCCCCCTCAACTCTCAACAACGGTGAGAACGTGGACTTCCATCTCGTAGACTACACGGCGGTCACCCTCGACAAGACCGGCGTGAAGGACGCGCTCGCCAAAGCGAAGCTCACGTCGATCAGCGACGTAGAGTTCAGCCGCAAGGTCACCGACGCCTTCGCCACCTACATCGCAGCGAACGCCGCCAACCTCCCCACGACCACCGTCAGCCGACCCCCCATCATGGACTGCACCGGCACCGGCCTCGGCTCCTCCTGCCGACTCTCCAGCGGTGAAGACGCGTACATGGACGACACCCTGTTCGCGTCCGACAGCTTCCACAAGCTCCAGGACACGTTCAGCGAACTCGCCGTAGACGCGCTCGACCCCGAACACGCCACCGCCACCACGCGCGACGACTCAGACGACACCAAGACCACCCGCAAGTACGCGGACAGCTACTACACCGAACCCAACTGGATCGGCGCACACGCCCTCACTAGCGCGGGACAAGACGGCTCCCTGCCCGACACGAGCGCACTCCCGAGAGTCGGAGACGGCACCTTCAACGCCCCCGCAGGCCTGAACACGCCCGTCGTCGTCAAGACCAGCGACGGCACCCCCATTGAGGTCACCCTCAGCGCCTTCCTCACCGGCCCCGACGCATTCCGCGCCATGAGCCAAAAGTCCGCGCAGAACCGAGGCTTCGTCGAGTCCAGCGAAGTGCAGTACGCCTTCTACACCTTCAAGGTCCGAAACCTCGGCACCGAGACCATCACCCTCACCCCTGACGACACCCTCGTCGATGCCACGCGCAACCCCTACACCCGTACGGGCACCGTGTACGGCCTCACCAACAGCCTTACCCTCAAGCCAGGTGAATCCGGGACGCTTGAGTCCTGGACGTCATCCACGCGCCTCTCTGAGCTCTACCTCATCTGGGGAGCCTCCTACGACCGGGCCACCAACCCGATCTGGTTCCGAGTCCTCGCCGGCAATCCCTCCAGTGGAAAGTGAACAGACCATGACAATCACCCCAATGACCGCCGTCCCCGCGGCGCACGCGCAGCAGCTAGGCCTCACCACCGTCGAAACCCTCGACGGGAAGATCGCACTCGAGGGCATCATCAATGTGTGGCGCGCCTTCATCCGCGAAGGAGGCGACTACCGCACAGCGACCGGCATCGTTACCAACGGCCAAAACGACTTCTGGGTTGCCGTCGCACCCCCGCAGGACAACCCGGCCTTCAACCTGTGGTCTTTCATCATGCCCAAGGTCGCCCCGCACTGGGCGGCGCTCGCCAACGGAGGCCCACGCCTCGTATCCCCCAACCTGTCGCCGGTGACGCTCAGCCAGATCGTCATGCCTGCAAACGGGCCGCTCGCAGCTATCGGCACCCCCGACGCGCTCGCAGCAGCCCTACGCGCACCAATCAAGGACAAGGCCATCAGCCAGCCAGGTGTGACCGACTTCGGGATCACCACTCATCAGGGGCCTGTACGCAAGTCACTGTTTGACACAGCGCCCGCTGCTCAGCCGACTGTGCCAGCCGCGCCGCAAGTCACCGTGCAGCCAGAAGAAGACGCGCTTCCCGACCTGGTTCTCCCAGAACCACCCGCGCCCGTAGCCCCCGCACCGACGCCGGCACCCGTGCCTGTGCCCGTCCAGGCTGCCCCGGCCCCGGCCCCGGCTCCTGCGCCAGCTCCTGCTCCTGCTCCTGCGCCGGTCATGCCACCTCCAGCCCCGGCCCCCGTCGTCGAAGCACCCGCACGCCCCACACCTGCACCCGTCGCTCCCACGCCCGTGACGTCAGTCGAAACCAGCGAAGACGACATGACTGGCTTCTTCGACGACGACGAACCCACAGCCACGACCTACAGCCTCCACAGCCTCACCACGGAGGAAACCTGGCCGATCCTCACCCGCCCCGTCATCATCGGACGCTCCTCCATGCGCAGTGAGATCAGCGTCAGCCGCGACAGCAGCCTCAGCCGCAGCCACGCTCAGATCTACGAGCAGGACGGACAAGTCATCGTCACCGACCTCGGCTCCAAGAACGGCACACACATCGGCTCACACCGCATCCAGCCCCACACGCCCACGATCGTCCCCGACGGCGCGCTCCTACGCCTCGGCCACGTCGCCTTCAACGTCGTCAAGGAACAGGCATGACCACCATTCACACAATCACCCACCGCAACCAGAGAAGCGAAAACCAAGACACCTACGCCTGGGCCACATTCACCGCCGACGGCAAGACCGGCATCCTCGCGCTCATCGCCGACGGCATGGGAGGAGTCGCCAACGGCGCACAAGCCTCCCAAAGCGCCGCCCGCATCTACATGGAAGCCGTCAAGGCCGGCGACATCACCGACGACACCCTCGTCGAAGCAGTCACCACCGCCCACCAGCAGGTCGCCCGCACTCGAGGTGGAACAACCCTGACCCTCCTGCGCCTCTACGACGGCCAGTACTGGATCCTCCAGATCGGCGACTCCCGCGCCTACAAGATCCCCGCAGGTACCCTCGAGGGCACTCAGATCACTGAGGACCACTCAGCCCTCAACGACTTCAAGCGTCGCGGAGTCACCATCACCCCCGACATCGCGGGCAGGTACGCCAGTCGCATCACCCGCGCGCTCGGCCACCCCAAAGCCGACGGCCACACCCCCGACACCTACACCGGCACCTACCAGATCGGCGACACGTTCCTCCTGTGCTCGGACGGGTTCTGGCACGCCTACGAAGCCGTCGGTAACAAGCTCGACGCTCTCACAGAAGCAGGCCTCGACGACCTCGCGACGCGCGCACAAGCAGCGGGGGAGCAGGACAACATCACTGCTCTACTCGCCTCAACGGAAGGACTAGCATGACGACGAACCTACGTGAAAAGGGCTCAACCTTCGGCAAAGGGAACCGCTACGTCATCAGCTCCGTACTCCACGACGGCACATTCAGCCAGGTGTACGGAGTTTCCGACGCGAAGAACGGCAAGCTCGTCGTCCTCAAAGAGGTCGCAGCCCCCGTCCCCGACCCTAAAGGCCGTGGCAAAATCGCTGTCGATAGCCTCAAGCGCGAAACGCGCCTCATGCAGCCTCTCGACCACCCAGCTATCCCCCGCATCCTCGACGTTCTCGACCACACCGACAAGCCGGGCGGCAAGTACTCCGTCCTTATGGACTACATCAGCGGCTACGACCTCGCCGTTGCCGTCAAGCACACTACAAAAGGCCGGTTCAGCGAGCAGTTCCTCGTACCCAAGATGGTGCAGGTCGCCACCGTCCTCCACTACCTCCATACCCTCCCCTCGCGCATCCACCCCGGCCCCCTCGTTCACCGCGACATCAAGCCGAAGAACATCATGTACCAGAACGGCTCCATGGTGCTCATGGACTACGGCCTCGCCGAAGTCATCACCCCCGACAACCAGATCAACACCCACAACCTCGGCACCAAGGGCTACGCGCCCCCCGAGCAGATCACCAAGGGCACACCGCTCGACATCCGCAGCGACATCTACAGCTTCGGAATGACGATGTACCACCTCCTCGTCGGCGAACTCCCCGCATCCGACCACAGGGGCATCCCCACAGGCCCCGTGGACGCGCACGCAGCTAACCCTGAAGTCAGCCGCGCCCTATCCGACGTGATTGCCAAATGCGTCGCCCTTCGCCCAGACGACCGCTATTCCTCCATGCTTGAGGTCATCGCTGCGCTCAACACCTACAAGACCACTGACAGTCGCCACCGAGCTAAGCACCGCAGACACATCCGCACCGTCGGTGCGCTCGCAGCAGCAGCCCTCATCATGTCGATCGCGTCAGCAGGTACCTACACCTACGGGGCCAACGCCGACGCGAACTCCTACGCAGCGCTCACCAGCGCCGCACAAAAGGCCGGCACCGTCGAAGCGTGGGAGCCCGTCATCAACGCGCGCCCTGCCAACATCGATTCCTACTTCGATACGATCACCGCAATCAAGCAGGGGGACGGCAGATTCACCTCCGCTGAGGAAGCCGCCTTCATCCCCCTAGTCCGCGACCATATCAAGGACATCCAGGAGAATCCGCGTTACCCGGAGCTCGCGTACCAGATCGGTGAGCTCTACTGGTTCTTCTACGCCAGCGACGCGAACGCCGACGGCCTCGCCCTCTCTGCCCCCTGGTTCAAGGACGCGATCAGCGGTAACTACAACGTCGAACAGGCGAGCGCCCTCTACAACATGGGGTCATTCAACCGCGACATCGCCTCCGCGATCCAAACCAGCAGCGATACCGGCATGTACCGCGCCTACTGGAACAACCTCACCAGCCTCAACACCGACAACTCCGGTGAAGTCGTGCAGTTGCAGCTCCTCAACTACATTGTGGACTGCATCAACAACTACACGTACAGGCTCCGCACCGACGGCGTACCCAAAGCCGACGTTGATGCGCAGCTCGAGCGCGCGAAAGACTACCTCGCTCAGCACCCCAACCCGACGCTAGGCCGGCCCGCTGAGCTATCAGCCCAGCTTTCCGCGAAGCTCGACCAGTCCCGCACCCTCGTTGACGCCGTGTACGCAGCCGAAGGAGCCGCCAAGTGATGACCGCATTCACCGCCACAGCGATCGGCCTCGCAGTCGTCGCCACCCTCCTTTTTGTCACCACCGTCGCCTTGTTCTTCCAGTGGGACATCCCCACAGCCTGGAAGGAATTGAAGGGTCAAACCTTCACGGATACAGTCGAAGCGCTCACCAAAGTTCTTTCCAGTGAAGGCGCAGTCGAGAGCTACCGTAAGCTCGCAGCTCTATCACTCACGGAAGCTTCCCCTTTCAGCAACCAAGAAAGAACAGACGGCACACTCGACAGTGACAGCCTCAGCGGAGACCTCACGGATCCCGAACCGCTGACACTCCACCAGGAGTCCGTACAGGAAGCTGACGTGCGCGAGAAAGAGCGCCTAGCGCGCCAGGATGCTGCTCCGCAGGCGATCAAGCCCGTCGAGAAGAAGCCGCGTCCGCTCCCCACGCCGGTCAGTCTTCTTCCCGACGTGCCCGCGCCCGCGCCGGTCGTGAAGCCAGCCCAGGTCGCAGGCCACGGCGACGTGGCAGAAGAGGCAGATACGGGCTTCTTCCCAGACGAGAGCGAAGAAACTACAGAAGAAGCGGACACAACCTTCTTCGAGGACGCCGAGATTCCCACCGCAAACCTCGCGCCACAACCACCCGTAGAGGCAACTGACCCGCTCAGTCGCGTAACCTTGGTATCAGAAGCCCACAGCTGGCAGTAAAAACCCATCATCGGAAAGGTTCAGAATGAGTCCCCGAAAGACGACCAAGACGACAGTGCGCATCGCCGCCCTCCTAGCTTTCGCCACGGCCACCACCACGATCGCGCCCGCGGCGCTCGCCACCAACGCTTTCGGCACCACACAGCCAACCGCCGCAGTCGCGCCCGCCGCCGTCACCGCGGCCCCCGCACCTGTAGCGTCCGTTGACTTCGACCTCGGCAACTACAGCCAGACCCGTAAGTGGCGAGGCACCGCCACTATCGCCCCGCAGTCCGGTGCGACGATCACCAGCGTCGAAATGCGCCGCTACGACGCTTCCGGCACCCTCACCGCAGCAGGACAGGGGACAGCGGGCGTGAACCAGCTCCCCGCCGACATCACGGCCCCCACGCGTGTCGTCTACATCGTCCACACCGACAAGGGTGTGTACGCTGCGGGCATCCTCGCCACCAACGTCGGCGCAACTCCCATCACCATGACCGGGGTTATCCCCACTGACTCTGGCGCGCTCGCGCTCTCGGATGGCTCCTACAGTGTCGGTACCAGCCGCATCCCCGCGTCCGGCACCCCCACCGCCACGTGGGACAACACGGTCTTCACGCTCGGCGCGCACACCACAGTCGGTGAACCGTCGATCACAGACATGACGCTCGACCCCGCCGAAGGCCCTGCCTGGGGCTTCTACACGACTCTCCCAGCGCTCACGGCGACGATCAGCTCCGACACGCAGATCGTGTCCGCCACGACTGACGAGGGCTACCCGGTGAGCGTCAGTGGCACCACCGCCACCATCAACCTGACTGGCAAGCCCAGCAAGGCCACGCTGCGCATCACCGACGAGTTTGGCCGCACCGCCAGCCAGTCCATCAACGTCCCCTACGATGACGAAGGCCCGCACTTCTCCAACCTCCGTGCAACCGGCGGCCAGGTCAATGCCTACGGAGACTACGCCACCTCCGGCAACGTCACCATCAGCGGTACCGCCACCGACGCACCCGCAGGCGTGTACTCCGTGGAGCTCGTCAAGGACGGCGAAGTTGTCACCACCCTCAAGCGCCAGGGTGGCAACTTCGCGTTTACGATTACCGAGGCTGGCACCTACACGGTGCAGACCATGGACGAAGCCGGCCTCACCAACGAGGTTGGCCTCAGTGCCTTCACCGGTGGCGACACCGACGTGCTGGCAATCGACTCCACGATCCCCACGCTCACCGTCCCCGACGCGATCGCCAACGCCCAGACACTCGGCGACGGCCAGTACTGGCTCACCTCCGCGCCCACGGAAGACCTGACGTTCACGTTCAGCGATGATCAGGAGCTCTCCCCGCGCGGCATGAGCCTCATCTTCGACGGTCGCCCCATCACCCCCACCCGCGAAGCCGATAACAAGTACTCGTTCACGATCCCCGCGTCCGAGTTCACCGACGGCACACGCCACCAGATCGACTTCTACGGCGCAGACCGCGGCCTCCACCGCACCTCCTGGGCCGGGACGATCTCCACGTCCACCAGCCAGGCAAGCATTAACGCCGCGGTCCGCAACCCCGGCGACATGAACGTCACCCCATACGGCACGTTCTCCCGCACCCCCATCCAGGTGCAGCTCACCCCCCAGGGCGGCGGCGGCCTCGCACAGACCTACACCGACCCCAGCGACGGCATGACCGTCTCCCCCGACGGCGTCGCCACCATCACCGGCAGCGTCAAGGACCCCACCGTCACCGTCACCGACCCCCTAGGTCGTTCCCAGACGCTCCACGTCGCAACCGCGCTCGGCTGGCCGTCCACGTTCGCAGCCGTGGACACGCAGGCTCCCACCATGACCACCGACATCACGGCCACGGATGGGACTTGGTTCTCCTCCACCAACGGGGCAATCACCAGCTTCGCCGCCCATGATGACAACGGCATCGCCACCATGACCGCCACCGTCAACGGCACCGACGTCGCCACCGTCAATCCCAGCGACAAGGCCGGCGAAGCCGCCACCACCGGCACAATCGACGTGGACTACTCAAAGGTCGCTCGCGCAGCTGACGGCTCCTACCAGGTCACTATCACCATGACCGACCTCGCCGGCAACGCCAGCGCCCGCCAGTACACGTTCTACGTGGACGACCAGGCACCGACGATCACGAACTTCATTGTCGTGAACCCCACGTACGCGCCCGGTAAGACCATCAACGGCTCCGACCGCTACGGCCTGTTCGTCCAGGGAGCTACCCGCATCAAGGCGCAGGTCTCCGACCCCACCCCGTCGTCGGGCCTGGGCACCGCTCTCATGACGTTCTACACGCCGTCGGGTAGCGTTATCCGAACCGAATCCGCGCCCATCAACTCCGGCGTGGCCGAGTTCGACGTACCCAGCGGTTTCAAGGGCTTCGTGTCCGCCACAGCTACAGATAAGGTCGGCAACGTCAGCGACAGCCAGCGCCCCGACGGCCTCGTATCCGAGGACTCGAACACGACGATCACTAGCACTGACCTGAGCGTCGAGCTTGGCACCCCCGCTGCAACCAACAGCGCGGGCATCCCCCTCTACAAGGACGCCGCATCCGGCACCCTTACCGCTACGGCCACCCAGTCCGGCATCCGTACCCTCACCTGGGGATACGGCGACACAACCCTGGGCACCGCAACCGTCTCCCCCGACGGCCAGGTCGATAACCCCGCAGTCCAGGTGACCGCCACCGACAAGAACCTCATCACCGGCGCATCCGTCCCCCTGACGCTCGCCGGCGAATACCCCGCCCAGGACGTGTGGATCCGCGTCGCCGACAACGCGGGCTACGAAGCCGAAACGCGCCGCACCATCAGCGTGGACGCAACCGCCCCCGAGCTCACGGTCACGTTCGACCAGACCAACCAGTCCGGCTTCTACAACACCGACCGCCACGCAACCGTCACCGTCCGTGACAATAACTTCGACCCCGGTAGCCTCACCACCACCGGCCTTGCCGGCACGTGGGGCACCTGGGTCCACACCGGCGACACCTGGACGAACACAATCACGTTCGCCGACAACACGGACTACGACTTCACCCTGTCCGCAGCCGACATGGTTGGCCACCAGTCCAACACCTTCACGTCGGGACGCTTCACCGTGGACAAGATCGCCCCCGTCGTCTCCGTCGCCTGGAACACCACCGACGTGCGCAACGGCAAGTACTACAACCAAGTGCGCACCGCCACCATCACCGTCGTTGAAGAGCACTTCGACCCCGCCCTCAACCAGCTCACCGGCACCGGCAGCATCAGCGGTTGGAGCAGCGTCGGATCCACACACACGGCGACCGTGACATTCCCCGAGGGAGTCCACACCTTCGGGTTCCACACAACCGACCAGGCAGGCAACCCCAGCAACGAGGTCACCGAAGGCGAGTTCATCGTCGATACCACGAAGCCCGAAATCAACATCAGCGGTCTCACGAAGGGCACCGCCTACTACCAGCTTCCCACCGTCGGCGTGACCTACAGCGACACCAACGCGGACCCCAGCAGCGTCACCGCCGTCCTCGTAGGTCGCAAGGGCAACGTCTTCAAGCCCGCAGTCACCGGCGGCTACCTCGACCTCTCCGAGATCCCCGAGGAAGCCAAGTACGACGACCTCTACACCCTCACCATCAAGGGCACGGACCTGGCCGGCAACGACCAGACCGCCAGCGTCGAGTTCATCCTCAACCGCTACGGCTCCAACGTGGACGTGACCGGCACCAACTACCAGGGCCGCTACCTCCAAGCCCCCGTGGACGTAGACCTCGAGGAGACCACCGTTGAAGCCCTCAATGAGGACAAGACCGACATCAAGGTCACCCTTGACGGCGCACCGTACCCCATCGCACCCGCGCTCCAGTCCACAACCCGTACAGGCGGCGATACAAGCGATTACGTGTACGACTACCACATCGACAAGGCAGCCTTCCAGCAGGAAGGAACCTACCTCATCCAGGTCATCTCCCAGACCGAGGGAGGCCTCGACCAGGTGAGCCGACTCGGCTACAGCTTCGTCGTGGACTCCACGAACCCCGAGATCCAGGTGTCCGGCATCCGAACCGACGCAGCCTACCGCTCCGAGAGCCGCGACTTCACCGTCACCCCACGAGACATGACCACCGTGACCCTCGAGGCCCAGGTGGACGGAAAGACCGTGCAGCTCCTCTCCGACGAGAACGGCGTCTATACGGGCACTCTGCCTCAGTCCGCGAGCGCGCACACGGTTGTCCTCAAGGCCACCGATATGGCGGGCAACGTCACGGAGACAACCATCAGTGACGTGTACGTCAACGCCTCGACCTTCGGGCAGGTCATCAACTGGCTCCGCCACCACGTTCTCGCGACCAGCGCCGTAGGAGCAATCCTCGCAGCAGCCGCAGCACTGATCGTGTGGGCGCGCCGACGCAAGAACGCGAACTGACCAGAGCATCGTAGTTCAGGGGAGGGCTGCCGCATTTCGCGGTGGTCCTCCCCATGTTTGAGGATATCCACACGGCGCAAATGGCAGATCAACACGATGATTCTGTTACCATTATCCAGAAACCTACAGAAGGAGTAATAAACAATGACACCAACCCCCAGGAAGCGCACACAGCGCGTGCTGGCGGGGATCGCGGCAGCGGGATTCATCGCTGCTGGCCTGATCTCTACACCGGCACTGACTCCGCCAGCTCACGCGGAAAAATCACCAACCGTGAACATGCCAACGTTTGCGCCCGACGTGTTCTACGTGTACGTCAAGAAGGGAGAGTACCTATGGTATGACTTCAAGGGCCATCAGCCCTCCTACGTCCTTGATGGGGACGGTAACGCGGTCAATATGACCACGTGGATGGGCGGTATGGCGTCTCCCTACGCCCCCCGAGACGGTGTCTACCAGATCGGGTACGACCCATATATCGACCACGACAACCGATACGCGAGCAACGACCAGTTCGCGTGGAACGTCCAGGCAGTTGATTCGAGCAATCACACGATCCTCGGGCGCGTGTGGGCCGACAAAGTCTTCGTCGGCCAGCGCCTATCCTTCGACTGGGAAAATCCAGCCACCCCGAAGCCTGACTCGGTCGGTGAGGTCAACCTGGTCGCCGTCTCACCCACCGGCTACCGTTACCAGGTGAACGCCAAGGAATACGGTGGTATCCAGTCCGTCATCGCCGCCACGTCCTCTGGCATCAACAAGGTCGTTACGAAGGATGGCCAGGACTACTGTGAGCCGTCGTACCAGTCCTACGACGACTGGGCTATCCGCGACGGTTCAGGCTACGACGCCTACGCACCCAACGGCGACGAGACCGGCACGTGGGTGAAACACTACCGCACCAACTACAAGTGCGGCGAACGCTACAAGCTGTTCTTCACCACCCCCGCAGCCGACCTCCCCGAGAGCATCCTGCCCACCCCCAAGGCCCTCGGCACCCCCACCGTCGAACTGAAGGACCTCGGCAACCACAAGGCGCAGGCCGTCATCACTGGCCTCGACAAGTTCGCAGCCTATACGTTCAACGCCGCTGGGAATGAAACAACCGTCCAGGGTAAGACGAGCGTCACCATCAACATTGACGCCGACCAGGCCGTTAACTGGAGCCTCAAGGCGGCCTCCAGTAACGAGCTGCACCTGATGATGAGCGACGTCGAAATGCTCGGCGGCCTCACCATCAAGGCACTCAACGGCCCCACAGCAGGGGACGCGACGGTCTACTGGGACGACACCAACCTGACCTCAGGCCGTTACGTAGAGAACACGACTGTTCCCACCAGCGCGCTCACAGGCGTGAACTCGGATACGCCTACGGGCGTCCACGGATGGAACTCCAACAACGTGAACCCCATCCTTCACCGCGAGTATGCAGTTGCGGAGAAGGCCACGTACGGCGACGGTCGCATCATCGACACGTGGGCGCGCTCCGGCGAAGCCCGCGAGTGGTCCGGCTCTTTCATCCCCGAGACCCCATCCATCTCGCTGGTGAAGACTGTCACCGAAAAGACCTACGGTGACACGGACACGCAGCTCCACTGGACCTACGTTGCTACCAACACCGGCAACGTTCCCCTGACGAACGTCCACATCATCGATGACACCTACGACGGCGGCTACACGGGCACCGACCCGAACACCATCAACGCGATCACCAAGACCTGCGACACTGTCCAGCCCGGTGACACGTGCACGTGGGAGAACATCGTCAGCCCCCTCGTGGACTCCGACTTCCCTGACGCCGGCAAGACCGTCACCAACACGGCAAAGACCACCGGTGTCAGCCCCGCAGGCATCACGGTCACATCCGACCCGTCCTCCGACTCGTCCACATACGTGCCGGCCAAGCCCGCGATCTCCATTGAGAAGACCGTGGACAAGCCAGAGTTCCACTCCGGCGACAAGCTCGCATGGACATTCACAGTCACGAACACCGGCGACATCAGCCTGCACGACGTGGCCGTCGTCGAGGACTCCTACAACGGCAACACGCCCCTGTCCGACGTGTCCTGCCCCGACACAACGCTCGCAGTCGGCGCATCCATGACCTGCACAGCCACCTCCGACACCGACGACACCGACATCCGCCGCGGCGACGTCACGAACACGGCCCACGCGACCGGCATCTCCGATGGCCGCAACCGCAACGTCGAGTCCGACCAGTCAACCGCCAAGTCGATCGGCAAGGTCACGCCCGTCACCGTCATCCCGCAGCTGCCCATGACCGGCGGCACCGGCATCGTAGTCATTGCCGGCATCGCCACCATCGCGCTCCTCGGAGTCGCAGGCATGACCATCACATACAAGCGTCGCTCCACCGAGAACGACGAGAACTGACCCCCAAGGAAAGGAACCACACCTATGAAGACAACCCGATACGCAGTCGCGTCCGCGACCGCAGCACTCGCGCTCGTGAGCCTCATGGGCGCTGGCATCGCCAACGCGGCCCCCAGCCCCATCCTCGACGGTGGCCCCACCCAGGGCACCATCAAGATCCACAAGATCAAGGGCGTCGAGAGTGGTACCCGCGCTGACGGCACCCCGCTGTCCGACCAGGCCCGCCAGGCACTCGGCGAACCCCTCGCCAACGTCACGTTCGACCTGTACAAGATCGACGGCATCGACGTGCACTCCACTGCGGGCATGGCCATCGCAGAGAAGGCTGCGGACATCACCATCACCCCCGAGATCGTCGCCTCCGGCAAGCTGACCATCGACGGCAAGGACTACACGTTCTCCAAGACGACGAGCATCACCACGAACGCCACCGGCGACGCATCCGCGACCGTGGACCTGGGTGTCTACATCGTCAACGAGAACCTGACAACCTACCCCGGCGATGCTTCCGCGATCACCCCGGCAGCACCGTTCCTGGCGATCATGCCGCAGACCAATCCGCGCAACCACGCTGACTGGCTGTACGACCTCGACGTGTACCCGAAGAACACGGAGAACTCTATCGATAAGGTCGTCAAGGACGGCAACGTCGGTACGCAGAATCAGGATGGCTACAAGGTCGGCGAGAACCTGACTTACACGCTCGCCTCTACCATCCTCGCGGGCGACACCAACGGCGACGGCAATATCACCGGTGCAGACCTCGGCTACTACTACGTCGAGGACACCCTTCCCGAGGGGACGAGCTACACCTCAAGCACGGTGCAGGCCGGCACCACCCCCCTCACTGAGGGAGCCGACTACATCGTGAGCCAGAACGGCAACAAGATCGGTTGGTCTGTTACGGAAGACGGCCTGAACAAGCTTGCTGCGAACTCTGGCAGCAAGCTCACGATCGACATTGTTGCCCGTGTGGACGCCAACAACGTCACCGGCGAGCTCAAGAACCAGGCGTGGTTCATCCCCTCCAACGCCTGGCTCGTCAACCACGGCAACAAGCCCGGCACCCCCGGCAACACGCCTCCCGAGACCCCCAACAAGCCACCAAAGTCTCCCGAGGTCGTCTCCAAGTACGGCGACATCATCCTGAAGAAGACGGCAACCGACGGCACCGTGCTCGCGGGCGCAGAGTTCAAGGTCTACCGCGCCACGGGCGGTACCGTGTGCGACGCTGCCGCCGTCTCCGGCGACCCCATCGCCACGTCGGCCCCCACCGACGCTCAGGGGTTCACGAAGGTTGCTGGCCTTCAGCTCTCCAACTGGTACAACGGCGCAGAGCAGACCAACCTGCACTCCTACTGCATCGTCGAGTCCAAGGCCCCCGAGGGCTACAACCTCCTGCCCTCGCCCGTCAAGTTCGACCTGACGGTTCCAGGCGAGGTCACGGACCTAGCCGCAGCGTTCGCGGATCCGCAGCGCGACGTGAACACCACCGATGACACGGGCGGCTCCCGCATCATCGTGGACACAAAGAAGCCGCTTCTCCCGTTCACGGGTGGCGCTGGTATCGGCGTGATCGGTTCTGCCGCTACCATCATGGCTGGCGCGGCTGGCTTCTTCGCCCTCCGTTCTCGCCGTAAGCAGGATGAGACTGCCTGACGGCACCTCTCTTCCACCCCATTTTGAGGCCCCGCGCTGACCGGCTAAGCTGCGAAGCGCGGGGCCTCCCCGCACCACAAAACAGACACGCAATACAGGACAAACGGCGATAATTTAGCCCAAAAACCATAGGCAGATGATATTCTTTGTATGGTAATGGCGATACGGAAGGAACGTCTATGAAGGCAGCAACCATGCGACGCTTCGCAGCAGCACTCATGCTCGCCGTCGCGCTCATGCTCGCCTACCCCACCGTAGGTACCATCTGGGAGAACCAGCAGGCACGTGAAGCCGCAGCCCAGCAAACCCAACAGGTCGAAACGCTCAAGCGTCAGCAGCCCGAGAAGGTCGCGCAAGCTCTCCTCGACGCGCACGCCTACAACCAGTCCCTCACGGGCATCCCCCTTGCCGACCCCTACAGCGCCACGTCGAGCGAACACGACGCAGCCGCCTGGGACAACTATCTCCACCAGCTCGCAGACACCGACGTGATGGGGCGCATCCGAGTCCCCGACGTCGGAATCGACCTGCCCATCCACCACGGCACCAGTGACGAGGCCATGCGCACCGGAGCGGGCCACCTCTACGGCACAGCGCTCCCCGTCGGAGACACGGGCGCGCGCCCCGTCCTCTCCACCCACACTGGCCTACGTAGCGCCACCCTCTTCGACCGCCTCACCGACGTGAAGATCGGAGACACGTTCTACGTGGACGTGTACGGTGAAACCCTCGCCTACAAGGTCACCCGCATCGACGTCATCACCCCCGACCAGATCGAAGCCCTCGCCCCCACGCCCGGCAAAGACCTCGTGACCCTCATGACCTGCACCCCCTATGCGGTCAACTCACACCGTCTCCTGGTCACCGGCGAACGCGTCCCCTACGATCCGGCAACCGACCCCGCGCCCACCACCGCTGCTGCAACCACCAGCCCCGTTGACTTCATCCTGAATACGGTTACGCCGCTCCCCTGGTACATGCGCCTCATGGGAGTCGCATCCCTCGGCGCTCTTACCACGGGCGTCTTCATGGCAATTCCCAAGAAGGAACGTTCACGATCGCAGGTGAACGTATGATCAGTATCGACACGCTCGAGAAGCGCACCGTGAGTGCCTTGTCCTACTTCGGGCTCTACAAGCTGCACCTCGTGAACCTCTACCTGGCCTACGCGCAAACACAGCCGTGGATCCTCAACAAGCGCGAGCTGCACGACGTGGTACGCTCCATCATTCCCACCCTCAGTTGGAAACTCGACGGCACCGCCATCGCTACAGCAGCCCACTACCGGCTCGTCTACGCCCTCATCAAGGACGACCCCTTCATTGCCGACGACGATAAGCAGGTCATCTACGACGCATGGCAGGCCCTCCGCTGGCGCACCCACCTCATCGACCTACAGGTCAACCAGGAAAACCTCAACGCGGACAGTCGCCTCGAACGCCGCAAGACCAACGCCCCCAACAGCAGGTGGATCCTCGAGGCCCGCACCTTCGGACAGGGGATGCCCGCATTCCACACGTGGTGGGAACACCCCGACGTCCAGGAACTCTTCCACAACACCATCGGCACCACCACCCCCATGATCGAAGCCCTCGACGCCCTCCCCGCAGGCTTCGACATGTGGGTAGCCCTCGACGGACAGTTCTCTACCGGCCAGCACACACCCCTCACGGACGCGTCCCTCGACTGGATGCGCACACACGACGGGCAGCCCTGGCAGCAGTGGGCGTGGGAGCACTTCGCCGACGACGGCACTCCCCTACCAGCGCGCCTTGACGAGAACGAGTGGCGTTCGCGGGGCGGCTGGTGGACCATCGACCCCACCCTAGGACGACAGATGGTCGCCTTCCCCGACGAGTACTCCACCCTCGAGCCCGCTGACCTGTTCGCCCGCCCTCCATTCATCGACCTCGGACTCGCAGGCCCCCTCACCTACGGGGATAGCCTCCCCCTTCACCTTAACGGCGACGCCATCAGCATCGACGACCCCGACCTCGCTGGTCTCCCCTCGTCAGTTCCACTCCCACCGTTGGACCAGATCATCGTCGAGCACGCCTCCGAGCCAGGGATTACTCACGCCGCCCCCGGCCATATCGTCGCTTATGCGATGGAACCAAACGCCGCCATTGAGGAGTACTCCAATGACCTCTACTAGCATCAAGCGCACCGCACTGCGGGTCTTTGTGGGGCGCGGCAAATCTGTCGCTCTCCGCGGCCCTCAGAGCATCCTCTCCGGCCCCGTCATCCCCACGCCCACCGCCTTGCAGCCCCCCGTGATGGGGCCAGCCGGTCCCGGCAGCACGCCTATCTCACCAACGCCAGAAGCCGCTAAGGATCCCCGCAACCGCCCCTACGGTCACGACAACGCAGCCCTACGCTCAGAGTTCTACTACGTCGCCTTCCAAGACCAGGCGATCGCCCCCGGCACCTTGAAGCACACGGCCCCCGCTGAGCTCCTGCCAACACGCAACCCCTCCACCTGGTACGCGCCCGCCCTCAATATCCTCCACAACGCCCCCTACGCCTCCACCTACACGGACCTGTTCTCGTGGGTGGATCTCATGGAGCCAGCACTCGCTATCGACGCTGACCTACTCCAATGGGCCAAGCTCTCACCCCAGGGCAAGCAGAAGGCGCTCTCCACCCACACGCGCCGCCTGCGCGCCCTCATGAATGCCGGCCTCCGCGTCGGAGTAGTGCGCGAAACCCATGCGACAGGCACCGTGAACCTCGACCTGTCCGCCTACAAGCGCCAGGGCTACTCCTTCGCGGAATGGGCCGAGAACATGGCCTCCGGCAGCGCCCACATCCCCCTGCCCCTCATCGTCGCGATCCTCAACGCGCACCCCGACTTCACCACACCCCAGCAGGTGATCCTCCACCTGCAAACGCAGATGAGAGTGAGCGACCTGTGATCGACGACTACACGGCCCTGTGGGTCGCCCCCATCAACGACGTAGGCCTCCCCGCGCGCGCCGCCGAACAAGAAGGCCCCCACGCCCTCGCCGAACTCGCGGAAGCCCGTGACATCCTCGCCCCCGACCCCGCGATCAACCCGAAAGCTGTTCTGCGCCAAATCGCATGGCGCAACTACGAACAGGCGTGCAGGACCGCACGCCGCTACGGACCCCTTAGAAAGGACACCCACAATGGACAACAGCGATGACTTCTGGGATCTCCCAGCCGCCCCCGAGGACACCTATGAGACGACGGTGCTCCCCACCATAGACGACGAGTCGGCTCCCGAGGTCGAGAAGAAGCGCAACGCGCGCACCGTGATTCTCGGCAGCATCACGCTCGCCCTCGTGATCATCGTTGCGCTCATGGCAGCTATCGGGATCAAAAACTGGTCCCAGAAGCCCGCCACCGAGGAAACGACGGCCTCGACGCCGCAGGCGACCATCGCGCCGACGATCCCCACCCAGGATGCAACGATCACCCCGCAGGCTGCGCCCGCACCACAGGCCGCGGCCACCACCCCCACGGCACCCTCTACGCAGCCTGCTCCAGCAGCGATCGACCCCGACACGCTGACATTCGCATCCGTGAAGCAAGCCCGCGCTGTCGTCATCAGCAAAGACATCACCGCAGTTGACGGGCAGCTCGTCTTCACGCTCCGTATCGCCCTACCTGAAGGCAAACAGGGCGGCACATACGCGTACACGGTCACGAAGAGCCAGTACGACTCCTACGAGTCAGGCTCCCTCATCGACCTCCAGTACCGCGTCGATCAGGATGGGCGTATTGCAATCGTCCGCTAACGAGCGCCGTACACACCACAACACGATCCCATAGTGAATAATAGAGATAAACACGCGGGAACTATCTCCACACGAAAGGCCAACTATGCCAACACCAATCACACCTCCACGCATCGTCAGACCAAAGGGGGCGACAAAACACGACGTACTCAAACACGTCGAAGACACCCCCGCCCCACAGAACCTCAAGGCGCTCGCGGACGAGATCTACCTCGTCGCCCTCATCACCGACCCCTCTAAGGTGATCCCCGGCAAGAAGAACCCCGACGGCACGCCACAGCGAGGCACAGTCGTCGGCTACAGGTTCCACACCAACGTCCCCCTGCGCATCCCTGACTTCGGAACAGGGGACAAGTTCCGCCGCGACGCATACGCAGTCGAAAACCCGACCCGCTACAAGAACATCGAGGCAGGTACGAACTTCGACCTCACACGAGGGGAACTGGCCGCATTCGCAGGTAAAGTCGGAACACGCATCACCGGCCAGAACCCGGACATCGACCAGGAGCAGGCCCTTCTGATCGAGGCACGATGGGGTCGCGGCTCCTCCCCCGATAGTCGCCCCAGCGCAGTCCTCCTGCGCCCCGACACCCAAGCCATGGGCGGCGTCAGATCGCTTATCGGCCTATATCCGGAGATCCCAGTCCTCAACTACGTCCAGACAGACGGATACGAGGACGATGCGGAGCCCCAGTACTTCAAAGCCAAGGGCTATAGGGCGCTACGCCCCGAGTTCGAGGGGACCAAGTTCGCGCCCCTCGGGTACAACGCCGCCGACAATCCCCCGGCCCCCAAGAAGAGCCGAGAACAGAAGAAGGCTGAGGAATCAGCGAAGCTGTCGAAGCTCTTCTCCGAGCTCTACCCCGATAGCGGCGACTGATAGAGCAAGGCGCGCCCCCGCGCAGTCGCCGACGCTCTCACACCACACCCATCAACCGCAAGAAAGGAACGCCTGCCGTGAAACTCGCCCCCGCGATCACACGCGCAGCTCTGACGTGCGCCCTCATCGTGGCACCAGCCGCCACCGGGACAGCAGTCAGCGCAGCCCTCGCCGCCCCCACGCAGGGAATCGTCGCCACCTACGACAGCGACGCAAACACCGACACGCCCACCCCACAGCCTACCCAGGCCCCCGGCCTCCCCCAGCAGGGAACCACCCAGCAGGGAACGACGCAAAACCCCGGCCTCACCCAGCAGCAGGGCACACAGCAGGCACCCAACCAGCAGCAGGGCACGCAAGGCAGTAACAGCCCATCCAAGCCGCAGCTTGACGTAACCACGCCCGGAACTGATCCGCTGATCAAGACGGATCACTCGAAGGACAAGGGAAAGTGGCTGCCAAAGTGGAGTGATGACGAGAGCCTTAAGCGAGGCGCAGAGAGCGCCCACCCAGCCGCAGCCCTCTTCTCCTTCATCACTGGCTGGTTGCTCTCTCTCCTGATCGCAGTCTATGCACTCATTAACATGCTCGGCCTCTTCTACGTGGCCGTCAGCATCGGATTCATCCGAACGATCCTCTCAGGCGGCATGTACGGCAACGGCACCGGAAGCCAGTCCGGCGCAAACTCCATGGGAATGGGCATGGGAATGGGCGGCAACCCCAACGGCGGCGCGAAAGCACAGGGAGGCTGGCTCAAAGGTATGCGACTCGTCCCCGCTACCGCTATTCAGGCCGTCGAGATGGCTGAGTCCGGCGAACGTGGAGGCCCCTCTGGCAACCAGATGGGCACAATGATGCCAGGAGGCTTCGGAGGTGCACCACAGCAGGTTGGAGGCAGCGCGAAACCCATCACGCCGATCCGCTACTACCTCCAGAAACAGGCTCTCGAACTCGTCTTCCTCGGCGTAGCAATCGTCATCCTAGTCCTCTCCCCGGTTCTCTTCGACACCGGCATCGCCTTCGGCAACGGGATCAGCCAGATCATCTACTGGCTGACATCCCAGATCTTCTAACCTGCCAACGGGGCGGCGCTATCCACCGTTGCTTAGCGGAGTGGCGTCGCCCCCTCACCCGCCAGAAAGGAAGCCCATGGGCGCATTCAAGGACGCATTCACAGCTCGCTTCATGCCCAACAGCCGCCGCCAGGCCACCGAAAGTGCGCGCGTTTCCGCATCCACAGCAGACGCGCTCCTCACCATGCTCAAGGAGTACGTCCCCACCAACGGAGACGTGTTCGAGTTCGACATCATCCGCGCAGCCGAGGAGGCAGCGGTCATTCAGGCCATGTCCGACCCCAAGATCATGGCCACGTACAACATCTGGCAGGATGCGGAGGTACGTACCAAGTACTACGCATCCATCAAGACACTGGAGTTCGCATGACCGTCAGAACCCCACGCATCCGACAGGCAGCGGAAACCTGTCAGGTCAGCCACGCGCTCGCACACGACATCATTACCCGGTACGGGGAATGGACAGCTAAGCAGGCGACCAGCGCTACCCAGCCGACCACCGTCAGCTACCTCGGCGTCATTGAGTTCTCCAACGGCACCCCCAGCTACGCCCTCAACGAGCGCCAGCCTCTCGAGGCCCAGTACGCCGCCTTCGCAGCCGAGTACGGGTACGACATCGAACTTACGCGCACTGTGCTCGCCGCATACGCGAACACCATCACTCGCGAGCTCGCCACGTCAGGGCGCGCGGTCCTCCGCGGTATCGGCGCGCTGCACGTCAGCGACACCGGGAAAGTCCGCTTCAACCGTGCAACCGCCGTAGCCAAATGGGAAGGCACCGACACGACGTTCCGCACCTGCGTCAACCCCGCCTTCCGTCAGCGCTTCAACGACCTACAGGAGGCCACAGCCTAATGCAGGGAGCAACCCACCGCGCCGGAGGCGTAGCAGCATGCATGATCGGCTACACGTCCCTCGCAGCGCACCACGCGCCGCTCATCGAAGCGGCCCCAATCGCCTCACTGGTCGTCCTGTACCCGTTCGCCCTGTGGGGGTCCACGGCAAGCGACCTCGACCACCACCCCGGCAGCGTGTGGGATGAGGTGAAGCTCATCGGCGAACGATCCGGCCACTCGATCCCTTCCCAGGATCCCGTATCCAGGACTATCAGCCACATCCTGCACCTCACCAAGCCCCTGCGAGGCGTTTTCCCGCGCAAGTCACGAACAGCTCAAATACTGAGTATCCTTGACTGTCGGCATCGCTCGTGGCAAACCCACAGCGAGCTACCGTTCCTGCTCCTCCTCGGAGTCCTCACACAGCTCAATCCACTCACGAACAACCTAGGGGAGGCACTAACCCAGCTCGTACTCACCGGAATCATCCTGGGCCTCATCGCCCACCTCACCCTCGACCTCCTCACACCCGAGGGGCTACCGTTCGCAACGGGACTCTTCATCAACCGAGTGATACTCAGGAAGAAGGTCTTACCCGAACGGATCAAGATCATCCCTCACATCAAGCCCAAAGAAAAGGGCAAGCCCGGCTTCTTCTCCACTGGTGGCACTTGGGAGACGAAGTACGTGTTCAACATCCTGCATGCAGTCAACCTGGGACTCCTGGGCTGGCTGATCTACAGGCTATGGATTGCCCCCTACACATCTTTCCAACTCATCTGACACAGAAAGACACAAAGAATGAACCTCTCCCCACGCCTGGGCAAGGGCCGAGCAGCGATCGCAACGCTGTGCCTGGCCATCGCCCCAATTGTTGCCACCACAACAGCTGCAACAGCGGCCCCCGTCACTGCGCCCGCGAGCGCGTCGATCAGCGTCACAGCGCCCGCAACAGCCGGCGTGCTACCCGCAGCCGACGGCAACAGCGCTGGCAACTCCACGCAAGAAGCCGACAAGGCACTACGCACCACCGTCGCTAAGGACCTGGCTGGTAACTCCTACCAGCTCAGCGGCGGTGGCACCGTCAACGGCTCGGACATTATTAAGCCCGAGGGCACGATCAACCAGGCGATCTACTCGCAGCTGACGTCTTCGGCTCAGAGCCAGTTCGCCAACGACCTGATGGCCAAGACGGACTCCTACACTGAGCCGACCGCTCAGGACTACACTCCTTCTCTCGCCAAGTCCTCTGGCGTGAGCACGGAAACGAAGCAGAACTGGTTCAAGGAGCTCCGCTCCAACTCGGGCCTCGGCTCCAAGATCCTGACTGCGACTCTGTCTCGCGGCGTGTACGCCGACCTTGACGGCGGTGCGCGCTGGTTCGCACCATTCAGCGGCCCGCTGTCTACCTTCCTGGGTTTCCTGGCCATCCTGATCCTGGCTGGCACGACGATCTCCGCGGTCATTGACCTCGCCTACATCACAATCCCCGCCTTCCAGATGCTCTCCGATGCCGTTGCCAACGGTGGCGGCGACGGTGGTAATGGAGCTGGCGGTGCGCTGCGCAAGGCGAGCGCCAAGATCGTCTCGACACAAGCCAGAAAGGCTGTCGAAGCTGAGGAGAACGGCCAGAACGCCGTCTGGTTCTACTTCAAGAAGGCGTTTTGGAAGTACTTGGCCGTTGGCTTTGCCCTGTGCTTCCTGTCCTACAACATCATGTGGAGCCTCGTTGGCACGGCCATGGATCTTGTGACCGGAGCCCTCTTCTGAAACTCTCGAGGGTGGGGGAGCATACGCCAGCTCCCCTGCCCTCGTCACTATCCGCAACACGCACACGCTCACGCAAAGGCAATTCGACCCAATGACCCCCACGCAGACACTCGCAGGACCCCGCAAGGCGCTCCTGGTGCTCCTCGCTACCCTCGTCGCGCTCATCCTCTCTGTCGGGCCAGCCTTCGCGGACGACAACGTGCGCGCCACCACCTACATCGCCAAGAACGATGTCAATATCTCCGCGATCGTCACCGAAGCGAACCGGAGCCTCAAAAACTCCCCCGAGATCATGGCATACGACGCCAAAGAAGGATCCGTCAGCTTCGACTTTACGACGTACAACAAGCTCGACAACAAGGACAAGCAGACCTTCATGCAGGCCGCACTGTCGGCCACCAGCAAGAGCGGCCTCGGCGGGCAGCGTAAGTCCAAGCTCTACTCCTTCATCAGCCAGCAGGACGGCAAGGTCTCAGCAGCAGTCAGCAACCTAACGACTGACGCATCTGCGAACTTCTACAGTGCTATGGCGCTCCTCAAGCCCTTCACTGGCCCATTCAGCACCTTCCTGGGGGTCGTCGCGATCCTCATTATCGTTTTCGTGACGACGAGCCTCTTCATCGACCTGGCCTTCATCGCGATCCCCGTGTTCCAAGTCGGCGACGCAGACAAGGGCATTACCCGCAGGTTCATCTCCTCCGCAGCACGACAAGCAGTGCGAGAAGAAATGGACAGCAACAAGAGCGCCTTGTGGATCTGGTTCAAGCGGAGAGTCTTCGTCATGGGTGGACTCGCCATCGCGTTGATCTACCTCATTAACGGCAGTATGTATGAGATCATGGGGTGGTTCCTCCAGGTCGCCGGAGTGAACTAAGAAAGGTTAAGCAGATGAAGAAGATTCGCAGCGTTATGAACGCGATCGTGCACCGCATCAAGAAGGCAGCACCCCGCGTCGTCATGTTCCTCATGGCCCTCGTCGTAACGAGCGGCGTTATCGTCGCTCCCGCAGCGTTTGCAGCCGACGAGAAAACACCCACGGGCGGTAACGCGACGAGCCGTACTGCTGCGATCATCAACCTGGCTAAGAACCAGAAGCTCTCGGACACTAATGCGTCTTCTCTCAAGCCGGAAGAGCTTCGGATCCTCGGCACGTTCGCGTCGAATTTTTATGCGCCCTTCCAGAGCCAGTTCAATTACAACGGCTCAATCATGCAGAAAGACGCCGACGCTCGCGACGCTACACAGAAGTCCGTGTCCAGCGCCCTACAGTCCACCGTCGGCATGAGCGCCGACTCCGCCGACTCCGTTGCTGCGTACATCATCGGCAACGTCTGGCAGGGCAGCGTGGACCTCTCCTTCGCATACAGCGACAGCGACTACTGGGACCAAAACGCGTCCTGGACCGTCAACGACTCCTACCCCACCGACTGGCGCTCCTTCATGCGCATGGTCACAGGTGGAGACTCCACCGAGGAGAGCTACCGCTACTTCGGCTCTGACGACCCCGCGCGTAAAGCGAAGTGGAACGCCCTCGTCTACCAGGTGAACGGCAAGACCATCCCCGCGTTCATCTGGGATCCACGCGGAGAGAAGATCACCCCCTCCACTGCCGCCCTCTACCAGGCCCTCGCCATGACCGACCTCGGCAACGGGTACGGCTCCAGCCTGTTCGACCTGTCCGTCGCCGACGTCAACTTCTCCAAGAGCGAGTCCGACGCGTACGGAGAAGGCATCGACGCCACTGCCGCCACCAAGGCGCTCAACGACTCGGCCCTGGAACAGTCCACGTTCTCAGGGAAAATGGCGATCAGCCCGTTCGGCGACATCGTCTACCGCGGCCCCAACCACACGTGGGTCGCGATCCCCGCATCCATGAACCCCAGCACATGGACCAAGGTCGATTCATCAGGCACCAGCTACGCTCCCGGTGCAGCGTTCAACACCGTCAGCTTCCAGAACCTAGTCCTGTCGAACCTCTCGTGGCAGATGCGCACGCCATGGGAAGGAACCAGCACCTACGACCACGGGTACGCGATCGACCGCATCGCAAACAGCCTGAACTCTGCCGACGACACATACCGTCCACTCGGCGCGTTCTTCGGCAAGGCGCAGCCAGGCTCCGCCAGCGATACGACGGCCAACGACGGCTACTTCTCCGACTCGTGGAGCGACCTCAAGGACAAGCTAGAGAAGCAGGTCAAGGACAAGTACAAGAACGCCGGCCTCGCCTCCGACTCCAGCGTCCATAACATGTTCGGCGACAACAACCAGAACACGATCCCCCTGATGCGCACCTGGACCCCCCTGTACCAGTCGGAGGATAAGTTCATCAAGGACGAGTGGGTCGGCGCGCACAAGAACAAGGCCGCCGAGTCCATCTACGTCGTCAACAAGATGGTCGTCCTCGACGACATCCAGGCATTCAAGGGCGACGTGCCAGAAGACGGCATGTACCAGGACGCGATCACTGCGCCCTCCGGCGGTGTCTTCGCAAAGGCCGGCAACCTCGACAAGAACACGGCCACGAACGCCTGGCAGAAGGCCCTCGACCCCGCGTCGAACCTCGCCCAGACCGCCGCATCGATGCCCAAGCCCACCGCCGTCAGCCTCTACGCCAGCTACGTCATGGCCGCATTTGGTGACGACAAGGTGAATCATAAGATGGGCTGGAAGTACAACGCTGCTCTCCCCACCGTCAAGTCCGACGTGAAGCTCGAGGCCGACCCCGCGCAGGTGAAGAACGAGAAGGCCGACGCGATCACCAACTACCTGTACTTCTTCCTATCCCCGAACTGGGAGTACACGGCCTACGCGTCCCAGCTCATCACGAGCAAGATCTCTGGCCTGCTCATCCGCTGGCATGACGATATGACCGGCACCCAGGCAATCAGCATCGTCCAGGGCACCACGCGCTACACGGGATTCGCCGGGTACGTGTCCACGCCCAACCTGCACGACCTGTCCTGGACCGACACGCTGATCCGCGTCTACAACGACCACGCTGTCTACCTGCTCCTCATCATCCTCATCATCCTGTGCGTCTACGCCGTCATGAGCGTGATGAGCTGGAAGCAGGCACTCGGCTCCTTCGCCGTGTTCGTCGTTATCGCCCTGTCGATCTTCCCGACCATCAACGCGGTCGTGAATACGGCGAACCGCTTCAGCAACGCCGTCTACAGCCAGAAGTTCACGTACTGGGCCGTCATCACACACCAGACGTACGCCACGGAGATCGACAAGGCCGCAGCAGGAGACGACTACTCGAACTACCTGCAAACCGTGTTCAACAACAGCGCCGACATGGGAACCTTCGTGTCCGACGGCACCGACGGCAAAGCCAACTCGATCAGCAACCGCGGCGGCGAAAACATCCTCCTCAAGTGGCAGTCCCCCAAGAAGCGCACCGCCGTCGAATACGGCAAGGACCTCGCCAACGCCACACAGAACAGCCCCAGCCTCGCCAAGCTCCTCAACAGCGCCTCCCAGCAGGCATACGGCGGCGAAACCTACCTCGACGACCCCAACTCCACGTACCTGTACCGCTCCTACGTGGACATCTCCAACTCCTCCCGCTACACCTACCTCGGCGTAGCGGCCCGAGGTGACGGCAAAGCCACCGTCAACACCGACCCCGCTACCGACAACTGGCCACAGGGCCTCAAGACCAGCTACAAGAATTACAAGGCTGACCTCGACACCTACATGGGGTCCGGCTTCGCGAACCGCCCCACCGGTGACTCCAACCCCGCCACCCTGTCCTACATCACGCCCGTCTTGTCAAGCAAGATCGTCGCCGACCACTTCGCCGACATGAATAAGCTCGACAACCTCTCCTACAACGACCACGTGGGCATCCCCGGCGGCGCATTCCAGTTCAGCCTCGGCACCTACACGCAAGGCAAGTCCGCGCGCGAACAGATCAAGACCGCCAACCCCGCCGGCTACAACCCCGACGACGAGACCTACACAGACGCCGACTACAACGGCCTGGGAGCCTTCGCGCTCGCATCCGAGTCCCCCTACTACCACTTCTCCTGGTATACCTACGACCACGGCCTCTCCGCGAAGAACAGCGCGTCCGGCGGCTACAAGGACATGCTCCTGAACAAGCCCAACCAGGGGTTCTTCTACAACAACGCCTCCGGAGAGAACGAGGACGAGACCGCCGACAATGACGGTGAGCTCAAGGACTACCTGGGAATGAAGGAACTCTTCACCTACACCATTCCCTACCTCAAGGCAGCTAACAACGTCGTCGTCGAGTACGACAAGCGCTACAGCCTCAAGACCTACCCGAACCTCCCGTTCGAGCCAGGCCACGACTCAGAGTTCCGCGACGACCCCGAGAACCGCCAGAAGTACTGGCAGAACGTCAACGTCTCCCAGCTCGCCAACATGCACTCCGCCTGGGTTGACCAGCTCTACGACGCCTCCTACGCCAAGCAGCAGACGATCCGCCACAACGGCAAGACCTACACGATCACCGACCCGCTCGACCCGGCCTCGTACCCTGAAGATCGCCCCATGGTGTTCTCCCCTTCCGAGATGAACGCCTACGGTCTCACCAAGGCCGACCTGACGAGCGTCGAATCACGCATCATGAGCGTCCTCGAGAACAGCCGTAAGCCGTTCAACGAGATGTTGAACTACTACAGCTTCCAGGACAGCGTGCTCAACAGCGCGACCTCGATGCTCACCACGTTCGAGTTCAACCGGGCTTTCTCCGACACAGAGTTCTTCGGCCTCAAGCAGGGCGTGCAGCTCTACCCGCAGTCCTACGAACTCAAGAACTTCTCCTACGACTCCTACCTGCGCCTCATCCTGTCGAACAGCCTCCAGAAGGACGCCCTCGAGGCCGGCGACTACAACTTCTACAAGCAGGTCACGCAGGAGTCCTCCATGACGACATCCGTCATGCTCATCATCACGGACTTCCTGAGCATCTACGTGGTGCCGCTCCTGAAGTACGGGACGCTCCTCGCGATCGCCGTGTGCGCCCTCGTGTTCCTCCTCGCCGCCGTCTTCCAAGCGACCGACGGGAAACTGGTCTCCAAGGCATGCAGAGCGATCCTCCGGCCCCTGATCATGTTCCTCCTCATCACGCTCGGCATGACGTGGGCTATCAGCCTCCTCATGGGTGATCCCGTCGATGGAGTGACCGGACAGCTCAGCTCATCCGTGCGCCTCGGCGACCCCGTGTTCGCTCTCCTCGCGATCTGCGCGCTCAACATCATCGTGTCACTCCTGTACTTCCGCACCCTACGGGGAGTGTTCAAGGACGTGCGCCACTACGCCACGGCTGCGTACAACAGCGTCTCCGGCGTGTTCGGCAGCGCCCTATCGAAGATCGCAGCAGTGGGCGGCATCGGCGCAGCAATGCGTCAGGGCTTCTCCAACGTCGCTGGCGGCACCGTCAACGCGGGCCAGCAGATCGCGCAACGCCGACAGGACAAGAAGACGCAGGCCGCGCAGGACGAAGCCGCTGCAACCAGCACGCGCCAGACGAAGATCCAGACAGCACAGGCCGAAGCCGAGATGCAAGAAAAGCTCGGACGCTCCGACCTCGCCGACAAGATCCGACGCGACGCACTCGCCGATACACCCCAGTCGTCCGAGAAGCAGACCCAAAGTACTGCCTCCAGCATCAACTCCAAGATCAAGGCAGGCGCTAAGAAACTCGTGGGCGGCAAGAGCTCAAAGGGAAAGGGTGAGCGTGGTGCTTGAAGCTGTCAAGGTCGCGTTGGATCCTTCTCCTGTGCAGGAGCGCTTGTTGCTGTCTCATGCTGGCGCGGCGAGGTTTGCGTTTAACGCGGGGCTCGCGCATGTGAAGGATGCGCTGGACGCGGGCGTGAAGCCGGAGTGGTCTTTCTATTCACTGCGTAAGTGGTGGAACTCGAGCAAGGACACGTTGGCCGTGGACGCGGACGGTACCCCGTGGTGGGCTGAGAACTCGAAGGAAGCTGCGAACACTGGGCTTAGGTCGTTGGCTGCCGCCTTGTCGAACTGGTCGAAGAGTCGTCGGGGTGAGCGTCGTGGCCGCAAGGTCGGCTTCCCGAAGTTCAAGGCCAAGAGCAAGGCTGCACTGCGTTTCGCGTACACGACCGGCGCATTCGGCCTCATTCAGGGTGATCCGAAGGCGTTGCGCTTGCCGAAGGTCGGTCGCGTGCACTGCCTGGAGAACGTTGCCGAGCGCGTGGGTGACGCTCGCGTGCTGCGCATGGCTGTCTCGCGCCGCGCGGGTCGTTGGTATGCGTCGTTGACCGTGGAACGCGACGATAAGCCGGTGACGAAGCCGCCGCAGGGCGGTGTAGTCGGCATCGACCTGGGTATCAAGACCCTGGCCACGCTCTCGGACGGCACCGTCATCGAGAACCCACGCTGCCTCGCAGCCAGCGAACGGCGATTGAAGAAAGCACAGAAAGCGTTGAGCCGCAAGACCATGGGCTCGAACCGGCGCGCTAAAGCCAGGGCCAAGGTTGCGCGCATCCACGCCCGCGTCGCAAACCAACGGATCGACGCGATACACAAGGCAACCACCTGGCTCGCCGGAACCTATTCGCACATCAGTATCGAGGATCTGAACACGGCCGGCATGGTGAAAAACCACCACCTCGCCAAGGCGGTGTCGGACGCTGCGTTTGGCGAGTTCCGCCGCCAGTTGGAGTACAAGACCGCGCGCAACGGGGCCGCGCTGCACGTCGTGGACCGCTGGTACCCATCCAGCAAAACCTGCTCGAAATGCGGGGCAGTGAAAGCCAAACTGTCCCTGTCCGAGCGCGTGTTCCACTGCGACGGTTGCGGCCTAGTCATGGACCGCGACCTGAACGCGGCCATCAACATCCGTGTCGCCGGGAGTGCCCCGGAGACACAAAACGCGCATGGAGAGACCAGAAGTCGGGGCAACCAGCACGGTTGCGCAACGCAAGTCCCGTTGAAGTGCGAACCAAGTGGGCGCGGCGGAAACGTCGTGTCAGACTTGGAGCGGGAGCCCGCAAGGACACCCTGCAAGCTACAGCAAAGTAGTTTGCAACGGGCGAAGAAGGGGGACCAGAAGTGATTCTCTCCTTCCTCCTCCTGTGTCTGTCGATCTCCCTCAAGATCGTCGCCCTCACTGCTCGCGTCGGCCTCAACGCCGCCGTCGCCACAGCAGACGTCGCTTCCAAGGCGGCCCTCGAGGGGACAGTGAAGGCGACGGGCAGTGAAAACAGTGACACCACCAAGATGGTGCGCATCGCCCGACAGGCAACCCTCGGGGCAATCAAGTTCGCAGCCCGCGCCGTCGATGCGCTCCTCAGCCTCGTCATGGTGGGCTGGGTGACCGTCCTCGCGATCTTCGCTATCTTCGCGCTCGTCATCGCTGGCGGCGGCTGGTTCTGGCTCACCAACCTGTCCGATAAGGTATCCCCCGAGGTCATGGGCATCGGCAACAGCAACGGGGGCACCACCGTCAGCGCAGCAGCCGCAGTGAACGCCTACGACGGCGGCAACGGCGTCCCCACAGTCGCCGCATCCCCCAGCCAAATCGGCCCCGCCATACTCGCGAATGCTAAGTACGCCATGGCGAACCTCCCCGCACAGGGCTACTACTCCTACGACTGGGGAGGCCGCGGCCCCAGCGGCTACGACTGCTCAGGCTGGGTCAGCGCCCTACTCCTCATGTCCGGGTGGACCATGGACGACTCTGGCAACCCCGTCCAGCTCGGAGCCGACCAGGACCGCATCGTCGTCGGACAGTCATCCTCCGCTCAGGTCACCAGCCTCCTATCAGCCAACAGCGCCTTCTTCGCAGCCCACGCCACCCCATACAACGGCGACGAATCAGTCCTCACCCCCGGCGACATCATCACGGGCCCCGGCCACGTCGCCATCTACGTCGGTGACGGGTGGATCGTCCACGCCTCCGACTACGGCGCAACCGGCCTCAACGTCTCCCCCGACGAGTCCTCCGCAGCAACCCACGACGTCGGCTTCCAGAAGGGCTACCTCAACCAGTGGGTCACCGGCTACGTCCACTTCGGATAACACGCGCCCCACATACCAGCCTTTACCGTCAAAAACACAGTAAAATAGGCATATGAACGAACGAAGCGATATGCGTCCACGGGTGGGAGATGAGTCAATCTCCATCCCCTTGACGCTCGACAAGCCGCAAGTGAACGGCAAAGAGCGGTGGCGCAACCGCCTCTACATGGCAGCAGGCGCGGGCGCAATCGCCCTCTTCCTGGACGTTGCATACATGATCGGCTCAGGCGCAGGCTTCGGAGCCAAACTGATCGTCTGCATCGTCCTCATCCCATCAATCGCGTCGCTCATCATCCGGCACCTCATCCTCGAGGAACGCGAGTTCCGAGCTGACCTCATGGAGCAACTCGCCAACGACTACCGGATGGCGCTCAGTAACCTCTGGGGCATCTACCGCATCGAAAGCACGCCTCCCTACGTCTGCTACTTCAAGACCGGAGGACGTATGGGAATCTTCATTCACGCCAACAAAGGTTCCCGCGTCGGCAACGACACTCCCCAGGCGGTGTTCAACCACTACGAGGGGTACGCGTACGCGATGCGCGAAGCCGGCAGACGCGGCATCATGGTCGCCCACATCGACTACATGGGCAGCATCGGCAAAGACGAGCGCATTGAAGGACTCAACGAAGACCTTGCTAACACCGAGAACACCTCGCTGCGCAACGACGTGCTGCGCCCAACCTACGAAAACCTCGCAGCCCTCCAGGAACACGCCACCACCCCCGGCGACGTGTTCCTTCTAGCCACCACCAAAGGCATCGGTAACTACGAGGATCTGCACGAGGCGGCAATTGCTTTCAAGGCTGCGCTGTGCGGAAATGCGAACTGGGCATCAGCCTCCTACATGCCCCCGCACGAGATCGGGGCCCTCGCGAAGAAGTACTTCGCACTCCTGACGTTCTCCGCGTCCGACGCGATCCGTCAATCCACGGGCCAGGTCAACTACAGGCGCTTCCTGCGCCCCACACGCATCATCCACGCCGACGGCACCACCACCCCGATCCAGTAACGGGGCACTCGAAAGGTTATAAAAAACATGAAAAAGGCCATGAACATCGCGCTCATCGTTGATAGAGCATCCGCAGACGCGCTCCTCCGCAGCGTCCGCAACCAGGTGGACTCGAACTCCTACGACGTCTTCAACTCCGTCGTAGAACTGAATGGACGCTACTCCAGCACCGACGCGAACAGCATCAACATCGATCGCCTCATCATCTTCGACGGCGATACCACGCTTGGCACCGGCACCATCCTGGACACCAACCTCCAGATCCTCAACATCTTCCTCGGCAAAGCTGAGAAGATCGAGAGCATTGCCCTCGTGAAGAAGGCGCGCGAGGACCGAATCAGCCAGTATCGAGCAAACGTCAACCACCCCCACAGCCTCGTCATCCCGTTGGCAGACAACATTAAGGCTTCCTTCCTCGCGGACCTCCTCACGCTGCCACTCAAGGACATCGCCGACACCTACACCAACACACACATCGTATCCCCCACACTGACCTCGCAGCCCATCAGCGACGACCGCACCTACAGCGCCGCCAGTGCAATCCCAGACGGCCTCCTTAGCCTCGGTGCAGCAGGTGCAAGCCATGCGGACACCGGCTTCTTCGACGACGAAAACCTTACCGTCGAAGACCGCCTCATCACCTGCCCCCCACCCCAGCTACGCGACTTCCACCCACTCAGCGAGCATGCCCCACAGCTCACCCCATCGGCGAACCCAGACATGCCGATCTTCCGCACCGGGGCCCGCGTCAACGCCGTCCTATCCGCTGACAGTCAGCAGACGGCCATCTACAGCGCCGCACTCGCGGATGCCTACGCCCAGAGCGGCCACACCGTCCTCTACATCGACCTCCAGTCAGGCGATCACCCGATCCTCGCGTTCCTAGAGAACCCTGACGGTTTTACAGCCACCAGCCCGTCTATGAAGGGGAGTTCACCATTCCTCGACGGCGGCATCTACTTCATGTCGAATGGGGCAACAGAGGACAAAGACACGAACCTTGACGACCTCGAGGCCGTCATCCCATTCATCTCCCACTTCGACTACACGGTCGTTGATGTTCCCCTGGAAGCAACCGGGAAGACGGAGGCATTCCTGACTGCCCTCAACGACGCGCACCCCACCCAGGTGCACTTCCTAGCCTCCCAGGATTCCCCAGAAGGGTTTGCGACCCTCCTGAACACGATCTACGACTCCGACCAGATCAGCAACAAGCTCTGCCGCCTGCTCTCCAAGACGGCATGGCTGCACCCAGGCGGCGCGAACCCGCACACCCTCGACTTCCTCACTAAGGTCGCCTCTCGCATCGTGTGGGACCGTGACCCGTTCATCCGCCAGATCGAAGCACTCACAGGGGCGCAGCGATGAAAGCCCTCATCTCCAAGACGATCCAGCCAGACAGGTTCCCTGACTGGCTCATCGCCGCATCTGTCAAAGACTTACTCACGACGGCACCGAGCGCTCTGACCGTCGAAGCCGTCGTCATCCACGACACGGAGGAGGACGCTCCTGAAGCGATCGCCGCTCTCAAGGATCCGCGACTGCAAGACGCGCAGCTTGTCTATATCAACGATGAGCCAGACACAGCACTCGCCATGGCCATCACCGGGCTGAACGGCACGATCTACGCGGACTCCTACCTCCTAGAAAGCCCTGACATACTTGAGGGCATCCTGACGTCGGGGACCGACCTCATGCTCGCCGACGACGTATCCGGCGACAAGAACATCCTCCGAGCGTTCCACGAGTCAGTCAGCGAGGGGAAGAATCTGCCGAGTGCGACCCTCAAGATCGTCGCTCAGTCCTCGTCCAACGTCGTCGCAGCATACGAGCGCTCCGAAGAGGAACGTCGTGAGCAAGCAGAGGTGTCTGTCGGGATCCTCAACGACATGAACAACAGCCTTGCAGACCTCAAGACGTATGCGCGTAACTCCAAGGCTGCGCTCGCAGCAGCTCAAGCTCAAATCAATAGCGCTCACGTGGCGGGAAGCGCGGGTCCGCGCATCACGAACTTCCCCCCGGTCAACTACCAAGGGAACAAGCCCATCTACCGAGTCAAGGACCTCGGGCATATGAAGTACCTGACCAGCTTCATGCTCGGGCTCCGAGACTACCTCCAGGATCGACTCAACATGCGACCCCGCCTCATCTTCATCGAGTCCCCCTCCGAGGTAAACCACACACACTACCGAGAGTTCACCTGGGTTGACGACTCCATGTCCGACGGTGACCCCGCGCTGCACGCCCCTGTGGTCTTCACGAGCAAGCCCACCGCGGCACTCCTGCTCGACAAACTCATTAAGGACAATCGCTACAACGCGGTCATCTGCGTGGACCGTACAGTGCACAGTCACTCGCACATGGTGATCGGCAATGCGTCTCGCACGGTGTACGCAGCGAACGGCCTCAGCTCTATCGCAGGCTACGTCAACTTCCCCCTGGAACGACTCATCACCTCACACACCCGCTACGCAGGCACACTCACCTACGTGCCCATGTTCACCCAATACCCAGACAACCCTAATCGACGAGTCAGCTCCTACGCCCAGCTGACCAGCCAGTACGAAGCCCTCATGGAGGGTTTCGGCAGCGTGGCCACCCGCTCATAAGGAAACAGACACAACCATGACCACGGCAGTAACGAAAAAGAAGACCAACCCGATCGTGCGCCTCCTTTTCGGAGGCCGCATCCACGAACCCGGACGCCCCAAGAAAGTGGGCCGCTGGGACCTCATGAACCGTATCGCCTGGTACCACCTATGGGCAGACGTGTTCACGACGAACAGTCAGATGCGGGACTCGCGCACATTCCCGGAGCGCGACTACAACCTGTACACGAACAACCGAGCTGTCTTTTCCGGCAAGGACAACCTCGTCGTCTTCCTGTCCTTCGACGGGTACGGCACTACGCTCCCCATGCAGTTCCGCGCCGAGATGCGCAAGCGCCTCCACCCCACGATGCGCATGTTCTTCATGGACTACAGCATCCCCACCACGATCGACTGGGAAGACCCCAAACTCAAGGCACTCCTACGCAATTACAAGAACACTGCTGAGGAGAACAAGGGCCTCGACAACAACGCCTTCGAGTACCAGAAGAACCGCACCGACCTCGCACGCGACCAGTGGCGCGAAGAGAGCATCGTCTACCTCTCCAACGCAACCAGCGCCGACCGACAGCTCGAGTTCTTCGAGTACCGCTGCCACGCAATCGTCATGGGCATCCGCGGCGAAGACTTCGACGAATCACTCGAAAAGATCGAGCAGTTCTGCACCCGCAACGGCATCACCGTCAACCGCGTCGTCCAGCACCTCGCCGACTTCACCGCCGTGTTCTCCCCATTCAGCATGGACCACAGCCGCAAGTCCTTCGGTCGCGTCGGAAAGAACGTGTTCTCCGACGAGATCATCGCCCGTTTCACCGGCTACGACCAGGGCCGCATCGGCACCCACGGCTCCTACATCGCCCGCGACGTGAACTCCGGCTACCCGGTCCTCTACAAGTTCCGTGAAAACGACGTGGACGCGGAAAACTTCGTCGTCATCGCCGAAACGGGTGGCGGCAAGTCCTTCTTCGTGAAGAACCTCCTCAACGAACTCATGAAGTACTCCCGAGTCCGACTCACTATCAACGACGTGGAAGGCGACGAGTACACGCCTCTCGTCAGCTTCTACGCCAACCACGACTCCTGCCTCATCCTCAACATGGCTGAAGGCCAGGGCAGCTACTTCGACCCCGTTGAGATCATGAGCTCCGGCGACCTCGCAATCGACGCTGAGAACGGCACCTACGGTCTGGGCGTGAACTACACGCTCTCCTACCTCAGCGCCCTCATGGGATCCCACCTCCACACCTACCAGTGGGCCGAAAGCATCCTCAAGAACGCCATCAGCGTCGTCTACCGCAACGCGGGCGTGCTCGGCAACGACGCGCACACCTGGAAGAACAGCAAGGGCCTCACCCTCTACAGCGTCTACCAGGTCATCAAGGACGGCCACGAAGCGCTACGCAGGGGAGCCGCCGTGGGCGACTACCGCGCCAGCGACGAGGACTACATCAAGTCCCTGACATTCGTGCGCGCCCAGCTCGCAGAGTACTTCGAGCCCGACGGCTCCCGCGCCAGCGTCTTCTCCAACCGAGTCTCCACCGAAGACGTAGCCAACGCCCGCGTCGTCCTATGCTCCTTCGGCATGAAGTCGAAGGCCACCGTCATGGTGGACGAGGTGCAGCTACAGCTCTCTCAGCTGTCCGCAGCGTCGATCCACCACGTTCGCTCCCTGACCTGCAAACGCGAGGGCAAGTTCAACGTCACCGTGTGGGAAGAGCTCCAGCGTTGGGCCGAGTTCCCCAGCGCCGCCGGCATCCTCGGTACCGCCATCACGGGTGGCCGCAAGATGGGCGACATCAACCTCATCATCAGCAACCAGCCCTCAATGTTCATGGACGCAGGCTCGAAACTCAAGATCTTCGAGAACGTCCAGTCGGTCGCTATCGGCGCGATCCGCGACGCGAACGTCCGCAACGAAATCGCCGATAAGCTCAGCATCAGCTACCTCAAGGACGAACTCACCATGCTCGCCACCGCGACCAGCAAGACGTCCGAAGATGGCCCAGAATCGCCCTACAAGCGCGCGTTCGTCATCAAGCTATCCACCGGAGAGGTTACCCTGGGAAAGGTAGTACTCCCCGACGGCATCGCACAGTCCGAACTGTTCAAGACCGGCTCTGTCGAAGCAGTCGAGGACACCACCATCGAGGAGGCCTCGAGCGCAGCAACAGCGTTCCAGGATCCCGACGACATCCAACGCCAGATCGACAACCTCCTCCAACAGGGGCCCCCGCTACGCCGACGCTCGCGACGCGCACAACAAGCCACCGTCGAGCCGCCAGCAGAAGTAGCACCCGACTCGGATGGCTGGGACTTCTCAGGCCTCATCAACTAACCAGCTAGATAACAACGGAGACAAAAATGAAGGTTACTGCCTCCTCCTCCGGCCAGCAGCGCCCACCACAGCGCCCACAGGCCCCCACGCCAGCCCCCCGACCCGCGCCGCGCCCACAGCAGCCCGTAGTGGCCAGCAACATGGGTGACGAGGATGAAGACCTCACCGCTTTTGAGCGCGTCATCAAGTTTGTGCGCACCAAGTGGAAGATCATCCTCCCCGTCACCCTCGTCCTCGTCATCGCCGTGGTCTACTGGTTCTCGCACTCAGCATCATCCGCGCGCGCGAACGAAGAACGGGTTCGCGCCCTCGCGCAGTCCGGCTCCGCCCCATCCGCGTCTGAGTCTGCGGGCCCCGACGGCGTTGACCAGCTCCTCATGAACCAGCAGCCCAGCCTACGGGAGAAGTACGGCACCCCGAAGCCTGGGTTCATCTGGGACGTGGACGGCACCCTCCTGTCCCTGGGCAACCCCGACACCCCGCCCGACGAGGTCGCCTACGCCTACCTGCGTGCCCTGAACACGCTCGACTTCACCACCGCCGAAGCGAGCTCACGTCGATCCTCCGTCACGACAACCTACGCGGACTTCTTCGATACCGACACGGCAGCGAGCACAGACTACAAGGACCAGTACCAGCGCGACCGCTACCGCCTCGGCCTCCTATCCCTACAGGTCCAGTCCGTCACCCGCGGCGCGAACTTCTCCACCGACAAGCAGGTCTACACGGTGCGCGCCAAGATGCTCGACTTCACCAACAAGACGTTCTGGACCAAAGACCGTGACACGATCTTCCAGAACCTCCGCGACTACAACAAGGGCGAGAGCGATACGAGCAAGGGTGACCAGTACGTGTACACGTACGTCACCAACGCCTACCAGCAGGCCGTCGATCACCTCCAAACCACCGGCCCGCAAGAAGGCGACGCTCCCATGCGTGACGTGACGTTCGACCTCACCGTCCAGCGCTACCCCGCACAGAACAGCGGGTGGCTCGTCTCCATCGACAAGGATCTGGACAACCTCCTGCGCAACACCGACGGCGTTGACGTGGCAACCTACATCCGCGAGCAGTACAAGGACTCGAACCGATGATCTGGTCCATTCTCACCATGCTGTTGATTCTGAGCAACGTCGCAGTCCACTCCCTCAAAGACCTCGACGAGAAGTACCGCAACGGCTTCCACGCGATCTCTTGCATCGTCGCAGTCGTCGCCTTCGCCATCGCTCTCATCACCGTCCGCTAACTCACAGAAAGGCCTAACGGTTATGGCCATCCCCACCAACGGCGACGACGCGCTCGCACGCTTCAACGCCCGCAACCAGGAACCTGAGTTCGCGCCCGGCATGGGTGACGACTCAGTCTGGGGCATGGACTCCGGACCCTCCAGCGCCCCCGCTCTGGATCCCTTCGGTAGTTCGTCGCGCTCATCCTCCTTCGACAGCCCATTCGGCGGCGGCAGTAAGGACCCCTTCGGGTCCTCCCGCTCCGGTTTCGGTTCGTCTTCCCCGTCGCCGTTCGGAGGCCCGTCCGCTGACCCGTTCTCCCCATCCTTCGGCCAGCAGGGTCCGCCGCCCGCGTCCTTCGGCCAGCAGGGACAGCAGCCGCAGACGGCGTCCGAGACGATCAGCCAGGCTGCGCATCAGGCAGCGTCGAAAGCGGGCCGCAACTCCTACGAGTTCACGAAAGCCGCCGTAGTCGCAGCAAAGAACCATACGGCGGCGTCCGTGAGCGGCATGGGTGCAGCCACCATGAAGACCAGCGGCGTCATCTCAGTAGCGGGCGCGGGCATGTGGCTCCTATCGAACTTCCTGCCAGCACTCACCGTTGGCTACTACATTCTGGTCGGTGCAGCCGTCTCCGCCCTCGTCGGTATCGCGACCTTCACCGGCGGTTACCTCATCGACCAGAAAGACGACGTGCGCGAGCAGCTACGCCGCCCAACCCCCGAGCCAGAACCTGCCCCCGTCTCTGAGCCTCAGCCCCTTCCCGTGTTTGACGAGCCAGAACCCGCGAGCGCCCCGACCCCCGAGCCTGAGCAGGAATCGGACAGCTGGGACTGGAACGACCTCATCCCCGACGAGGAACCCGTCGAGGACGTGGACTACGACGCCCTCGAGTCCGACCTCGAGAACCTGAACATGCAGAAGGGCACCCAGACCCGCCAGTTCATCTACGAGACTCTGACGAAGGGTCTGCCGTCGATCAGCCCTAAGTTCGCAGACATGCGCAACATTCGTCAAGGCAGCGCAGAGTGGGCGATCTGGGCTGAGCTCATCCGCGATGCAGCCAAGCAGGTCGGCACCCGCGACGATTTCCTCCCCGACCTCAAGGACGCCTCAGAGAACCCCTTCATGTTCAAGCTGACGATCAGCCGCACCCCCCGCATGAAGACCCAGGCAATCGCCGATGAGGTCGCCAACATCTACAAGTACGACGACAACGGCAACCTCGAGTACCCCAACGCCTACGCCACCAGTGCTGAGTCCGGGTCTCGCGCGTTTATCAGCATCTACAAGGGAACGAAGATCGACATGATCTCCCTCGCGGACATGTACGCCTCGTCCACCGACGCGCAGAAGTTCGTGCGCGACCCCAAGAACGAGATGCCCGTCGTTATCGGCACCACCGGCGACGGTAAAGTCGAGTACGTGGACCTCCTCAAGGCACCCGCCATCGTTGTATCCGGCGAGCCTCGAAGTGGTAAGTCGTGGATCGTTAAGCTCATCCTCAACCAGATGTGCGCCTATATGAGCCCCAACGACCTGCACCTGTACATCGGCGACCCGAAGAACCAGATCAGCGAGTACGTCAACTACAACCTGCCGCACGTGCGCCGCAAGGAGTACACCGTGGACTCGGTGATCGACATGCTCCGCTACCTCGTCAACACCGAAGCCCCCCGCCGCAAGAACATCATGCGACAGTACGGGTACGTCAACGTTCTCGAGTTCCGACGCGACCACCCCGAAGTCGAGTTCCCGTTCCTGTACGTCGTCCTCGACGAGATGATGTCCCTCGCCAACGCCATGGGCAAGGAAGACGCTCGCGAGTACCGTGAGCTCATTGAGCGGTTCGTGTCCGAGTTCCCGGCCCTGGGTATGCGCGCCATCTTCATCCCTCACCGCGTGAAGAACGATGTGATCCCCAAGAGCGTGTCCGAGCTGATCTCCGTGCGCATCACTGCGAAGTCAGCCAGCGACGCGAGCGCCGCCGAAAACCTCGGCCTGAACTCGGCCAGCGAGTTCCCCTACAAGCTCTCCAATGCCGGCGACGTAGCAGTGCGCATCGCCGACATCAACGACGGCGTACCCACGTACCTGCGAGCAGCAGTCCTCGCCCCCGACACGAAGGGCATGGAACACCTCGAGTCCTACATTGGACACTACTGGGACAAGCTCGACCCTGCGCGTCCCTCCGAAGAGCCAGCCGCGCCTGCAACCCCGCCAGCCGCCGATCGCTGGCAGCGTCACGCAGCCCCGTTCGGACGTCCAGAAGAACCCGCCCCCGCGTCGGCACCGGAACCTGCGCCGGCACCTCGTAAGACTGGGGGGAAGCGCCGTAGAAGCTCAGCAGCACTGTTCTCGCGCGTCAAGGACAGTCACACGATGGACGAAACCCACGAGGAGGGAGGTCCTTCAATCCGCGGCGCGTTCAGAGACAAGGATCCAGAAGAAACCGCGGACGTCGTGGACACCATCCTGGAAACACCTGCTGTTGTCGAAGACCTCGATACGCCAGAACCGGACGAGCCAGACACGCGCGACGAGCAAGCTGACGGCGAGTGGACGATCGTGGAAGAAGAACCGCCGGCGTTGACTCCCGAGGAAAGTGCCAACCTTGACCGTGATTCCCTCTGGGACAAACTCTAGGAGACGTGAAGCATGATTCTGGACATCGACCCCGACGTCGCGCAGCAGCTCCAAGCCGCCCAAACCACCTACCACCAGAACCGGGTGATCGGCACCGGCGACTACGAAGCCCTCATGCAGGAGATGTTCGAAGAGTTCGAGCAGACAGAACGAGAGCAAGGCTTCGCATTCCTCTCCCACCCCCGCCCAATCACTCCGGCCACCCGCTCGGAGTACATCGAGCCACTACGACGAATCCAAGGCGAAGCACCCCTGACCGGTGATGCCCTCACGGCTCTCGTCAGTAGCTTCCCCGACTCTGAACTGGAGGCCATGAGTGTTGATCCTAACCGTCAACGGCCAGCGCCAAGTACTCCCGACCGGAAGGCCACCCGCAGCCGCGTCACCCAGACCAAAACGACGAGCAGCAAGACCCCTCGTCGTGACGCTAGCAGCGATCGCCGCCGTCGCACTCAGCAAGCCCCACAGAGCACCGCAGGACGCACCAAAGGCCCAGTGGTAGCGTCGAAGCCCGTTCGCGCCACACACGCGCCTACAGGGGCCGTCACGGACTCCGTGTACGAGGCCCCAGCCACCATCAGCGAGTTCCTACGCGCCCACCCCGGCACAACCTATGAGGACACCATCCGATACTTCCCCCGCGCCGCCGTCGAAAAGCAGATCCGCGTCGGCAACATCGTCAGCAGACAAGGACGGCTCTACCTATGATGACACCCGAAATCACGCGCGTGAAGATCACCCACATCCCCAACGAAACAACACGCGGGTTCCTCTGCGAAGCAGCCGCCTACATCGGCGACTTCCTCGTCATCACAAACATGCGCCTCATCAGAGAACCCGACGCGACCTACAGCCTCCGGATGCCCTCGCAGTACAACCCCTCCAAGGGGCGACGCTACGAGGTCTACCACCCCATCAACCGTGACTTCTACACCGCTCTACGTGACAGCATCGTCGCCGCATACGAAAGCACGAAAGGCACTCGCCCATGACGCACTGGTTCACCAGCGATCTACACCTCGGCCATGAGAACGTCGCACTCGTGCACCGTGGAGCGCGCAGCGTCGAACAGCACGACCAGGCTATCGTCAGCAACCTCCTGCGCTGCCTTCAATCCGGGGATGACCTCTACGTCCTCGGCGATCTCTCGCTCGGTAGGAAACGCGACGTCGATCATGCTGTCGCACTCCTGGCCCCAGTGTCTAAGCGTGTCGGCTACAGGCACATGCACCTGATCCGCGGCAACCACGATCCGAAGGCCAGGTGGGCGACACTGCGACTCGCGGAAGTGTTCTCCACGATCGCCGACACGATGCTCCTCCAGGTCGCCGACATGCCGCCGCTCATCCTGTCGCACTATCCGTCCATGCAGGTCGCTAACACGGTCGCCCGCACGGGCGTCCCCGCTGGGTGCTCGTCCAACGCCTTCGACCCGAAGGTGCTCTACGGAAACTCCCTCACCCGCGACGAGACGCACATCCTCCTCTACGGACACACCCACGACCAGACCCCTACCCGCCCCGAATGGGGCCGCTTGGACCTCAACGTCGGAGTAGACGCATGGGCGTATAAGCCCGTCAGCCTCGACCACATCCGCACTCACATCAACCTCTGAAAGGATCCCGCGCATGACCGCCACCCTCACGCCCCTTACACCCGATCGCCTCGCCCATATGAACGCCACAGCGAACCGCGCCTACGAAATCGCCACAACCATCTTCGGGAAGACCGAGGCCCAGGCGCGCCAGCTCTACGTCTTGGGACTCCTGCACGATGTTGGATATGCCTTCGACCCTGACGATCATGCTCACGCGGGCGGCAGCGTCCTCAGCGGCCTGGGAGTTGCAGCGGATGCCGTCTACAGCCATGGAGACCCGAATGTCGGCTTCATGGACGACGACCTCCTGATCGTCAACGCCGCCGACATGACGACCTCACCGACAGGCGCGCCCATGCGCATGGAGGACCGCCTCAACGACATCGGGGAACGCTACGGTGTGGACAGCCCGCATCTTGCGTGTGCGCGCGCAGTCGCCGACCGTATCGAGCGTGAGCTCGCCAAGCGAAGCCTACCAACGTCCTGGCTCTGACCTAGCAGAACCTCTAGGCCCCCTGCCGGCACCCGCTTTGGGAACGGCAGGGGGTTTCCCATATCCTAAATGTGTCCACAATGAGCTATTTCCCGTGATTTTACCCAAAAATGCGATAAACTATGAGGGTAACGAAACATCCCACAGGAAGGAGTGAGCCGGTGCCCCTCATCACCGAGGTCGCCAAACGCCTACACGGCGTCGCCCCCAAGCTCGCATCAGCCCTCCCCGCGCAGTGCCCGCGATGCGAGTGGCCCCTCGCGTCCAGGATCGACCTCACGCTCATCACCTGCGTGAACCCGCGCTGCCCCGCGAAGATCGAGGAAAGCGCCTACCACTCTGTTCAGGGGATCGGCGCTACGACCGTCAGCCCTGACGACGTGTACGGGTACGTCGAGCAGACCAAGACCCGTAACCCGTTCTCGATCCTCACCGCACACTCAGGGGAGCCTCTCTACGAAGGCGCGGACCCCGCGCTCTCGGACGACATCAGCGAAGCGGTCGCAGCAGCAGATCTGACGCCGGCTGAGTTCGTCGCTCTCCCTCATCTGCCCCACGTGGGTCGCGATGAAGCTGAAGCGCTATTCGCTGACGACGTGCCGCTCGAGCGATCGTACAAGCCTATTAAGGACGGTGGTGTGCCCTACGTGCAGGCCCGCCTCGCGATCCCCAACGATACAGTGTCCCTACACGCCGGGCGCGTGTACGAAACCCTCCTCGAATTCGAGACGGACATTACGACGGCCTGGAAGCAACTGGAGAAGAAGTGACCCCGCGTAAGACCCCGCGCAACATCATCAGCGTCTACACGAACGCCGCCGGACACACGTGCGTCGCCCTGTTCATCAAGGGCGTTAAGGAGCCCGTCTGGTGGCGCACATACCGTCCTTCCGACGCGGAGAACGTCAGCCGCACCGGGGAACTCCTCACAAAGCTGACCCTCGCCCTCCCGGCGCTCGCGAAGAAGGTTCAGCACCCGGTCATCTTCCAGGTGCGCTCCCCCATCATCGCGCGGATCCTATGGGAGGGGCATCAGCCTGAGAAGTACCGGAACCTGATCCGGCCCCTCATGTGGCAGGGCATCGACCGCCTCCCCCAGCCCGTCGTCGAAGTCACGATCAGAGCCAACCCGAAGGCTAAGGCGCTTCTCAACGCGCCACGTGAGCCAGAAGAGTACGTCAGCATCATGCCTGACGAAACCAACACAGAAAGGTAACCCAACCATCATGTCCACACCTATCAAGCAGCTAGGAGCTGTACTCAAGGGCTTCTACACGCAGGCCCTTGACTTCGACACGCCCATGAACAGGCGTGATTACTGGACCCTCGTCGGGTTCTACGTCGCTACCACAGCAGTCGTCTGGTACTTCTGGACAACTGCCGTCGTTTTCATTGCGACGACGAACGGAAGCATCTTCCGTACCCGACAGGAGTCGATCATGACCGCAGTCCCGTGGCTGATCGGCTTCTCAATCTTCCTCCTGATCCAGACGTTCCCGTTCCTCGCCGCAACAAGCCGCCGCCTCATTGACGCGGGCTACAACTGGGCACTCATGTTCCTGCTCGGGGTCCCCGGCGTGAACCTGTTCGTCCTCGCCGCGTGCGCGCGCCCCGCGGCCACCAACGCTACTTCGGCGATCGGAGAATGACATGGAACAGAACGACTCCACCGCCTACAGCCTGGACTGGCTGAAGGACTTCCTACGCGAGCAGCGCCTCGCGCAAATCTCGAAGAGCGCAGCGTGAAGTACTTCCCCCGCGTGCGTCGCCCCAGCCACCACCAGGTCTGGGGCCTCTTCGCAGACATCGACACCATCGCCAAACACGTTGACGTGCCGACCGTCGAGATCGTCACCAGCTTCCTGGCGAACCCCGACAAGGCCGTGAAGCTCAACACCGCAGCCTACTCGCGTACCGTCGCAGTCAACGCCGGGCACAGGCAGCGCAGCATGTGGCAGCGAGACATCCCCCTCCTGACCGATCACGCCAGCGACGGCAGCCCACTCGCCGTCACCGCATACGGGCTCACAGAGCACGAACTCATCAACCGAGTCCCCGAAGCGTACAAGCCCGATCACCATTTCGGCATCTACGACGAGGACGCGGAACCCGCCCGCGAGATACAGGCCATCGCTGAGCGGTACGAGCGCGAAGGCGTGAACCTGACCGTCATGATCGAAAACGCGTTCATCCACCCAGCGGCGGCAAACAACCTCTGGGAGTTCATCACCCGACACCCCGAGCACCGAGGACTCATCACCCGCTACCTGGGAGCCGTCAACGCTCCAGAAAGAGACAAGCTATGAGACTCCCCCGCAGCCCCTACAAGCGCGCAGAATCCGCGATCGACTCCTGGGACTACGAGAGCGAAGAAGGGCAGGAGAAAGCCCGCACAGCCGCCGTGTTCACGATCCCCATAGCCCTGGTCCTCCTCGTCGTCGTCATCGTCGCTATCGCGATGCACCTGGCCGGCGCGTTCAACCCTGAGCGCGACGCATACCGGGAAGCCCAATCCCACGTCGAAGACATCACCCGCCGGTCAGAACGAGGCCTCGACAAGACCCGCACCGACAAGCCAGCCAACGGCGACACAACCGACTGGACGCTGTTCCCCTCGCTCCCCGACAGCGCAGCCTGGAACACCAGCAACGTCACCTACCACGACACCTGCCTCTCCCAACGCAAGCAGGTCCAAGACGCGCTCACCAGCCGCTACCAGTACCTCAAGACTGGCATCTACCCCGTCGCCTACGCGCCCACACTCACCGACACCCCCACCGACTGCCCCGCCAGACTCGACGGGTACGTGTTCCTCTCCGACGGTGCAACCCCCGTCCTCTACGTCGCCCACATGAACGCCGGAACCCCCGACGCGGACAACGTGACGAACATGGTCACCGCCAATGCCTCCATGGCCACGTGGGAGGCGTTGTTCCGCAGACTCGACGCAGACAACCACCTCCAGGTCCGCAATCTCCCCGACGGGTGGGACATGACGGCCCTCGTCTACCCGTGGAACCAGACCCCCAGCACACCCGTCGCATCCATGTTCGACCTCGCCACCCTCGGCGCAACCCCAACCCTCTACGTTGCCGGATACCGCACCCCCACCCAGCCTGACGACAACTACCAAGCAGCATGGGCGGCAGCGACCGCCAGCAGCCCCGGCCCCAACCACACACCCCCACCCGTCACCGTTCTCGACGCGACACAGGCGAAGCCGCTCCTAAACGGCCAGACCACCTGGTTTAAGCGTATCAATTAAGGCTACATAACCTACATTCGTCAGTCATGTTTCCTTGTTTGATAGCCGCTTGAGAAGTCCCTGTGGCACCGTGTGTACCGCAGTCCGCTAGTACGCTGGCCGGAATGGCCCTAGCGGGGCTAGAAGGAAGAATCACCTCCCTAACGGTACGGGGGTGGTTCTTCCTTTTTGCCCTTTTCGGCGTGGGCGCGGTCTTAGTCCTGTCGCGCCCAGGGTATTTCAAGGAGCGCCTAGTCATGGGGGTTTTGAGGGCGGCCCGCGACTGGAGCCTCCGGTTTTTCGCGCGAGTCTTCCGCGCTTTCACCACCTTCGGGACGGCGCGGGCGGCAATATTCGCGGCCGCGTTCACATCCCTGTCCATCGCGCCGTGCGTGGGGCAGACGGACACCTCGTGAACGGGGTGTGTCACCTTCGAGCCGCACAGGTGGCAGAGCTGCGAGGTGTCCGCTGCGTTCACGGCGACAACCCATCCGCCATTCTGAGAAACGTAGTGGGTAAGCCATTGGGTGAAAGCGCCACGATTCCAGCGACCGTGACTCATGGTGTCGCTCACCCAGCCCAGGTCTTCCGTAGCAACCACGGCATTGTCGTACATGTGGGACAGGTGGGCGATCTCTTGCGCCGCCAGGATGGCTAGTTCGCGCTTTTTGCGTGAGGCCGCTTCGCGGTGAAGCTGCGCCTCATCCAACGCAGCCATGCGAGCCTGACGCTGGGAGAGAAGCGTGTCGGCCTTCTTTTTGAGGGTGCGCACCTGCCTCTCGGAGGCGCGCACACTGTTCCACAGTGAGTGGACGCGCTGCGAAAGCGTCGTCTCATAAACCACCCGACCCGTCGAGCTGCTGTGCACAACGACAGTGGCATAATTGTTGATACCAACATCCACGCCAATAGTGTAGTCGCCCGAGAACTGCACAATAGGGTTATCGGTCACGACCGCAAAGACGAAAACAGGCCGACCATTCTCAACCTTAATGAGTGGCAGGGTGACCTTACTCTCCATGAATCGGGCGTTATCGAACATGAAAATCAGCCGATACCACGCACCCTGAATAACCATTTTCAGGATAATCTCACCGTCGGTAAATGGGTTATTCTCAATCACAGCATAATTCTTATCGACAGCGCCCAGGTTCACGTAATCCCCACCATACGACGGTGCGGAAGCGTTGACCGTGCGCTTCCAACCCTGACTCACGTATCTGGATGTTTCGCCGTTCGCCGCGTTAATGCGTTCCTGCCATGACCTGTACGCCGCAACTACGTTATGCTGAACCAGCTTCTCTTTACGAGACTTGCCTGTCCTACCGGACGCAAGAAAATCCGGCATAGTCACGCCAGCCTGACGACCAGCCTCCGATGGGGCGATGGCGGTAACCTGAGCCAGCTCAGCCCCTAAAACAACGTCATTCCGCACAACGTAAGTTGCATACGCCGAAATGTCGCGAATCTCGGAGACAAGCTGACCCATGATAAGGGCGTTTTCCTGCAACTCGCCGCCCATATTCAAGACGTAAGAAGGACGCGCAACAAACGCCCTATAAGTCTGATTCTTCGCCAACACGCCCCTCCTTTCCTTACTTAGCCTTCGAGTCGCCCTGGATCAACCTAAAGTCGGTGGGGTACGCGAACCTGGATGTGCCAGCGTGAGACAGCAGCAGGCGCTCCTGCGCGGGAGTCGGGTCAATCGCGACCCTGACGGCTTCCAACACCACGCAGCCCCTTCTCTTTCATACTCAGTCAGTGAACTATAACGGCTTACGCCCCTCAGCGTATGTCCCAATTTGGACTATTTCAAGTTAAAATGAGCCCTTATTGGGGTACAGTTGTTTTCAACAAGTAAGCCAGCCAGAAAGGACACACTCACATGCTGCGCAACGTCACAATCGACACCAGTGTTGGCCCTCTCGTAGGTGTCACCATCGGAAACGGCGTCATCTACGTCAACGGCACCCCGCACCCGCTCACCATCTACGGATACGACAAGGTGACCGTACTGTGCGTCATCCCGCCGTCGGGCACAGTCGTCCGAGTCCCCGACGAATACCAGCCACTACCGGAAATGATCCCCGGCATCCCCGAGACACTGAACATCAACCACCCCGAACAGTGCATCGGCCTTCCGAACCCGATCCCCGGCGTGTTCATCATCGTGTCTCGCGTCGCCGCCGAAGCACTCAAGATCTACCACCGCCCAGACATCCGAGTCCCCGGCGAACCCATCCGTAACCAGAGCGGCATCCAGATCGGAGCCGTCGGCATCTCACACTACGCCTGAAAGGAACCCCCATGTACCCCAACCACATCCCCCACAATCATCTTCCGCTCGAAGAACTCCTCAACATCAAAGTACAGAGAGGCCTCAGCAGGAACCCGCAGCGAGCAGGCATCCAATGGGAAGGCCACGACGCGAAGCCCGAAACCATCATCCGAATCCTGGACGCCTCCTACAGTTTCATTCTGACGTGGACGGACCTCTTCCAGATCGGCACCCCACGCGACCTCGGCCTCACCGACCTCCTCTCCGAGTGTTTCGACCCCGGCAAGCAGTACTCGTACTACATGGACTTTGCGGACCCGAACTCGGTGATCATCACCGAAAAAGGAAGCATTAATGCGCTCATGGTTAACCTCGACGGCTCCATCGTTCATGCGCCCGACATGCGCAAGATCATCAATGACTTCCATGTCATCGACGACTACGAGATGACGTACGCGCCGTTCAAGAAAGCAGGTGCAGTAGACGGTCGGGCGAACGCTGCAATCTTCGTCTCTCCCGACGCCCTCTCTGTCTCACACCTGCGCGCAATCCTCACAGAGGACGCCTCTGTCATGGGGCTTCTCATCTCCCAGATCCGCGACTACCACGAGTTGCAGTTGGGCTACGACGACACCTCAGCCTGGCTCAGCCACTCTGGGAAACGCCCCCACACACGCACCAACCCCACAGGCCTCTACATCAACAAGGCCCGCTCGAGCGTCCTCCTCACAATTGGCCCCAACGGCGAAGGAGAATGCCCCGCATACACAGGCGGGCACGCCCGACCCACGCGCTGGGCTGAAAGCATCCTCAACTACGGCCTCGAACGGGCCATCAACGGCCAATACGGAAACAGGTACCCACGATGAGCTCCAAAGACACTGAGATCCCCTACGTAGACGCAGCCGCACTCGCCCCCTACTGGCGCGAAAACACGCCTATCTGGGAAGGCGACCCCACCAAGACCTACACCTGGTGGTGCATCAACGCCCACACGTTCAGGACCACAGCCGTGAACGCCTACAAGATCGTCCTCGAACGAGGGCAGCTCATGTGCCAGGCCTGCATCGACGGCCTCCCCGTCCCACCCGCGTCGTTCGACTCCATGGGCTGCTGGTGAGCTGCTGTGGCTTTGGGTTGCTATTGTGCGTTATATTCACCGACCAAGTATGAGAAGGGGTGAGCGTGGTGTTTGAGGCTGTCAAGGTCGCGCTTGACCCGCCCCCCCCCGCAGGAGCTACAGGTAGCATCCACGTACCCACGAAGAAAGGAAAGGCCAAAGAACATGACGAAGCACGAGCTCGTCGCACCACCGATCGGAACCATCTACCGGCTAAGCCACATGAGGCACTACACGCGCCTACGCGAGGACGAGTACTGGCAGGTCGAACGCCGCACCGAAAAAACCGTGTGGCTACGCCAACTCGTCACCAACACCGCAGGAGAACCCATGCTCGGCATGATCCGCACGGACGTTCCTCTACGTCAGTGCCGAGTCCTCCAAGATGCGTGCCTGTGCATCCACAAGGACGTGTACGCGGACCTGTACAACGACATCTACCGGCCCGGCCAGTAGAAGAGGAAGCTACGAGACCATGCCTCACATTGGTGACCGCTTCACTCTCCCCCCAGTGGGGACGATCTACTGGTCTCCGGTAGCTGAGCGCGCGTGGAAGGTCGTGAAGCGCACCGAGAAGACGCTCTGGCTCCAAGAGCTCAAAGTCGCTCACTCGAGAATCGGGTCCCCGGAGATTGACTGCTCAACCGTGATCGGGGAAGTAATCATGCGCCGTATCGACAACACGGGCAGCATCCGCCCCAACGCGAACACCCGCCTCCACCCGACAAAGGACATCGTGCACAAGCCCGAATAGGAGCCTCTCGTGGATAAGCCCGTGACGCACGATGGTGTTCTTCCGTGCGACGTGTAGCGGCTAACTCCAGTGGACTGATCAGTCGTTTGGCGTGTATGATCGGTCTGGCGATGGCCCTTTGGGTTCCTCGCTTTCTGGGTTATGGGCCGGCCTGAACCTCTCCGTGTGTGTTTGGGCCGGTCCTGTTTTTGCGCCTATCCTCCACCACCCCCTCATGTGATCCACTTAACCAATTTGGCATATAAATACGCTTGCGCGTACACCACAATCGACTAAACTATCAACCAACCCCAGAAAGCAAGAGGAGAAGAAAATGCAGCAAACATACGCCTTCATGACGGGAGCACTCACAAGCGCCCTCCTGCTCATCACACTCCTTATCCACCTGACCGCCGTCGGCGACGAAGGCGCATGGGATTACTGGCTCGGCATCTCCTTCGCCGTCGTCGGCGTCGCATTCGTCCTCACCACAACAGCGTGGACGTCGGCAAGGAGCCGTCAGAATGCCCACCGCTGACACCCGCGAAGCTGCGGAAGCCCCGACGTACACAGTCATTATCGGTTCCGGCCTCCTCGACCATGAGATCGCCTGGCGCTACGACCGGGCCCCGCTCACTCCCACAGCCATCGACGCTGAACGGACGCTCCTCGGCGTATACGCCGACGCAGAACTCGACGGCGATCCCCTGCGCTCCCCCGCAGACCTCATCATCTTCCTGGGAGCTGCAGCAACCGTCCTGCGCGCCGAAACCATGGCGCTCGCAGGAGAGAACCACTACCAGGCGCTCACACGAGCCCTCAACACATACAACGTCGGCAACGGCAGCGCCGACGACTGGAACACGTGGCGCACCCCCACCGCCACGCCAGAAGACCGTATCGACTCGCTCGTGCGCATCATGGCCCACGCCCAAGCACTACTCAACACACACCGGTAATATGAGAAACTAATGTCAAAAATTGGCGACCTGCTCGAACAGTACAAGCAGCAGCAGCGAGAGGTCTACATCAACAGCACCTCCGACGCCATCTGCAAACTCGGATATATCGCAGGAAAGCTCGAAAGCGCATATGAGACAAAGTACCGCCTTGACCCCTCGTACAAAAACGAGAAGCGTATGCGCTACTGGCGCTACACCAAAGAAGAGCACCGGCTCAACGGCGGATACTACAGGGGCAACGGATACGCGTGGCAGAAGGTTGCAGCCATCAAAGATAGGTACATTTGGTTCGTTCGTCGCCACGGACGGTTCGGAGGACTCACCTCAGCAGAGAAAAGCATCCTCGCTGTCACTGGCCTCGTTCTCGCCGTTTGTTCCCCTGCCATATTGATGGTCAATCTCCTCGTACTGTTCGCAACCCCCCGTTAAGCGACACGCTCAATACAGACACAGGAGAAAACACCGCCCCACAAGAAAGAGAAACACGCCATGACTACCAACCCCATCAACTACGCCAAGCTCGCCGACGCCGCCGCCGACACATACACCAGCGCACGCGACACTCTGGGCCGCGCCACCATCAACCTTTCTATCGTCGCCAATGACCGAGACGGCTACCAGGATATCGTCACAACAGACGGGCACATCGACGTGCCCATATTCAACGTGTGGTTCACCCAGGACGAGAAAAACGAGATCGCAGAGCGGGCTGTCGCCTACTACCGCGCCGCTGACGCATATCAGGAATACACGCGAGGAAACATGCGTTATTTCAAGGACGCGATGGCGGCCAGCGCAGTGCTCGCTCTCGTCACCGAGGTCCACCGCCTCACCCACCAGAAGGACGACATGGGCACCCTCCTGCGCGATCTCCGCGACAGCGAAAGCGGACTGACAATCACAGTATGTCCGTATAGAAGCAATATTTACTCTTTCGCTGTCACCGTAGACGTCTGCGCCAACGCCGACAAGTGGGCGCTCCTCGACAAGGCAAACGACCAGCTGGGCGTGGCCATGAAGCACTACGACAGGGAGGCGGCGGAACTCATGCTCACCCGCTTCTTCAATAAAGAAGCAGACGAATGGGCGACTCCACACTCCTCGCACTCGCTCAACGTGAATGACCTCCCCACTGTGCGCGCCGCTGAAAGCAACAACAACATGCGAGCATACGAATCAAAGTTTTGCACAGTCGATACCAAGCTAACGATACACAGCTACATGGAAGCCAGGAGCCGCCTCAGCGAGGCCATCTCAAACGCCGCCAAGGCCATGCAGAGCCGCCTCGAGAACGCTAACAAGTAGGAACACATGGAGGCGACGAACGGGAGCTACTATGTCGAACTGTGGGACCGACGCACGGAAAACCACATCAACGTGCGCGATGAAGGAGGCGTGCGTGAGTTCCTTGAGGACTGGTTCCGGGACTTCCTCCCCGGCGACGATCGCGCGCGCCACTGTATCGACACCCTCGAGGAGTGGGCGCAGTCCCCACGCTTCGACAAAGCCCCCGAAGTCGTCGCCGCGGAAAACTACCTGGAGGTGGCCTCTCAGAAGCGTCTCGTGCGCCCATCAGTCCTCCTGACGCTTCCTCGTGAGCCGTCCCGCGCAGACATCCACCTCATCACCGTCGCCGACAGTGAGGAAGCCGTGCAAGAGGCGTGTAGGGTCTTCGGGCAGGATGAGGCCACGTCATGCCTGTCCTACATCGAAGCCATAGACGGGGGCAAAACCATGCACAGGGTGCGCGAAGCCGCCAGGCGGGAAGACGACAAGATCACGGCCCTCAGTGTCATCTTCGACGGCTTTACCTGCACCCACCAGGCCGCACACGAGGAACACGAGCTGCGCCTCCAAGCCGTCCGCGAAGCGCGCCTCCTTCCCCCTCCGGTCATCAAAGCCCTACGTGAAGCGTCAGCCACACCCATGGCCGTGTGGGCCGACCTCATGGGCGCGGGCTCCACGCGCGACGCAGAACTGTGGGAGGAAGGGAGAACCACCCCATCACCACAGTCATGCGAACGCATGTGGGCACACTGGCACGCCTGGGTCAGAAACAACGCCCCACTACTCGGCATCCCCGAAACCGATGTCGAAACGGCCATCGCCAAACCCCCACTCCTACTACCCGCCAACACCCCCTGGCGAACACTCACACAGTACGCACTCATGCTGCACGGACAACGATTCACCATCAACCCCAACGTAGCACAACCTGAAAGGAAGTAACCCCCGGCAGAGCGCCCCAGGTTAAGGACCAACAATCCCCACTCTGGGGCGCTCGTGTATGCGCGGATTCGCTCCCACTTGCATGTCCGATTCGGGTGCTATATGGTATGTAGTGTCCCGATTCGGGATGTTACTTCACTCGACGATACAATCCAGAAGGAAAACCATGAACACCAAGAAGATCATTGCGGCGCTCGTCGCATTTACTGCCGCCGCCACCCTCGGCGCGTGCACCAACCCCGACAAGACCGCACCCGCCAAGCGAACAGTCCCCACGTTCGCGCAGCATCCCTCCACCACGACCCCCGCGCCTACCACACCAGCACCTACAACCCAGACCCCGACCGCGCCGACAGCGCCGACCGCTCCCACGACGCCGCGAGCCACCACTCCTCGCACCACAGTTAAGACGCCAACCTTCCCCTCCTCTCAGCTGGGTCTGGGACGAGGCTCCGCCTACAGTGACGGCTTCTACACGCAGTCCCCAGTCCTGGACGGCAACTTCGACGTCCCCACATATGTGCCGGCATATGTCCCGGACAACACCGTGTCCGCTGACACGAGCCACGCCGACGCGCAGGCTCGATTCGCAGCCGCCCAGGCCGCGCTCCTGGACGCGAACAACGCCCTGGCTGACGCGCAGAACCGGCTTTCCGCAGCTCAGGATGCGGAAAGCGCCGCCCAGGGTGCGCTCGCGGACGCGAAGGCCAAGGAAGCCGACGCGAAGGCCACGCTCGACGCTGCCATGAAGGCCGACCCCGCCGGGGCCGTCTCGTACATGAAGGCGAAGAACGACCTCAACGACGCGAAGGCCACTACCGCCGACGCCCAGAAGAAGCTCGACGACGCGAAGGCTGCGCTGGCTAATGCCCGAACCCAGGCCGACAAGGCCAAGGGTGAAGCCGACACCGCTCACGCTGACCTCGACAAGGCGAACACCGCCCTCAAGGACGCACAGGATCGCCTCGCCACCGTCATGGCCGACCAGGCCACTCGCGCGCACGCAGCCATCGATGCGGAAGCTGCCCTGGACTCCGCGAAGGGCGCGAACACTGACGCGCAGGCTAAGAAGGCTGAGGCGAAGGCCGCTCTCGAAGCGTCTACCGCCTCCCTCAACGAGGCCCAGGCCAACCTCGACGCAGCCAAGCAGGCCGCCGAAGCCGGCGGCATCAACTGGGACGGCCTGACTGTCTCTGAGAAGCAGGAACTCGTCCGAGCGTTCCTCCTTCAGATGATGAACGACTACCGAGGGCAGTACGGTCTGGCACCGGCTCCCATCGGGGTTGACGTGCAGGCCTTCGCGCAGGCACACGCCGACACGAACCCCGGGTTCATGGTCGGCCCCAACATGGGCGACTGGGACAAGACCAGCCCCAACGGACTGACCAACCGCCCCTACGGTTCCCTGTCAACCGGCACCAGCTGGGAAGACAACAACCCCCTCAAGGCAGCTCAGGACGCCTTCAACACATTCCACAGCATCCGCTCTGCCGACGCGACGATGCTCAACGAACGCATCAACGCCTTCGGGATCGGCGTGAGCGAAGACGGCCACATCGCCGTCGTTGGCCTCATCGCCGACGAGAACACCAAGGGAGCCTACACCTACGCTCCCACTGGAGTGGACGTGTGGGGCGGTAAGCCTGTCCCCACCGCCTTCGACCCGAACTACTCGCCCACGCACGCCTACCCAGCCTACGAAGGCGACGTCGAGACAAAGGAGGCCCCCAAGGTCTCCAAGATCGAGACCGCGGGACCCCTCACTGACCTCGAGGCCGCCCTCAACAGCGCCCAGGCCACCGTCACCCGTGACACGGAGAACGTCGAGAAGGCCACCGAAGCCGCCGACAAGACCCAGGCTGACCTCGAGGCTGCTCAGACTGCGCGCGACCAGGCCGTCGCAGACCGCGACAACGCTGACCCCGCCGCCGCCCGCCAGGCCGTGACCGAAGCGTCCGACGCTCAGGCCAAGGCACAGGACAAGGCCACCCAGGCCGACGACTTCGCCCGCGAACAGGCCGAGCAGGTCGCACCCGCCCAGCAGGACGTCGAGCAGGCTACCCAGGCCGCAACCGAAGCCACGAAGGCCCAGGAATCCGCTCAGGAAGCCTATGACACCGCCGCCAACAACGCTGCGGACGTCGCAGCCGCCGACAAGGCTCTCACCGACGCACACAAGGGCACTGAGGACGCGCTCGCGGGCGTGGCTGACGCAGTTGCCAACCGTGTCGAGGCTGAGGATGCCGTCGCTTCCGCCCAGGAGAACGTTGCTTCCGCTCAGGCCGACGTGGATACAGCCGTGTCCGAGCTCGGCAACTGACGGGGAGGTCCGAGAAACGTCCCCTACCTTGGCGCGTTACTTCTGGGTCTGAGTGAAGTAAGTGCCTGAGCGCGTCAGGTAGGGGATACCCCCAGGTTTCGTGTGGAGCCTGGGGCTTTTCTCCACCCCAAGACGCTTGTGATCCACTTAACCAGAATGTGGGTTCCTAACGGTTGCACACGGAACCGCACGCTGCTAAATTAGTCCATGTCAGGAGGAAAAATTCTCCGACTCCTGGCAAGTGTGATAGGGACAGCTGCCCGAGGCAACGACCTCGACGCTAATAAGCCTCGGGCAGCACACGCCGCTCTAGCTCAACTGGCAGAGCATCCGCCTTGTAAGCGGACGGTTGAGGGTTCGACCCCCTCGAGCGGCTCCACCGCCACAAACCAATGGCAGTGAAACTGAATACGGGGTGTAGCGCAGCTTGGTAGCGCATCTGCTTTGGGAGCAGAGGGTCGCAGGT